>Ga0114945_10000636_pt1 | contig 22611 bp, 23 predicted proteins | sample OV2TP3_FD_87194 | JGI IMG/M metagenome (GOLD analysis project Ga0114945, IMG submission 87194) | Hot spring microbial communities from Beatty, Nevada to study Microbial Dark Matter (Phase II) - OV2 TP3 | ecosystem: Environmental > Aquatic > Thermal springs > Hot (42-90C) | place: USA: Beatty...
CGGAACGAACTGGGAGAACCCTCCCGGTAGGAGGGGCGGTCCTGGCGCCAGTCCCGATCGGCGGATCGACCGCGACAATAATCCTCCGGGGTGGCGCGGCGGTCCCGGAACGAACTGGGAGAACCCTCCCGGTCCCGTGGGTGGGCGAGGAGCGAGTCCCGATCGGCGGGGCGATCGCGACAACAATCCTCCCGGATGGCGCGGGGGCCCCGGAACGAACTGGGAGAATCCTCCTGGTCCGCGAGGTGGGCGCGGGGCGAGCCCCGACCGTCGATAGTCGTCGGATCCCCCCGGTCGCACCGACCGGGGGGATTTCTTTTTATCAGAACACTTCGCCGAGAACATCCCCCGACCCACTGGGGCCGCTGTCGTCAGCGATTCGAGCGAAGCCGTCGTCCGGTCTAGGGCACGGAATCGGCTGAAGGTAGTAAGTACCCGGTTCGACGAGAATCGCATCGCCGCCCGGAAATTCCTTCGGCTCCTTCTGCATCTTCTCGACGACATCCCGAATGCTCCCCGCCGGGCGCCGGAGTTCGGTGGACTCCTGTGAACTCAGCTTTCCCAGCTTCTCTTGGGCATCCACTTCCTTGAGGAAGGCCGTAAGCTTTCCGTGAATCCCGGGTGCTTTCTGTTCCACGCCTTGTTCGGCAAGCTCCCTCGCCGAGTATAGGGGAGCCGTCAGATTCCCTTGGTCGTGCCCCATCATCGTCTTGATGTGGTGGACCTTGCTGATCAAATGCTCGAGGGCAGGCGCAACATAGGCCTTCCCGCCGATGAACCAGGTAAACGTCGAGGGAAACGGATCGACGTTTCCGGCCAAGTCCACGGCCCGTACTCGGAAAACGCGCTTCCCGGGCGAGAGTCCGATGTAGGTCGTCGGACTGGAACAGAGATTGAATGGGGCACCATCGAGGGAGCATTCGAACCCGGCGAGGGCCCCGTTATCGACACCGATGAAGGTGAACTGGATCGATGTGAGCGGAGTCATCATCCCATCCGTGAGCGGGAATCCTCCCGCGGAAGCGGCCACGAGGGACGTGCTCGGAGCCGTCGTGTCGACGGTGATCTTCAGCGGTTCGGACGGCAGGATCTCGAATCCACTCACGATGGATCCCTGGACCACCAAGGAATGGAGCCCATCGGAGAGCATCCCGGTCGTCATCGTCCAATTCCCGGCCGCATCGGCAGTAGCGGTCCCAAGGTAGGTAGAACCATCATAAACGACGACGGCAGCTTGAGCCGGAGCCGTACCGCTCAGCGTTGGAGTGTTGTCTCCGGTTACGTTGTCCGTATTGGAAGCGCCCGTGTCGGACAGCGGATGCAGGTCCGGCGACGGCATCTGGAGCGAGATGAAACGGCCCTTGGTCCTCACGACCTCTTTCGCGCTGTCGAGCTCATGGTAGCAGCAAACGTACTTCAGCGTCCCGACCGCGGCGAGACTCGGGCCCGATCCATTCGGGTCCACCAAGAAAGTCTGACTGAAGCTCAGACTTCCGCTCGAAACATCAAATCGGCACCGGGCACCGGAGAGGGTTTTTCCAGACCAACACAGCAGATACTCCGAGCCGTTGGAGGCCACGGCCAGCGACGAGACGACTTCGCCCAGCGGTCCTACGTAGGCGTGGGGTGTCTCTGGGCTCGCATCCGACCTCAGACGCATTCCTCCCAACTTCACGCCGTAGAGCGGTTCGAGGAGGCCAAAGGATCCAGTATTCGTGTTCGCATTCTCCGGCAGTAGCCCTGCCGCTTCCCCGAGACCCGTCTCCAGGAGACCCATTTTCCAGAGATCTGGGTGCGTCCACGGCTCACTCCAACAAAGGAGATACCCGTTCCCTCCGTAGGTGACGGCGGGAAGGGAGGCGACTTTATCCACTAGAATGCGGCGCGTGTGGGCGTCCAGGAACCCATTCAAGCCGATGACTCTCACTCCCGCAATACGGTCCTTGTATCTCCATACGACCACGTAGTCCTTCCCGTCCGACGCCACATCCGGGTCGAGCGCTGAAGAAGGCTCCAAGGAAATAGGCAAAGGAGGACTAATGGTGAAGCCTCCATTGGTAAGCGAGGAGGTTTGGGTCGTGGTAGGGGCTGCGAGAAGCGAATCTGAGCTTCCTCCGCTGGACGTGTAGCTGATGGGAATCGGTTCCAAATCCAAAACCGTCCCCCACTCTGCCTCGATGCGAGCCCCATAGACGTCACGGCCTACCTTCGTGCCCTTGTCCAGCCAGACGACCAAGTAGTTCTTGCCGTTCGACGCCAGAGCTACCGGAGAATCGGGACCCGCCTCTTCCCGGACAACGATGGAAGCGGAGTCCATGATCAGCCCTGTGCTTGCGTGGATCCGGACGGCCTTCACGGGATTCCCCAGAAGGGAAGACTCCGACCAGGCGACGCAGAAATTGTTTCCGTCTGAGGCGACATCGAAGAATTTCAAGGATACTCCCCCAGCCTCAGGCAACCCAGGGATTCCAGCGGGGTCAAGTACGGTGCCGTCGGAGGTGCGGAGGCGAGCACCGAACAGGTGCATATTGCTGCTAAAACGGTCTTCCCTCCAGATCAGAAGGAGGACATCGCCGCAGCAGGCAACTCGGGGGTCGCGCTGGGCATTCGGTTGCCGACTGACGAGAATGGCATCGGACAAGGCCGCGGATTCCGGGTCGCCGCCGATCCGAGCGGCCATGATGCTGTCTCGCAAGCGGTATTCACTGAGCGACCCCTTCCACGCGAGGAAATAATCATGTCCGTTCGATGAAAGGACCGGGGAAGCTCTTTTCGCTCCCACGCGCTTGTTCCGAACCGTCCCCGAGAAGGCCACCGCCTCAGCCGTGGCGATGAATCGAGTCGCATATAGCCCTCCGGTGGAATTCGAGTTCCCGCTCTCGTTCCACAGGGCAAGAAGCCCCGCGCCGTTTGAGGAAAGTGTGGGGGTGGCGGATGAGCTAAATTCCAGCCCACCGATGTCGAGGGGCGTAGGATCTAGCATCATGCCGTTCGGGAGGATTCGCCGCCCCTTGACGTTATCCCCAAAGACAAGGTCTTCGGCGGTCCACACCACTACGTAGGTGTTCCCCTGAAAGGCGATCGCGGGTCCCCCACTCACCCAACCCTGTGTGATTACGATTCCGGAAGCGTCTAATACCTGGCCCTGCTCTCCATCGACGCGTGCTCCGTACACCTGCGAGTTCCAAGGGACTCCACTGTTCCGATCATCCCTCCAGACGACCAGGAAATCGCTACCATCCGATGCGACCGAGAGTTCCGTCTGATGTTGCGTGCCGATGGAGATGGGAACGCCGAACGGAGCTACGGAGGCGTTCTCCCCGGGGTGCACGAGACTACCGTAGATGTTGTTCCCGGTGTTCGGCGAGTTCCAATGATCCTTCCAGACGACCAAGAAGTTCGTACCGTTGAACGCGACTTTTGGCTCCGTTTGGGATCGGTCCGCGATACAAATCTCGAAGGGACCGGGGGGCACCAGCATCCCGTCGACCGATCGCACCCGCGCACCCCGAATGTCGGTTCTCGCTATGGGGCTCTTGTAGGGGTCCCACACGACCAAGAATTCCCCCTTCCCGTAGGCAACCGAACAGCTCATGCCGGAGGATTGGGGGTCACGGAAAACGAGCGTCCCCAATGGATCGAGGACGATCCCGTCCGAGGCTCGGACTCGAGCGGCCCAAATCTCTCCGGGACTACCTAAGCGCAGCTGGTTGACCCATACGACAAGATAGTCGGATCCATCCGACGCGACCGCGATGCCGTGGTTGTTTCCCTCTTTGGGGACCGGAAAGACTCCAGGGACTTCGAACTCTGGCCCCACGATCGGATCCACCGCAAGTGGATAGGATGCGCAATCCAAGATGCCGGCCGGCACCGTCGTGATCAGAGTGTTGCCGGTCACCTCGGAGGGAGTGTCCCATCGGCGCCCCAGAGAGTCCACCACTACGACGCGCCCGATGTGCACCGCACCCGTGCCCGACGCGTCGGAGAATTGATGTCCGCTCTCGGTGGAGCCGACGCATGCCATTCCGTCCACTTGAGTTCGGATGCTGATGTCCCCCAGCCCCGGCGGGCGACTTGGGATCACCCAGGTGACTTCCACACCCTCGGAACGAGTTTCGCAGTGCTCGAGGATTCCCGTTGTCGGATCCAGAAGTCTCTGAGCGGTGTTCCCACAGACTGCAGGGTCCACTGGGGGAATCTCGATCGCGCGCTCTCTCAGGGAGATCGATCGAGTCCGGAACGCCAGCGCGCACGACGCCGCTTCCGGGCCGGCGCGGGACAGGAGGCGGAACCCGGCCTCGTCGAATACAGCCCGATAGTTGTCCGCAGTCAGCTGAGGATGTCCGTCCTCCGAAGTCTCCCGGATGGCGTGTCGGACCCGTTCCATCGCATCTCCGACATTGACGCCGGCGGAAGAGACCTCTTTCGCCTCAACGTTTGGAGCTGGTTTTCTCCAAGGCTCTTGTCCATAGGGGACCGGCCACCCTCGAGCCTTGAGGTCCTTGGCCGATTGAGATAGGTCTGGGGTGTGGCTCGGGCCTGCGGCGATTTGACCCCGAGGCGAAGTCCTCCGAATCGTCTCCTGCGGCCGACTGGAGCGTGTGGCGATCGCAGTGCATAGAAGTACCAGGAAAGAGAGTGGAACAAAGAAAGGCCGCGTCTTCACTGTCGCCCCCCCCTGTTAGGAAACCTAAATCCGATCTGGGGGGTAGCTTCTACCAGAGAGTCTTGACCAAATCAACCGCAATCGGGGAAGGGGGGAGGGTGAGCGCCCCAACCGTATACCTTTTGGTGTAAGCCCAGCCGGTCTCTTCCGTACAATTCCTTCGTGAAGAGACTCCTGATCCTTTCCGCCTCCGCGGGTGCGGGGCACAACCGCGCCGCCGAGGCGCTTCACGCCGCGTGTCGGGAATACTACCCGGACATCGATGCGGAATGGGCGGACGCGCTCAAATACACGCCGCGACTCTTCCGAAAGTTCTACGAGCAAAGCTATCTGTGGATGGCGAATCACAGTCCCACGATTTGGGGACTGCTCTACAAGCTGACCGGCAAGAAAGTCCGTCCCAAGTCGGACAAGATCTTGCAAGCGTACGATCGAATGGGATACGCGCGTCTGGTGAAGTTCATCGATCGCGCGGCTCCGGATGCGGTGATCGCGACCCACTTCCTCGCGCCGAACGTGATCGTGGCGCACAAAGGGCGGCATCTTCCGGTATACACCGTGGTCACGGACTACGACATTCATCCCGCCTGGTACAACCCGGACGTCGCCGGCTATTTCGTCCCCATCGAGGAGGTCAAGGTCCAGCTGACGCGCATGGGATATCCCGAGGAAAAGATTCGCGTCACCGGAATTCCCATTCATCCGACCTTTGCGAGGACGCGCGAGACGGCGCGCCGGGCTCTCAAGTTGCGCGAGGCTCTCCCGGTGGTCCTGTTCATGAGCGGAGGATTCGGTGTCGGCGACATGGAGACCGCGGTGGAGAGATTGGCCCGCCTCGCGGACCGCTGCCAGATCGTCGTCGTCTGCGGCAAGAACGAGGCGCTTCGGAAAAAGCTCTCCCGGACCAAGGGGCTTCAAGTCCACGGCTTCGTGAAGAACGTCCAGGATTTCATGCAGGAGAGCGACCTCGTGATCACGAAGGCGGGAGGACTCACGGTGAGCGAGTGTCTGGCGAAAGGGGCACCGATGGTCATCTACTCGCCCATTCCGGGGCAGGAGGAGCGGAACTGCGACTATCTCCTCGAGCGCGGCGCCGCCGTCAAGGCGAAGGACCTCGACGTCCTCGATTTCAAGGTCGCCGAGCTCCTTGAGGCGCCGGAGAAACTTGCTACGATGAAGAAGGCGGCCCGCTCGGCCGCCCGGCCGTACGCGGCCCGAGACGTTCTACGACACGTGATCGGATGAAGGTCCTGCTCGCCGACGACGAGAAGCTCATCACCGTGACGCTCGGCGACGCTCTCCGGGCCGCGGGCTTCGAAGTCACCGTGGTCGCAGACGGGGAGCAGGCGATCCAAGCCCTCCGCACCGATCCCTTCGACTGCGTGATCAGCGACGTCCGGATGCCCCGCGCGGATGGCATGACGGTGTTGCGCACCGTCAAAGAAATCCAGCCACGCTGCCACGTCCTCCTGATGACGACCTACGCCAGCGTGGACTCCGCGGTCGCCGCGATCAAGGAAGGCGCGTATCACTACGTCCAAAAGCCGTTCTTCAACGAGGACGTCGTCGCGGAGCTCAAGAAGCTCCAGAAGATGCTGGAGTTGGAGGAGGAAAACCGGCGGCTCCGCGAGCAGTTGGCGGATCGCCAGCAAGTGGGTTCTCTGGTCGGGCAATCGCCGCGGATGCGGAAGGTATTCGAACGGATCCTCTCGGTGGCGCCGAAGGACGTGGGCGTGCTGATCCAGGGGGAGAGCGGGACGGGCAAGGAATTGGTGGCCGAGGCCATCCATCTGCACTCCCCGCGGCGCGATCGGCCCTTCGTCGCGGTCAACTGCGCGGCGGTGCCCGAGACGCTCCTGGAGAGCGAGCTCTTTGGCCACGTCAAAGGCGCGTTCACCGACGCGAGATCGGATCGTACCGGACGATTCGAGCGGGCGCACACGGGCACGATTTTCATCGACGACATCGACGATCTCACCGTCCAAGCGCAGGTCAAGCTGTTGCGGGTGCTGCAGGAACGTGCCTTCGAACGCCTCGGAGGGGACAACTCGGTCAAGGTGGACGTGCGCGTCTTGTGCGCGACCAAGCGGGATCTCTGGACTCTCGTGGGCGAAGGGCGCTTCCGAGAGGATCTCTTCTATCGCCTCAACGTCGTCAAGATCGAGCTGCCGCCGCTCCGAGAACGGGTGGAGGACATCCCGATTCTCGTGCGCCACTTCGTGCACAAGCACGGTCGCGGCGAGGATTACGACGTCGCCGCGGAGGTGATGGACTCGCTCCGGGCCTACGCCTGGAAAGGAAACGTCCGCGAGCTCGAGCAGGCCGTCCTTCGCGCGATCGCGCTGGCGGATGGGGAGCGGTGGTTGAAGCGCGAGCATCTCCTCGAACCGGTAACGGTGGACGGGACGAACGTCGTGCCGGGGGGGAAACTCTCCAGCCTGCGCCAAGCGGTCGCGGAGTCGGAGGCGCGCCACATCAAGAGCGTGCTGGCCTATACGGGAGGGCACAAGGGTGAATCGGCGAAGATCCTCGGGATCACGCGCAAGAATCTCTGGGAGAAGATGCGGGACTACGGGATCACGGACAGCCCGGAGTGATCCGCGTCGGAATGCTTCTCATCTTCGGGCCGACGTCGTACACTCTCCCCGGTCACTCGATGGGGAGAACTCGATGAAACATGCCTGGTGCGTCCTATTGCTTTCGGCGTCGGCCTCGGCCCAGGAGCCGGTAACCCTGACGGGCGGGCACAAACGCGAGGCGACCTGTGTGGCGTTTTCGCCGGACGGAAAGCTGCTCGTCAGCGGGGGAGCCGACGGAAGCGTGGCGTTCTGGGACGTTGCGGCGAAGAAGGCGGTCGAGATCGTGGCGAGCAAGGCGGGGGCGCTGAACTCCGTCGCGTTCTCTCCCGACGGCACGAAGCTCGCGTTCGGCGAGATGTACAACAAGGTGCGACTGTGGGACGTCGCGAGCCGCAAGGAAACGGCGGTCCTCTCGGGCCATGGGGGCGCGGTCAACGGCGTCGTCTTCCTTCCGGACGGCAAGACGCTCGTATCGGTCAGCACCGATCAGTCGATTCGATTCTGGGATGCTCCGACAGGGGCGGAGCGGGAGACGATCAAGATTCACAAGTACAAGATCACCGGCATCGCAGTTTCTCGGGACGGAAAATGGTTGGCCACGGGGAACGACGGGGGGCTCGTCAAGATCTGCGAACTCCCCGGGGGAAAGGAGATGTCGGAAATCAAGGTCGCTTCGGGGATCACCTCCTTGGCCTTCTCTCCCGACTCGTCTACGTTGGCCGTCGCATCGAAGGAGATGTCCGTAGGGTTTTGGGATGTGGACCCGGCGACGTGGAAGAGCCGTGAGGCGGAGACGGACCGGCTCAAGTCGTACGTAGTCTCGCTTGCCTTTGCGCCGGACGGGAAGGCTTTGGCGTACGGGACGCACTCGGGGTTGGTCGTTCTTTCGCATCCGAAGGAGCGCATGTCGGAGTCGTTGGACAAGTCCCCGGATCGCCCCGTGACGGGAGTGGCGTTCTCTCCGGACGGCTCCAGGGTCGCAGCGTCCTGCATGGACCGGAATATCCGCCTGTGGACGATGAGGAAAAAGTAAGGAGAGCACGGATATGGTGGATGTCGCTCAGCCCTCAGCGGCTCCGGCCGGCGAGTACGCCCCGAAGAAGGAGGAGAACGATTTCGCGATGTGGGCCCACATCGCCCCGCCCCTGGTGAGCGTCATCTTCGGGGGCATGGGGTGGATCGTGCCGCTCGTGATTTGGTTGATGAAGAAGGACACTTCGAAATACGTGAGCTTTCATGCCCTTCAATCGCTCTTCCTCCAAATTGCGGTGTTCGTCCTGGCGATTCCTTTGATTTGCACGGGGATCTTCCTCTTCTTTCCCCTTCTCCTCGTACCGGCACTTTTCATCGGGACGCTGATCTACGGGATCATGACCGGGATCAAGGCGGGCAAAGGGGAGTGGGTCGAGTACTGGGTGGTGGGAAAGTTCGCGCGGGACATCGTCTTCAAGCCGGGGGCATAGGAATCGTTGCAATAAACGACCGGCACCCTTAGAATTCGCCGCCGATGCCCGTCAAGGTCCACCGCAACGCTCTGGGGATGATCGAGACCCGCGGCCTCGTGGGGATGAGCGAGGCCTCCGACGCGATGGTAAAGGCGGCGGGAGTCCTGCTCCTCGGAAGGGAATATGTCGGCGGGGGCTACGCGACGGTATTCTGCCGCGGGGAGGTGGGGGCGGTGAAGGCGGCGCTGGACGCGGGGGCTGCGGCGGCCAAGAAGGTCGGCGACCTCGTGACCGTCCATCTGATCGCGAAACCGGACTCCCAGGTGGAATCGATCCTGCCGAATCCGGAGTGGGTCTGGATTCCCCCCTGGAAAAAGACGATGACGTTGGAGAATTTCGATCCGGACCGGCTGACCGTCGCCGAGATGCGCAAGCTCGCCCGCGAGCTTCCTCGGATGGAGCTCTCCGGCCGCGACATCTCCAAGGCGGATCGCGACACCCTGATCGCGGCCATCCGAAAGACTCTCGGGATGATATAAAAATAGCCTGGCTATTTCTATATCATGATATAGAAATAGCCAGGCTTCTTCTATATCATGGATAAGGACCTCGAGTCGACGCAGCAGGCCCGGGACCTTCTTGCGAAGGCCAAGAAGGCGCAGGAGGAGCTCTCGCAGTTCAGCCAGAAAGAGGTCGACGCCGTCTGCGCGGCCATCGCGGAAGAGGGATTCAAGCAGGCGGAATTCCTCGCGAGGCTCGCCGTGGAGGAGACGCAGCTCGGGCGAGTCGAATCGAAGAAGATCAAGAACGAGTTCTGCACGCGGAATCTCTGGGACGCCATGCGAGAGATGAAGACGTGCGGGATCATCGGGCGAGACGACAAAAACCTAGTCTACGAAATCGCGGAGCCGATGGGCACGGTCGCCGCCATCATCCCCACCACGAATCCGACCTCGACGGCGATCTACAAGATCATGATCGCCCTCAAGTCCCGCAACACCATCGTGATCTCCCCCCATCCGCGCGCCATCAAGTGTATCGGCGAAAGCGCGCGCGTCTGCACGGAGGCGGGGCTCAAGGCCGGACTGCCCCAGGGGTCCGTGGGTTGGATGACCGCCGTCACCCTCGAAGGCACGACCGAACTCATGCGCCATCGGTACACCCGCGTCATCCTCTCGACCGGCGGCGAGGGGATCGTCAAGGCCGCCTATTCCAGCGGGAAGCCCGCGTACGGCGTTGGCCCGGGCAATGCCCCGGTCTACATCGAGCGCACCGCCGACGTCCGCCACGCGGTCTCGAACATCGTCGAGAGCAAACTCTTCGACTACGGCACGGTCTGCGCCAGCGAGCAAGCCGTGATCGTGGACCAGGTCATCGACAAGGAAGCGAAAGAGGAGTTCCGCCGGCAGAAGGCGTACTTCGTCTCCCCCGAGGAGAAGAAGAAGATGGAGCCCGTGTGCATCAAGGGCGACATCATGAATCCCGACGTCGTGGGCCAGTCGGCCGCGAAGATCGCCAAGCTGTGCGGCTTCACGGTCGCCGAGGACACCTCCGTCCTGATCGCCGAACTCAAGGCGGTCGGCCGCGAGGAGCCCCTCTCGCGCGAGGTCCTCGCGCCCGTCCTCGCCTACTACGTCGAGCCCGATTGGATGAGCGCGTGCGAGCGATGCCTCCAAGTCCTGCGTTTCGGCGGCATGGGACACACCCTCGTAATCCATTCGCGCGATCCGCAGGTCATCATGGAATTCGCCCTCAAGAAACCCGCCTACCGGTTCTGCGTGAACACTCCCGCCACGTTCGGCGCGATCGGATATACGACGCGTCTCTTCCCCTCGATGTCCCTCGGCTGCGGCACGTCCGGGGGAAACATCAGCGCGGACAACATCAGTCCCCTCAACCTTATCAACGTGAAGCGCCTCGCCTTCGACGTTCGCGACGACGCCTTCGCCCAGACGATGAAGGTGAGCGAGACGCTTGTATCGGATTTCGTCCCGTTCGAGAAGCGCGAGCCGGGGAAGCCTCCGCCCGCCCCCGGAGCCTCCGCAGCCGTGGGGGAGACGATCCTCTACAACGGTCGCCGCCGAGACGTAGCCTCCCTCTAGCGATATTGCTTGACGGTCGCGAGCGAGGGCCTAGAATAACGCCCCCATGAGCAAGATCGCACTCGGGATGATCGAAACGCGGGGACTCGTCGGCTCCGTCGAAGCCGCCGACGCGATGGTCAAGGCCGCCAAGGTGGCCCTCGTAGGCAAAGAGGTCATCGGAGGCGGCTACGTGACGGTGATGGTTCGCGGGGAGGTCGGTGCGGTCAAGGCCGCCGTCGACGCGGGCGCGGCCGCCGCGAAACGCGTCGGGGAACTCGTCTCCGTCCACGTCATCCCGAGGCCGCACTCGGACGTGGAACAGATCCTCCCGAAGAACGCAGCCTGGTCGCGCGAAGAAGCCGATAAGGGTTAACGCCGGATGGCCAAAGTCGATCTCCGCACCCTCGTATTCCTCGACTCGCTTCAGCCGCAGCTTACGAGCTACATCTGCACGATCGCGCGCGGGTACCTTCCGATCACCCGCGACGCCGCAATGATCATCGAGGTCGCCCCCGGCATCGCGATCAACCGCATCACGGACATCGCCGTCAAGAAGACCGACGTCCGCCCCGCCATCCAGTTCGTCGAACGCGCCTACGGAACCCTCGAAATCCACCATACGTCGCAGGCGGAGGTGCAGGAGGCGGGCAAGAACGTCCTCACCCACTTGGAACTCCGGGAGGCCGACCGCCTGAAGCCCGTCATCATGACGAGCGAGATCATCACGCAAGTCTCCGATTACCAGGCGATGCTCATCAACCGCGTCCGCTTCGGAAACATGTTCTTGGCCGGAAGGACGCTCTACATCATGGAGATCCACCCCGCGGGATACGCCGCGTTTGCCGCCAATGAGGCGGAGAAGGCGTCCCCGATCGAGCTCGTGGACGTGCAGTTTTCGGGCGCCTTCGGACGACTCTATCTCGCCGGGAGCGAGGCCGAGATCGAGGAGGCCGCCAAGGCCGTACACAAGGCCGTGAGCGGTCTCGAGGGGCGCGAGAACAAAGCGGGCGGCGGGCCCACCTAATCGCCGGTTTCCGGAATCCGAGATCTTCCCGCGCGCAAATCAAGAAGGGATCGTCGTCGTCGGAAAAGGCGATCTCGAAAAACAGGGATCCCCGTGCCTCCCCGGGAATCGGTTCGAGGACGTGGCGGTAGGTGAACCAATGGCCGTCCCTGTTCTGCAGGAGAACCACCGAAGAACCGCGGTCCGGAACGCGCACGATCGCGTTCGCGAATTCGTCGCGCGGATGGTCCTCGAGGGCGAACGTATGGCCGGCGTGGAACGATCGGCAATCGCCGGTCCCGAAGAAGGTGCGTTCCCGACAGCGAATCTCTTCGCTTCGCACCCGGGCCAGGGCCTTTGCCTCTTCCCCATCCTTGTAGTGTTCCGCATCTTCGTAGAGATGGCCGAATCCGTTCCGGTTCTTTCCGAGGGGAATCCGGGCGCTACTCTACCCCCGCGATCCCCCGCTTCCACTTCAGTTCGGGCTGCAGGGGAAGGCTTCGCCTCAGCAGGGGCATCGGTGCCGAAGTGAGTACGAATTGCACCAGGTGAGAGGACTTGAGGCGGCGCTCGTTGTGGCGGAAACTGGGATCCCACTTGTGATAGGTCGTGACCCAAAACGCGATGGAGTTCCCGTCCTCCGACCAGGGATTCTGCGGCATTTCGATGCACTCTTCCTCTTCCGCTCGCAGGAGAAGGACGGCCGATCTCATCCGGATGTCCAAGAGAAGCGCTTCGGGCCGATCGACGTGGCTCGCGGAGCGGATCAGGAGCTGGGGGCGACTTGGGTTCCACGCTCCCAAGCGATATCCGAACCGCCGCAACGGAAGGTCAGCATGGATGCTTCCTCGAGCGGCGTTCACGACGAAGACACGGGGATGATCGCTCTTTTCCGACAAGTCCGAGTCTCCTCGGACCGCTACCAGCCAGGCGCCATCCGGACTCACCGTCCACTCCCCGATCTGGGTGCGCCTCGGTTTCTCTCCCGGAGGGTGGACATAGAGATTCCTGATCTCTCGCCCCGTGCAGCAGCCGCTCCAAAACGAATCCACCGCAACGCGCTCGTACCGTCGAAGGTTCTTGGAGTCCGTGGGAAGATCCGCTGCCTGCCAATCAGGGTCTGAGGACGATGACTGGACCGGCGGCCGATTGTGGAACCAGTCGCATCCGGTCAGGAGCGCCGCCAGGGCCACAGCACTTCTCATGTCTATCTCGAATGCGGAAAAACGAGTGTCCTTACACCCTTTTCGTGGCTCTTGCATCCTGTCTGGAGAAATCTAGAATTGAGGATGACGGTCGGGGAGCCGAGAAGGACGGGTCATCTCGCTCCCATCATGCCACCGTCGCGGCCGCATCCTCTACCTTCTTTTTCGTTCAGGGGGTGAATCTCGAGTCTTGTGCGGGAGCAGGAACGGGGTCCCGGACGGGTGCGGGCGCCCGGTGTCCGCGGAGGAACGGCCCACGTCGGGGGCCCCGCGCTCCGGCCGGAGGGTGACGATGAAACACTTCCTTCTCTTGGGCTTCCTCGTTCCGCAGGAGCGACCCTGCGACCTCGCCATCGTCGAATCGACGCCGTTCTGCGTCCCGTGCCATCGCCTGGATCCGCCCATCCTCGCCAACGGCGCCTGCGCGGACTGCGGTACTGTCCCCGTCCTGGTCGAGGCGTGCGTCAAGTCGCGCCCCGGCTCCACGATCAAGGCTTGCATCGTCCTGCGGTGCGAGAGATGCGGGCGAACCGGAAATCGCGAGTCCCCGTGTCCGGTGCCGACGTGCATCGTCGCAGGTGCCTGGATTCGCCGAACCTGCGAAAAGTCCGGGACATGGCCTCACGGGGGGGAACCTCCGAAACTGACCGGTCCACAGATATCGTGCGCCCCGCCGCCAACCACTCGCACGGCGAGTGCCTGAGCGTAGCGAAGGCATGAGCCGTGCATCGGCGGCGGTGGAATGGCCCCTGCTGGTAGTTCGGGGCAGAGTATCTCGGAGAAAACGACAGGGACACGGTCGTGCGCGAGAGCGGCACCTCCTTTCGGAGTCGGATGGCCGTGGATTACGCGGCGCGCCGGTTCGTCCAGGCCGCGACGAGGAGATCGCCGACCGGGGTGGGAGGCTCCTGCAGGCACGCTTCGAAGCAAGCGCGCGCGATGGAGTAGACGCTGAGCTTTCCCCACGCGGTGGACTTCTGAAGGCGCGCCAAATCTACCCGGGAGCGCCACTGGGTCCCATCTTCCAGCACGACCAGGTAGGCGAGCGTGACAATGAGCATCATCTTGCCGACACTGGCTTCGGTGCCGAGATGATGGCGGTCCATGTTCAGGCGCATCTTGAGATCTCGGAACATCTCCTCGATTTGGAAGCGATCGGAGTATTTCATCAGCGCCGACTCGATCTCCTCCAGATCGGTGGCGAGGTACCAGGTGTCGTCGGTGGGATCGTGGGCTTCTTCCGGGCGAAGTCTTCGAACCGCCAGGTGGCAGCGGAAGGGATCCTCCTGGGTGTACTCGATGCCCCGCAGCAGCAGAGTTTGTCCCGGACCCAAGGGAAGGCCTGCCAATTCGGTCCACGTTCCCTGGACGCGAATGTGGCGCTCTCGCGAGAGGCGGATCGCAAAGTGAGCGTCCGCGTTACGGATCGTGACGAAGAGGTCCCGTTTTCCAAAGCCCCGGTCGGCCAAGATCACGATTCGTTGGCGGATCTCTTCGGGAAAGAGACCCAAGAAGGAGCGAAGGAGTTCTTCCTCCTCCCCGGTCATGCTCCCCAACGCGCTCTCCTTGGGGAGCACGACGCAACGGAGGGGCAGGGCCCGGCCCTGATACGGCAGGCTCAGCAAGAGCCCCATGTACTCTCCCAGATCCGTCCAATCCATCGCTACCTCAATCCGGCGCTTCGGATGAACGTGCGCGACCGACTCGAACGCCTCCGCCAGATCGAATTCGCTCCGACACAGGAAGCGCGACAGGCGCTTGACCTTGTCCTGAAGGGCCCCCGGCAGATCGGCCGGCTTGCGCCCCATCTCACTCAGCCACGGTCCCCCGGCCGCCAAGAACGCCGTGACCATCATGACCAACGTCCGCGTGGGTTGACCATGAAGGTGAGGCAACTTCTGTTGAACGTGGTACACTACTCGCAACGCCAAGGCGCGAATACACCGACTGGTCATGTCCCCCTCTCTTCCTCAAGGTAGACTCCGAGAGGGGGACCCCTCTCCACCGACGCGTCGGGCCCAAGGCCCCGTTTCCCCGCCCTACGGCCCCAACGGAGCGGTTTCGACGAAAGAAGAAGAGAAAGAGAAGAAGAACGGATCCGTCAAGATCGCCCCCCCCTCGTCGGAAGGAGCATACCCGCGAACGGAGCAAGCAGCGCGCCGCGGGCGCACCGCGCCCGCGTCACGGTGCTTGCGAATGAGGTCGGCGGTCGGCTGATTCCCTTTCGTCAACACTGCGGACCAGTCAGCCTCCGAAACCCCAGCCGAACTGATTTTCCGTTGGGTTGAAACTTTTCGGCGCGTTGGTAGTATTATCTCCTAACCCAGGAGGTCCTGTATGAAACGCGCCGCCGGCGTCGTCCTCTGGCTCGGCTTGCCTGCCGTCGCTCTTGCCCAGAAACCGACTCAGGATGTCCTTCGAGACGAGGAAAAGGGCTTCGAGCTGATCCGACCGAAGGACAAGGACAACTCGTGGAAGGTGGGCAAGGAGGGCGCGCACCTCTACAAGGACACGGACGGCGTCATCGCACACCGCGCCGACAACATCTCGATCGAATTCGTCTGCGTCGTGAAAAACGACAACGAGAAATTCCCCGACTTGAAGGACTTTCCGGACCGGTTCAAGGAGGAGTTCAAGGAATCCGGAGCGACCGTCACCACCTCCGTCGATGCGACCCGGAACAAGTTTCAGTGCCGGGGCGCGGGGTACAAGGCCATCTACGTCACGGTAGAGCTCAAGGAGAAGGACACGACCAAACTGAAGTTTGCGCAGTGGATTTTCACGGACAATCGCAATCGCCTGTTTCGGATCTCCATCGTCGGGCCGGACGACATGCGGAAGAAGTACGAGCGGGAAACCGCGATGGCCTTGGCGAACATGGCGATTTTCAATCCCAAGAAGAAGAGACCCTAGGAACACTCCCAAATCCGGCATAGAGATCTCGGCGGTTGAATCCCCGAGTCCTCACGGTTAGGATGGCCCCGATGTCGGAGTCCAAGCGAGCCTCCCCGTGGCCTTTCGTCGCCATCAGCCTGCTCATTCTCCTTCTCTCCGCTTTTCTCTACCTCAAGCTGAATAAGCGGGAGCGGATGCCGGAAGCCTCGGCAGGACGGACTCCGGAGAGTTCCTCGAACCCTCCTCGGACGCGGCGGGCGGAGCTTCTCGACAAGGCACGTTCGCTCTTGGAGGAGGGAAAAGTCGACGAGGCCGCCGTGGCCCTCGAGGAAGCCAAGAAGCTGGCTCCGGGAGAGGACACGGCCGAACTCGAGCGTTCCATCGCGCGCGTCCGTCAAGACCGGCAGGATCGCGAGGCGCAACGTCAGATCGCCCTGGCGTTGGGGGAACTCAAGGAGAAGTGGGACTCCGCGTGGAAGTCGAAGTACTCCTGGGACGAGGCCTACTCCGCCATCGAGGCGTTCGTGCAGAAGTATCCGACGGCGGCGAAGGACCCGGACTACGAAGCCCTCCGTCGCGACATCGAACGGAATCGCGACGGTCACGACCAAGCGTATCGCAGCAACCTGGACGCGGCGAAAAAGCTCCAGGGAGAGGGGAAACTGGCCCAGGCTCTTCAGCGGCTCCAGATCGCCGCGCAGTACTATCCGGAACGTGCGAATGAAATCGCCAAGATTCGAGGGGAGTGGGAAGTGGCCCTCTTGGACAAAGAGATGATCCGCATCACGGACGTCGAGGTCTGGATCGGCTCGGACGAAGTCGAGGACGAAAAGCCTCGCCGGAAGTATCGCGGGAAACCTTTCAAGATCGACAAGTACGAGGTCACGAACGAGGAGTATGCCGCCTTCTTGGCCGGCAACGCGGATCATCCCAAACCGGCGCACTGGAAGGAACGCCGTCCGCCGCCCGAGGCCGCGCGACTTCCCGTGGCCGGGGTCCGGCTGCCGGATGCCGAAGCGTATGCGACGTGGGCCAAGAAGCGAGTGCCTACCGCCGAGGAATGGGAGAAGGCCGCACGGTTCATCGACGGCCGGCTCTATCCCTGGGGCGACGGCTTCCCCGCTCCGGGTTCGGGCGAGTTCTTCGCCAATTCCTGGGAATACTGGCAGCATTTCGCGGACCGAGGAAAGGCCCCCAGCCTCCTGCCCGTCGGGACTTTTCCCAACGGACGGAGCGGATTCGACGTCTACGATATGGCGGTAAACGTCTGGGAATGGACGTCCACCCGAATCGTCGTGGAGCGGGACGGCCAAAAGGTGGAAATGGCCGTCCTCAAGGGCGGGTCGTACATGACGACCAAGGATGCGCTTCGGTGCTCCAACCGGCTCCTCGATGAGGTAGACTTTGGACATCCCGACTACGGGTTCCGCTGCGTGCGGAACTGAGTTCGGGGCCCCGCGGGGATCCCATGAACGAGCCGGAACCGCGCCTGCCCGGCCTGGCCGACCGCGAGCTCGTCCGCCGCGCCCAAGAGGGGGATGCGGCCGCCTTCAGCGAGCTGGTCGTCCGCCATCAGGAGAAGATCTTCAACGCCGTCTATCGCTTCTGCTCGAATTGGGAAGACGCCTGCGACATCACCCAGCGCGCCTTCATCAATGCGTACCGAAAGCTCGCCGAGTTCAAGGGCGACTCGGCCTTCACGACCTGGATGTATCGCATCGCCTTCAATCAGAGCGTCAGTCATCGCCGAGAGTCCGGCCGCCACAAGGCGATCAGTCTCTACAACCGGGACGAAGAATCGCTTCGCGAGCCGGGCTACGAGGAGAACCCCACAGAGAGGATGGAGTCGGACGACAGCCGTCGCAAGGTGCAGCAGGCCTTGGCCGCCCTGGCGGAGGAGGACCGGAAGATTATCGTCCTGAAGGACCTACAGGGGTACTCCTACGACGAGATCGCCGCCATCCTGGACATTCCCAAGGGCACCGTGCGCTCCCGCCTCCACCGGGCCCGTTTGGCCCTGCGGACCAAGTTGAAGGCGTTTATTGGAACTCCTCGATGAGTCATCGCGTCCAAGAGATATGGGCTGCCCCTTCGAGAACGACAAGCTGACGGGGTTCTTCGATGGCGAACTCGACGCCGCGGAACGCGCCGAGGTGGAGAAGCACATCGCCACCTGTTCGGAGTGCCTCCGCGAGCTGGAAGAACTCAAGTCGGCCAGCCAGGCGGTGCGCGGACTCAAGAGGCACGCCGTTCCCGAGCAACTCACTCGGAAGATCCTCGAGGGAATGTCGGCTCCTCCGGCCGCCGTCGTCCCCTACCGGCGCTTCTGGCTCTCCTGGGCCCTGACGGCCGCCGCGGTCGTCTTCGTCGCCGTCAACGTCACCTTCTTCGCGTCGCTTCGACGCAGGCCGCAAGCCGAAACGCCCCCCCAAGAAACCGCCGGCCCGAGAAAGGAATCGCCTTCCGATGAGTCCAAGTTCAAGAAGGAGGTAAGCCTCCGCGACAAGGGCGGCGAATCGCGGAAGAATACCGAGAAGTCAGAGGATCTCACGGGTCCCCGTGAGCGAGGATCGGATCCGGGAAGAGAAAGAGGGAAATCCTCCGGGTTCTTCACCATCGTCTCGTCGGATGTCGCCGGGACCCGCGAGTTCGTCGAGGATCTCCTCCGCCGGATGAATCTCCGATATGAACATGGCGCGGGCGAGGGGGACTCCGGGGCCTTCGCGCTCGATACGTGCATCTCCCTCGAGCTGACGGAGGAGCAACTGGCTGCGATCGAGGCCCGAATGAAGGAGGAGTCCCGCCGCTTCGTCTGGGTCGACGGAGACCGAAGTTACTATCGACGCCCGGGTAGCGAGACGTCGATGAGGATGGAAGAGAAGGGGAGGGGCGGGAGCCGAAAGACCAAGATGAACGAACCGACCGATCCCAAGACCACGGACGAATTTCCCAGAGACTCGAAAGAGGGGGAACGCAAGCCGGAGTCCACGAGGAGGTTCGCCCAGGATTCCGACGACCGTCGCTCTGGCGCCAAGACCCCTCCCAAGCGGCGGATCGTGATCTATTTCCACGAACTGGATCGGACTCCGACCGAGAAATAGGGCCTGTTGATGGCCGGGGGCCGCCGCGAACTTCCGCAGGCCGGCTCCAGAACCTCCCGAATCTTGCGCTCGGGTAGAGATTGGCGTACAGTTTGTACATGATTCGTGCCTCGGTATCGGACGCTCGGCAACGGCTCCCCTTCCTCGCGCGCCTGGCGGAGGGCGGGGAGGTCGTCGTTCTTGTACGGCGGGGTAAGCCCATCGCTCAATTGGTGCGGATCGGAGAGGAGGTGGCCGGCCTCGCAGAAGAGGACGCCCGGGCACTCCTTTGGTTGCGCGAGGGGCGGATCGTTCGGCTCGGCCGAATGGGGCCCCTCCTCCCAAAGCGATGGCGCCCGGGGAAGAACGGCGCCGGGTTGTCCGATCTGCTCCTTCGCGATCGCGAGGGGAGGTGAACTTTTGGGACGCCAGCGCCCTCATCAAAGCGCTGGACGAGGGGGAGTCCGGCCACACTCTCGCGGTGAACCTCCTGCGTCAGAAGGTACGCCACGCTTCCTGTGCACTTCTCGTTGTCGAGATCGCGTCGGCTGTCGCGCGCAGACACGCAGGTCGGCCTGACCTCCGCAAGAGGCTCACATCGGCCTGGCAGGGTCTCCTCCCCGGCCTCCAACTCCACGCCGTCGATCCTCTCGTCGAATCGGCAGCGCGAGTGGCGGAGCGGCAGCGGTTGCGGGCCGTCGACGCAGTTTACTTGGCGTGCGCCTTGGACATCCACGCAGGTTTGACGCGCAAGGTGGTCTTCTTGACGAGCGACCGGGAGCTGGCCGTGGCCGCCCGGAGAGAGCGCCTGCGGGTTGTGGAATTGTCCTAACCCGAATTCCCGGGCGCGAAAGAAATCACCCGAATTGCGATCGGCATACTTGAAGAGCATTCGTAAGTATCTGATGTGAAATAGGTTACATCCTATCCCCCAACTTTCAATCCTGGACGGACGCTGGTAGAATATCCACCCCATGCGAAACTCCCGCCGGATACTCTTTGGCGACGATACGCGGAAGCTGGAGCTCCTGCGAACGGGGATACACCACCTGGACCTACCCTTGCAGGCGACCCTCCTGGGGGCTTGCATCGCTCAAGTGCGGGAGGATCTGAAGAGGGTCGGGATCGCCCAAATGAAGCCCGTGTTCTATCTCTCCAACGAATACGGGACGGTCGTCGGGACGTCCAATATCGGGGTGGGGTTTTGGGACGCGGATCCCACGCTATGGGAGCTGTATCAGGAGGCGCGGGGTACGGCCAACTCGAAGGCGGACATCCTCCTCCTCTTGCGCCATGAGTGCGGCCATGCGTTTTGCTATTCGTACAAGCTCTATCGGCAGCCCGAGTTTCGCCGGCTGTTCCGGGTCCGCGGCCATTTCTTTTGGACGTACCCGAAGACGGACCGGTACGTCCCCAATCCGTGGAGCAAGGATTTCGTCAATCCGTTCGGGGACCATTACGCGCAGAAACATCCCGACGACGATTTCGCCGATACGTTCACCGAGTTCTTGGCCGGAGGGTGGAAGCAGCGATACCGGGCGAAGCCAGGGGCGCTTCGGAAATTGCGGTACGTGGATCGGATGGTCCGCAAGTGGGGCCGCAAACCGGCGCTCGTTCCGAACGATCCCGAAAACCTCGATTTGCCGCTCTCCGAGATGAGGCAGAGCGTTCGCGACTTCCTGCGGGCGTCCATCGCGCGATACAAGACCCGTGCCCAGGGATATTTGGATTCCGATTTGGAGGCGATCTTCGTCCGGCGGCGGAACGGCTGTACCCCCGCGGGGGAGTTCGTCTCGAAATTCGGGCGGGAAGTCGAAGGGCGCGCCTCCGCCTGGTCCGGTGCGGCCGCGCCGGTCGTGCGGGATATCCTCGACAAGATCCGCGCGCGTGCCGGTGCCCTGGGGCTGGGAGTCGAGGACAAGCGAAAAACGTTGGTAGAGCTCTCGGCCTATGTGACGTCTCTGGCGACGCGCTTCGCGATGTCGGGACGATTCCGAAATTGATGGTCCCCGGTTTCTTCGCCGCCGCCACCTATCCGGTGCGGGGTCTTCTCCACCTTCTCCGGACCCCGAGGCTGTGGAAATTGGCCCTCCTTCCCTTTCTCGTGAATCTGGTTCTCTATACTCTGATTGCGGCCTTTCTCTTCTGGTTCGTATCCGAGAAGCTCCTGGGAGATTGGCTCTCCGGCTGGCCGTCGTGGGCCCGATGGATCGCGGGGATCGTCGCCGTCCTGTCCGCTCTGGCCCTCATGGCCTTCAGCTTCACGATCTTGGGGAACATCGTGGCGTCGCCTCTGTTGGATTTCTTGGCGGAACGGGCGCTGGCGGATCTCCGCGGCCGGCCGCTCCCGGAAGGGGGGCCATGGTACGTCGAGGCCGTCCGATCCGTGGGTCGCCAGATTCTGAAGCTCGTTCTTTTCGGCGGAATCCAGCTCGTTCTCTTGCTGGTCCTTCTGATCCCGGTCGTGGGAGTCGTGCATCCGGTTCTCTCGGCGGTCGTGACCATCTTCTTCCTCGCGCTCGAATATCTTGAGTACCCGTTGGCCGCCGATCGCGTTCCTTTCTGCGGGCGATTCGGGTATCTCTTCCGTCATTTCCGGACCGCGTTCGGCTTGGGGGGATCGCTTTTCGTGATCGTCCTCATCCCGATCGTGGGCTATTTCGCCCTACCGGCCTGCGTGGTCGGCGCGACGCTCCTCTATCGGGACCTCGAGCTCCGAGAAGGAGAGGGACCGTAGAACCAGCACCGGTGTCCTAGGGCACCGGATCGTAGCCGCAGCTCCCCCACGGGGCGCATCGGAGGAGGCGCTTGACTCCGTACCATCCTCCGAGGAAGAACCCGTGTTTTTGCACGGACTCGAGCATGTACTGGGAGCACGTGGGCCAGTACCGGCAGGCCGGGGGAAGGAGCGGGGAGAGGCACCACTGGTAGATCTTGATGGGGACGATCAGGAAGTACTTCATGGGCCGGTTCCGGCGCGCGCCCGTCGGATGAGCTCGAGAAAGGCCTGCTCCACGTCCTGGCGCCGCAACTCCCCGGGCGGACGCAGAGGTACGGCCACGATGTCGAGTCCGGGACCGACCTCGGCGGGATGGAGGCGCAGAGATTCGCGGAGGAGCCTCTTCCACCGATTGCGCTGAACCGCGCCGCAAAGCTTGGAGGGGATGCTCAAGGCGAGACGCGAAACGGGAAGATCGGTCGGACGAACATGGAGGCGAAGGAGCCGGCCGACGAAGCGGCGACCCCGGCGCCAGACGAGATCGATCTCCCGCCGCCGGGCGAGTCGCTGCGCTCGCGGATAGGGCCAACCCACGCCCCCACTCTATCCGCGCCGCGGCGGGGGGTTCAAATCCATATAATATGGTTATATTACATTTATTATTGACTCCCCACCCCGCGCGGTCGTATCTTCTGGATGGAGGTAGAGCGCATGGACTCGTTCATCCGGAGCCGGCACGGCTACCGGGAGAAGAAAATATCCGTCAGCGACCGCCCCTCTTCCTCTCTGTGGGATGCCGTGCCCAAGCCCAGAAGATCCTCGGGCGATTGGTGGAAACTCGTCGCCGCCGTCCTCTTGACCGTCTTCGCCGCCGTCCTCATCTTGAGGGGCGAGACGATCCAGGCGGTGCGGCAGCTTCTGTCCAAATCGCC
>Ga0114945_10000637_pt1 | contig 22570 bp, 23 predicted proteins | sample OV2TP3_FD_87194 | JGI IMG/M metagenome (GOLD analysis project Ga0114945, IMG submission 87194) | Hot spring microbial communities from Beatty, Nevada to study Microbial Dark Matter (Phase II) - OV2 TP3 | ecosystem: Environmental > Aquatic > Thermal springs > Hot (42-90C) | place: USA: Beatty...
CATAGTCAATCCCCACGTATTGCATGCGCACCTCCTTGGTGAAGAGTTGTTCTCAGCTCTCCCCCTTGTAGCCGATTCGACCGCAGCGGTCGAATCGGAAGGGCGCACGCTCATATTATCTACGAAGAGAGAATCCCCCTCACCCTGCCTTTTCCCTCCAGGGGCGAGGGATGATTATGATTCCGGGCGGACTTCGATGCCGAGGGTTTTGATTTTGCGGTGCAGGTGGGAGCGTTACCGCAACAGCTTGAAGCCCTGAGCCTTTGCCGCATCGGCGTCGAAGGTCACCGTATCGCCGCACCCACGCGCTTGATTCACCCTAGCCAAAAGATGATCGGCGAAATCCGCTTTGCTCGCGCGGTAATCATCGAGGGCCCGCCAGACTACCTGCGGCTCATCCACTTGCAACTGCGCCACCCGAAGGACTTGCTCAAGCACACGGATGATCCGCTCACGATCCAGATGGTAGCACTCTTCCAACACCCACGCCAGTTCACAGAGCACGATATGGTTCACAAAACCGGGTGTCTCGCGGGAACACTCCGCTTCGATGAACCGCGCCGCCGACCTTGCTTGAGTCGGATCGTCGTGGACGATGTACCGGACCAGGACATTCGTGTCGAGCCCTCTCACAAGCCGGCGCCCCGCTTCTTAATCGCCTCGCGCATCTCTTGAAGCGTGACCGTTCGCTTCGGTTTGGGCAACATCCCTTTGAGCGTCGTCACGTCCTCGGTGACCGGCCACACCGTCACCCTTCCGTCATCGCTGATCAGAAACTCCACTCTATCGCCGGGCTTCAGCTTGAGTTGTTCACGGACCGCTTTGGGCATCGTGACCTGACCTTTTGAGGTCATCGTCGCAACAGGCATGGGGCCTCCTTACATTTTTATGATTCCTTACTTTACACCAATGACAGGAATTGTCAAGCAAGATGGGCGGCCACGGGGGGCCACCCCTACCGAAGAAAGAAGGCCGAAGAAAGAAGGGGGTCAGGCTCCACGGGGAAGGGAGCCTGTCCCCGCCGCTAATTCTCAGGCCGGACTTCGATGCCGAGGAGTTTGATTTTGCGGTGGAGGTGGCTGCGCTCGACCTTGAGGTCGTCGGCGGTCTTGGAGACGTTCCAGGCGCGCTCGCGAAGCTTGCGCCCGATATACTCCCGTTCGAAGGCGGCCCGGGCCTCCCGCAGGGACGGGTAATCGAACGCGGACGGGACCTGGGGCAGATGGAACGCGCCGCTCTGTCCGACCAGCGGTTCCACATCGGACGCCTGAATGACGGTCCCGCGGGCCATAATCATCACCCGTTCAATCAGATTCCGCAGCTCCCGCACATTGCCCGGCCAGTCGTGCCTGGCGAGGACGTCCAACGCCTCAGGCGTGACGTCGCGCGGACGCAGGCCCTGCTCCTCCACATTCACCTGAATGAAGTGCCGGACCAGTTCCGGAATGTCCTCGCGACGCTCACGAAGCGGCGGCACATCAAGCTGAAGGACGGCGAGGCGGAAGTAGAGGTCCTCCCTGAACGTCCCCTTGCGGATCTCCTCCGCCAGATTCTTGTTCGACGCCGCAATCACCCGCACGTCCACTTTGATCGGCTTGGCTCCGCCGAGCCGCTGGAATCGCTGTTCTTGGAGCACACGCAGGACCTTGGCCTGCGTGGCAAGGCTCATGTCCCCCACCTCGTCGAGGAACAGGGTGCCCCCGTCGGCCAGCTCGAACTGGCCCCGCCGCATGCCTAAGGCTCCGGTAAAGGCCCCCTTCTCGTGCCCGAACAGCTCGCTCTCGATCAAAGTCTCCGGGATCGCCGCGCAATTGACTTCGATGAAGGCCCGGTCGGCGCGGGGACTTTTCAAGTGAATGGCGCGGGCCACCAACTCCTTGCCGGTCCCGTTTTCTCCCGAGATCAGCACGCGGCTGGAGGCCGGGCCGGCAGTCTCGATTTGGCGACGCAGTTCTTGCATCACCACGCTCTCCCCCACCATCTTGACCCGACGGGCCGCCTGCTCCCTGAGAGACCGGTTTTCCATCTCCAGCTTGCGCTCGTGCAGGGCATGGCGGACAAGCAGCGTGACTTTTTCGAGGGACAACGGCTTCTCGATGTAATCGTACGCCCCGAGTTTGATGGCCTTGACCGCCGACTCGATGGAGCCGTGGCCGGACATCACCACCACCAGGAGGCGCGGGACGCTCTCCATCGCTCGGCGGAGGGTCTCGATCCCATCGAGGTCCGGCATCCAGATGTCGAGCAGAACCAGATCCGGCGGATCGGCTTTAATGACCTTGAGGGCCTCCTGGCCTCCCTTGGCGACGGCGACGTCATAGCCCTCATCCTCAAGAATTCCCGAGAGGGTGTTGAGGATCGCCGGTTCATCATCCACGATCAGGATGTGGGGGGACATGGCGGCGAGTCCGATCAAGCAGGCAGCTCGATCGTGAAGATCGCGCCCCTGGGGGCATGGTTGGCTGCGCGGATCCGGCCGTTATGGTCGGAAATGATGCGGTGGACGATGGCCAACCCAAGCCCGGTGCCGGCCTTCTTCTTGGAAAAATAGGGTAGGAAGAGATTGTCCTGATCGCTGGGCTGGATGCCGATACCTTCGTCGGCCACCTCGATCACGATCTTCCGGTCTTTCGCCCCATGGCGGGTGGTCACCCAAAGACGGCCCTTTCCGTTCATGGCCTGGACGGCATTGTCGAACAGGTTGACGAAGACCCGTTTCATCTGTTCGCGATCCATCGTAATCAAGGGAAGATTCTCATTGAGTCGGGTGATGAACTCGATATCCCGATGCGCTCCCGCATAGAGCGCAATCACTTCCTGCAGAGCCGTATGCAGCGACTGCCGCTCCATGACGGGAGCCGGCATTCGAGCGAAGTTCGAGAACTCATCCACCATCCGCTTGAGGCTGCTGACCTCGTTCACGATGGTCATCGTGGACTGATCGAAAATGTCGTTCAAGTCGGGGGCCCGTTCGAAAAATTTCTTGCGCAGGCGCTCGGCCGACAACTGAATCGGCGTCAGCGGGTTTTTGATCTCGTGCGCGATGCGTTGCGCCACTTCTTGCCAGGCGGCGGCCTTCTGGGCCTTGATGAGAGCCGAGAGGTCCTCGAAGACGACCACGACGCCGAGGTCCAGCCCCACGTCGTTGCGCAAGCGCGAGCCGTTCAGCCCCAGGACCAACAGGCTGCCGCGCACCTCGGCTTGCCCCTCCACCGCCACCGTTTCCCGCCCGCCGGTGCGGACCCGCTCGACCAATTCCGTGAACATGTCGAGCCCCAGCGGCTTGACCACATCCTGCAACAATAAACCGCGAATGTCTTCCCCCTTGAGACTCAGAACGCGTTCGGCCGACCGGTTGAACGTCGTGATGCGTCCCCCCGCATCAACGGAGATGACACCGCTTCCGATATTGTCCAGGACCGTTTCGGTATAGGCCCGCCGGCGCTCCAGTTCGAGGTTGGAGTACTGAAGGGACACATTCGCCTGTTCCAGTTCCGCCTTGCTGGCCTGAAGGTCCTCGGTCATGCGGTTGAAGGAATCCACCAGGACGCCGATCTCATCGGACGCCTTGGCGGTGATCCTGAAATTGAGGTCTCCCGAGGCCACGGCCTTGGTGCCCTCAGCCAGTTTCTGAATCGGCACGGTGATCCCCTTGGCGATCTGGAACCCGAACCAGGTTCCCGACAGAATGATCACCAGGGCAATTCCCACCATCAACGCAATGTACTGCGCCTTGACCGGGTTCTTGTAGGCTTTCGCCTCCTTGAAGTCCTTGTAAGACTGCGTGACCCGATCCATCTTGGCCACGAGGGCCTCCGGCAGATACGAATCCACCACGACCACTCCGTCCACCTGGTCCGGGTCGTTGATCGAGGGGATGGTCACGGCGGCACGGATCAGATCGCCCGTCGCGGCGGACTGGAACGAGTTAATCTCGCCGCTGGCCAGCGCTTTCTCCACGATGCGATTGTCGGGGTCGTCCAGGACGTGGAGGGGAATCTGGGGGTCCACCGACCTGGTCAGCACCTTTTGCGTCGTCGAGTAGACCTCGACGCCGCCGACGCCGTATTCCATTCGTTTCCGCTGCATGGCCAACGCCAAGGTTTCTAGGTGCTCGGAGGTCAGCAACCCGTCGGCGTAGATTTCCCGGCTGATGGCACGGGCGGAGTTCAAGGCCACCACCTCGTGCCCGCGTCGGTGCGCCTGGGCCACATCCTGGGAGTCTTTGAGCGCATGCTCCACTTCCTGCCCGAACCAGTTGTCGATGCTTTCGGAAAGGAGCTTGCTGGCCAGGCCCGCCAGCAAGAGAGACGGGATCAGCGTGAACCAGACGAACGCGGCGATCAGCTTGGTCCGAAAGCCGGACCCCAACAGACGCTGGCGGCGCTCGAAATAGGCTTTGACCAGGTTGCGGGACAGCAGCAGGATCAGCACGACCAGGAGAATGATGTCCACGTTCAGGAGCGCCAGCACCAAGATATTGCTGGGAACGAACGGCGTGGGTTGACTCTCGTTGGAATAGTAAGCGGTTAAGAAGACCATCGGGACCAGGAAGGCAAGGACGGTCAGGACGGGACGCCAGTGATGAGCCGAACGGTCGGCGTCCGTCTTGGGAGGAGTCACAAACCCGGTATCTGATTTCACAGGGGGCATCTTAACTTCTGCGCCAGTTGGGGACAATTATATTACGTATGAAGCCCGCTTGGAAGTCGGCATAAGGAAGCCCTACCGCGTCCAGGAAAGTTCGGTCGAAGTCCTTCGAACCTGCCAACTCCTTCAGTAAGGTCCGCACCGGGCGGACGCCGTGGTGGTTCAACAGGTAGTGGACGGCCGCGAAACTCTCGGCATAGGCGAGCCCGCGCTGTGAGGGGGGAAGGGTCAGAAAAGAACCGTGGAGTTCGTGAAGCGGAACCAGGTGTTCGGCCTTCCTCAGGAGATCCCATTCCTGTCGCACGTCGCTCCCTTCAAAGGTTCTCGCCAACCCCTCGGTCAGCCAGGTGGGGACATTGCCTCGCGTCCAGGCGTGTAAGAGCGCATGCGTGTACTCGTGCCGGATGGCCGTATTCAGCGTTTCCGCCTGGACCGACAAGCCCCCCACAGGAAGCCGAATCTTTCCATCAAACACCCCCTGGGCCCAGGCCGGCGTCACGGTGGAATCGCGGAACTCCTGGTCGGCATAGAGAATGACCGGGACCTTCCCGTCCGGGAAATGGCCCAACCGACGCCCCACATCCTGATAGGCCGCCTCCAGCCGTCCGAGGACATCCCGAGCGAATGCCGGATCCTCCCGACCTCCGAACTTGACGGTGAAGTGCCGGCCTTCGAGTGTTTTGAATCCCGCCTGGGCGTGGGCCTCGTTCCGCGCGCGATCGAGGCGCTCCCGCACGACTTCATCGGAAGGATTGAGACGGAGGACGGTCTCAAAATGCGCGGAGGCGGCGGCCAGTTCATCCGCGCGGTAGGCGATCTCACCGAGGAGTTTATGCGCGATGACCTGGTTGGCATCCGCATCGAGCGCGCGGTAGAGCACCGCCTCGGCGCGCCTGCCGTCGCCGCGTAAATAGTGCGCGACGCCGATCCCCAAGAGAACACTCCCCTCGCCCGGCTGCGCCCTGTCGGCTTCTTCAAAGACCCGTACCGCCTCGGCATAGTCTCCCGCCTCAACACGATGCCAGCCGAGGCGAGTCAAGGACATTCCTTCGTCGTTCAGGCGCGCGGCAGAGATGGCGGGAGGGGGCTCAGCACCCACAAAGCCGGGTACCCACGCCCCTCCAGTACCCCCCAGTGCGGGGCGGGAATCCGGCGGAATCGGAACGGTCGCCATCGGTTCAGGCAGCGGACGACGCGAAGAACCGGAAACAGGGCCCTCCGGAAGGCTTGCGGCAAGGCTCCCGACAATGACCAGGAGCGCCAGCAGGATCAAGTGCCGCCGTCCAGACACTGAACCTCCCCTGGTTCCTGCTCAGGGTTTCCTAGCGCCGGCCTTTTCGACGAACTTGACGCGGAGGGTGTAGAGCATCTCTTCCAACAGGGTCTCTTCTTCCTGTGTGAGATTGCCCTTGGTCTTGCTCTCCAGCATCGTCAAGATGTCAATGATTTCTTGGGCGTGGGGGAGGTTCGGAGCCGGGCCGGTCACGCCCGGTTCGGGGGACTCCCCGAGCAGCATCAGGGCCGACGTCCCCATGGAATAGATAAACGAGAGAAAGTTGACGGGCGGGACGTGTTGGGCGTGAGCTTGCTCGGTCTTTTCGGAGGGTCGCGGCGGAGCACTTCCTTCGCCAGACGCTTCAGGCCGCTCGGACTCGGCTCCCCGCCCCCGACGGTCCCTGATGACAAAGCCCCGCTCTTCCTCCGCCATAGACCCTCCGCGGCCGGAGTCCCATACGATGGCTCAGAACCTACCACACAGGTAGGTCCCAACTCAAGCAAAGGCCTGCGGGACAAGAAGCAGGAGCGTAAACTTTAGCATTGACAGCCTTCCCGGCTCCATTTAGAATGCCCTCGTCTAACGAGATTTATTCCTACGGAGCTGCGCTAGATGCCCTATCATGCCGTCCCCCTCCGGATGGTGCTCCTGATCGTCGCGTTTCTCATCCCAGCGACCGTATCCTACGCTCAAGTCACTCTGCCCTCGGAAACCTACGACCTGAACTTTTCGAAGGGCATCACCGAGTTCGAGTTGGAGCGGTACGAGGCAGCCGAGAAGCTCTTTCGCAAGGCCCTGGAGGCCAAACCCGGCGACCCTGAGGCGACCCTCTACCTGGAACAAATCGCTCGCGGGCGCCCGGGCAAACGAAAAATCTGGGACCTGGCTCTGAGCATCAGCGCGCAATGGGACGATAACGTGGCGACGGTGCCGCTGGGGGCATCTCCTCCGAACGGGCCCTCAGGGATCTCCCGGCAGTCCGACTATCGAACGGTGTTTTTCTTGAGTGGCGAGGTCCGGGCTTTCGAACGGGGCCCTGTGCTGGCGGGCGCAGACTACTCTTTCTATCAGAGCCTTCATCGGACGCTCAGCGGGTTCGATGTCGAGGCGCATACACCGGTGGTATTCGCGCAATACACCGCCGGGCCGGTCCAGACCCGGCTCCAGTACGTCTTCGACTATGTGCAAGTGGGACGGTCCCCCTATCTGATCGCCCACGCCTTTGCCCCGATCGTCACCGTGACCGAGACTCCTGACCTTTTCACGCGATTTCAATTTCGGTATCAAGACAAGGACTACCAGGACGGCCGTTTTCTGTTCAACTCGTTACGGGACGGCGATAACTGGCTGATCGGGGGCACGCAATACTGGCTCTACGCAAACAAGACGGCTCACCTCAGGGCCGGGTATTTCCATGATGAGGAGACCACGGACGGCAAGACTGTCTCCCTGGCAACCGAGGCCACGCCGGCAGACTGGGCTTACCGGGGGGACCGATTCCTGATAGGGGCCACGGCGCCGCCGATGTATCGCGTGACGCTGGATGTCGGGTTCGATTATTACCTGCAAAAGTATGACAACGCCAACGCGTTTTCTCGAGGGGGAAACATCTACAGGGAGGACAGGACTTATACGTTCTTTGCCTCGGCCTCGCGCCAATTGACGGACCGGTTCTCCCTGGGGTTCCAGTACCTGCGCACGCGGGCCGACTCGAATGTGGCGGCCTTCGACTATGTCCGGAACATTTACGCCCTCACCCTGACGGGACAGTTTTAAGGAGCGGACCTATGCGCATCGCGACACCAAAAAGACTTGGGCTGCTGGGGCTCGGGGTGATCTTGGCGATCGGCTTGCCGGTCGCAGCCCAAGTGACGAAGAAGGACGCGATCGGACTCTTCACGGCGGTGGCCGGCAGGGTTTTGGTGGTCCACATCGGCGAGCCGGCGGCGAGTCCCGCGAAGCTGCGCGAGGACGTGTTTTTCAAGGACCTGCTCGAGACGCAGGCCGACTCGCGCACGAAGGCGCTGTTCCAAGACGACAGTATCCTGACCGTGGGAGAAAACAGCCGGGTGGAAATCAACGAGCACGTGTTCGATCCGGCCAATAACCAGCGGAGCACGGTGTTGAGGCTGGTCAAGGGCAGGCTGCGGGCGCTGGTCGGCAAGTTCTTTGCCGGGTCGGGGTCAAAATTCGAGGTGCACACGGCGACCGCCGCCGTCGCGGCACGGGGCACGTACTTTGTGGTGTGGATCGAAGAGAAGCCCGGCACGAAGGTGGGCGAGGCCGGTACGGTCCGACCCGTCTTGTTCCCGGGGATTGATGTGGCGCAGGCGCAGGTCCCGGTCGTGGAAGGCGCGACCGGCGTGGCCAACATCGGGAGTTCCGGGGACGTCGCATTCACGGCCGCCGGGAAGACGGTGGTGGTGAAACCGGGCATGGCCTCCGTGGCCGCGCCGGGGGGACCGCCTATCGAGCCGGTCCCCTACACCTCCACCACCGCACCGGCCGTCATCAAGGATACCGAGCTGGCGGATCAGCGTTTGTCAGGGCCGGGCCCTGTTGCAGCTCCCCCAACGTTTCCTGGATGCACCGCATCACCGAACTTGCAACCGTGCGTGCCGCCGAGCGTGATGTCGGGGTCCGGGCTCCACTCCGTGATAGGCAGCAGCGTAGACGTCTCAGGCGCCCCGGGAGATTCCATTGTTCCCGGCGCTGGCAGCTCTAGCTCTTCCACCTTTGACTGACGCTGTAAGAGGACCGGGGCCCCTCGAAGTTCAGGGGGCTTGGGGTGTGGCCTCTGTGGGCATGAACTTTGCTTCCACGCACGCACGCACGTAGCGCCCCTCTCCCGCCTTCTGGCACTCGGCTGCGATTCTGTCCTCCGCAGCCCATCGTAGTTTAATCGCCCGGCCCACCTCTTGCGAACACCGAATTCTGGCCTCCCCGGGAAGCTTCGCGCAGAAGCCAAACCCGCGGTCTATGCCGAGCGCACCGGCCAAGATGCCCGCGAACCCGAGGAGGCAATCCGTTGCATGGGAGTCCGGTCCGGACCCGCACAGCCGGATGAGCGTCTCTTCGTGCCCGATGTACTTCGTTCCCAGCGCGCGTCCGATCCCACGGTAACAGCCTCGCTGATCCGAGACGGGCACCGCCTCGCAGGCCGCGAACAGGGCCGGGTCTGAACCGCCGGTGGCCCAATAGACGAGATGGACAAGATAATAATAGCAGTCGTTGCGGAGATCAGCTTCTATCGTGCGACACAAGCCGAGGTGATATCCCGGCGTCGCCGGTGGTGCCTGCGTCCTCATGATGTCAATGGAGTGTTCCATGAAGACACCCTGGGCGCACCGCTTTCGCTCCCACGGGAGCGGAAAGCCCTTGCAGGCCGACAACGCGTGGGACATATCCTTGAAATAATACTCGAGGCCGTGCCCCACGCCGTGCGCGCAATGGTTGTGGCTGAGCGCGTCAAGCTGGTGCGGGTCCGGCGGGCAGAGACGAGGCAAGGCCGGCAATTCCCCCTGGGGCAGCTCGCGGAGGTACGCCATGAGAACGGCATGCTGGCACCCGTAGGCGCATCCTTCCTGGCAAAGCGCCATGGCCTCGGACACATTCCCCAGGCGGGTGTACATAGCCTCGCCGAGGCCATGGACGGTCACGTGGCAAAAGTCTCGAAACCGCGGTGAGGCACCCGCCACCTGATAGAGAGTACGCATGCCGATCGTCGCTCCCTGGGCCTGCATGATCTCATGCAGGACGCGCGTGTAGCAGCCCAGCATCTCGGCGTCGGACGGAGGAGCGGCAGCAGGCGGTTCACAGAGCTGGGTCACGACCTTGACGGGGTCCGTTTCACCAGCCATCGGCGCCATGTCTCCAGACCCCAAGGCGGCGCCCAGGAGCCCGATCAGCAAGGCCGACGGGAGTAGGAATTGGGGATGGGATGGGAGCATGCCGCGCATCTTAAGCAGGCCTTGACAGAAACGCAAGCCACCATCGCCGGATGTTCAGCCTCCCTACTACGGTTTCATTGACTTGCGCGTTGGGTTTTGTCTACCCTGCCTCAACGGACACTTCGGGCGACTAGAACGACATGATCAAGGTCTGGCTTGGCAAGACGAAACGGATCGAACAGTTCGGGTTCGGCCTGGCCGCCCTCGTCACCCTCCTCCTGCTCGTCTTGTTCATGCTTACCCCCTACCCCCTAGTCCGGTTGGAAGATACTTCCCTCGACGTGCGGTTCGTGCTGCGCGGCCCGCGGCCGGCGGGAGACGAGATCAAGCTGGTGCTGGTGGATGAACCGAGCATCCGAGAGCTGGGACGCTGGCCCTGGTCGCGCGATAAACATGCCCGCCTGATCAAGGCCTTGAGCGAGGACGGAGCCAAGGTGATCGGCGTGGACATCATCTTCAGTGAGGCGGAGGTGACGGAGTATCTCAAAGGGCTCCAGGAGATCAGCAAGGCGGTAACTGCGGAGCAGAAGGCCAACTCCGCGCTCCGCGCGATCTTGCGGAGCAAGATGGAAGCGGCCGACGCCGATGGCCTGCTCGCCCGGCGCCTGGGCACAGCACGCAATGTTGTGCTTGCGCTCCCCTTGATCGTGCCGGAGGGCCAAACCACAGAGGTCGAGGCATCCCAGTTTCCCAAGCCGCCGGGCTATATCGTCAAGTCTCAGTTCATGCTGATCCGGGAATCCCGTAGCGGGGAAGCTCTGGAGCCCTATCGTGCCCTGGACTCGATCCCGCCGCTGCAGCCGTTCGCCGAGGCAGCGGTGAGCCTGGGCCATGTGTTCAGCATCCCCGAACGCGATGGCATCACCCGGTACGAGTATCTGGCCCTCCGGTACGGCAGCGAGCAAGATTACTATCCGTCGCTCGGGCTGGAGGTGGCGCGGCTCTACCTGGGAGTGCCCCGCGACCGGATGTCGTTGACGCTGGGGGAGGGCGTCCGCCTCGGCGACATCTTCGTCCCGGCCGACCAAAAAGCCCGAATGCTGATTGATCACATCGGCCCCCAGCAGAGCATTCCTCATGTCTCGGCGACCGATGTGATCCACACGCGATTCCCACCGGGAACTTTTACAGGGAAGGCGGTGCTGGTGGGAACCTCGGCCCTCGGAACGTACGATCAGAAGGCCATCCCCTTCTCGGCCAATTTCCCCGGTGTGGAAAAGAACGCGACGGTGGTCGAAAACATCCTCCACCAACGATTCGTCCACAAGAGCGTGTGGGCGGCCCCGATGGACTTTGGGGTGATCCTTCTGTTCGGGTTGGGGCTCGGAACCGCACTCACGAGGATGCACGCCTTGCAGGGAGCCGCCCTGGCGGTGTCTGCAATCATCGGCTACGCCGTCCTTGCGCAGCTTCTGTTCGTTGCGTACGGACTGTGGATCAACGTCGTGTACCCTTTGCTGACGGTGGTGCTGGTCTTCGTCGCGGTGACCGTGCTGAAGTTCATGACCGAGGAGAAGCAGGCCAAAGAAGTCCGGACCATGTTCTCCAGTTACGTGAGCCCCCGAATCGTCAATGAGCTCATCAAGGACCCCCAGCAGGCCCGCCTCGGCGGCCAGCGGAAGGAGCTGAGCATGCTGTTCTCCGATGTCGTAGGATTCACGACGTTCAGCGAACAGCACACAGCCGAAGAGGTGGTCGCTCAGTTGAATGAGTACCTGGGCGCCATGACCGACGTGGTTTTCCAGTGGAACGGCACGCTCGATAAATTCGTCGGCGATGCTGTGGTGGTTTTTTGGGGGGCGCCGCTGGACCAGCCCGATCATGCAGAATTGGCGCTCAAGTGCGCCCTTCACATACGGAAACGGCTGGAAGAGCTACAAGCGAAATGGCGCGCGGAGGGAAAGTTTCCTCTGGACAACGGCATCGGGATCAATACCGGCGAGGCCCTGGTCGGGAACATGGGCGCCGAGGGGAAGAAGATGGACTACACGATGATCGGCGACCATGTCAATCTCGCCGCGCGGGTCGAGGGCTTGACCCGGAAATTCAAGACCCCGATCGTGATCACCGAAAATACGCTGGCACACCTCAAATCGCTCCTCGACGCTCCGGATAGTCCTCACAATCGAGGCCGGCTGGGGCATGTTCTCATAAGGGGCCTCGGCACGGTCAAAGTCAAGGGCAAGGACAAGCCGGTGGTGGTGTATGCGTTGACGTCGCTCGGCCGCAACGAGCCGTCGCGGATCGAGGAGTCCGAGAGCCTCGTCCTACAGGAGATCGGGAGCGATCATTAGCCGCTGCGCGCCTAGTCGGTCGTCGTAAGGGCGCCGTCGCATTTCAAATCCGTCCCCGTTCATCTATAATGCATGCCTCTCTTCCGCACTTGGGAGGAAGCATGTCGGCACGGTTCGACCACGTCGTTCAGATCATGGCGACGCTGCGCGGGGAAGGCGGCTGCCCGTGGGACCGCAAACAGACCCGCGAGTCGTTGGCCCCTTATTTGGTCGAAGAGGCCTATGAGGTGCTCGACGCCATTGACGCGCAGGACGAGTCAAAGCTCAAGGAAGAGCTGGGTGATGTGCTCCTGCAAATCCTCTTTCACGCCCAGATCGGCCGAGAACGCGACACGTTCACCATCGAGGACATCCTGCGGATTCTGGCCGAGAAGCTGATCCGCCGCCACCCGCACGTCTTCGGGGAGGCAAGAGTCGCGGACGCCGCTGAGGTGGTCCACCGCTGGGAGGAGATCAAACGGCAGGAGAAGACACAGTCCGGCAACGGCGAGGCGGGCTCGGCGCTCGATGGGGTCCCCCAAGCCCTCCCGGCGTTGCTGCGGGCGTATCAACTGCAAGTCCGGGCAGCCCGCGTCGGCTTCGACTGGCCGAACGACGAGTCCGGGTACAAGCAGGTCGTGGGAAAGGTGCACGAGGAACTCCGCGAGGTGGACGAGGCGCGTGCCGAAGCCGCTCGCTCGGCAACGGACGCGATTAGGAAACGACTCGAGGACGAAGTCGGCGATCTCCTGTTCGCGCTCGTGAACCTCGCCCGCATCGTCAAGATCAATCCGGAAGAAGCCCTGCGCAGAGCGGCAAACCGATTTGCGGACCGCTTCGTCTTCCTGGAGCAGGCCGCCAAGACAGGGGGACGTACGTTGGCCGACCTGACGCTGGCTGAGATGGATCGCTTATGGGAGGAAGCCAAAACGAGGGAACGGAAAGAGTCACGGCCATGACCGAGGAAACGCCAGGATGGCGTAATCCGAACGCCCCCGAGCCAGGCAAGCCGACCAGCGGCCATCCCATCGCGGCCGTGGTGGGCGGGATCGTCGGCTTGTGGCTCGTTCTCTGGGTCGTCATTCCGAATCCCAAGGATCAGCCCATTGATCCGACCACGGGCGAAACCAAGCGCACGCCCGGAATGACTGCCGGCACCCCCAGCGCCCCGCATGTCACGTCCCGCAGCGTGGCCGTGTTGCCGGAATACAACGCGGTCGCCGTGCTTGTTCCCCCGGACACCACCGACGAGCAGGTCGCCCAACTACTGCAACGATTCAAGAAGGCCCGGCTCGACGAGACGCTGGTTCAGTACATCCCGCCGACCAGCAAGGGAGACAAGCTCGGCCCTCACGCCATCGCCGACATCTACGTGTTCTCGGAAAAAGAATGGGCCACGATCCAGACCCTCCAGATCGTGGTCCGTGGTCCGCACCTTCCGCCGGATTCCAAGAAAACAAGCGGACCGCCGTTTGCGGAAACCATTGACCGCGTCCGAGGACACTACGTCATCAACCTGCACGAGGCCGAGCGGCGCGACCGCGCCTCGCTCGGATACGCCGATGAAGATGGGGACAATCACGGACGGAATTACAAAGAACTCTTCTGAGCTGGAATCTTCCCCCGGCACAGCGCCTTTCCCTATTCATCGCCTGGCGTTCCACGGCAGCGGGGAGGACCTGTTCGATATCTTCATCATCAACCTTCTCAAAACCATCGTCACATTCGGTATCTACTCATTCTGGGCCAAGGTAAGAACCAGACAGTATTTGTGGAGCCAATCGGAGTTCGCCGGCGACCGCTTCGGTTTTCACGGTACCGGAAGGGAGTTGTTCATCGGCTGGTTCAAGGCGGCGGTCCTCTTCGGCGGTCTCGTGGCGCTGACCAACCTTCTCCCTTTTCTCTCGGACGAGCCCTGGCTGGATGTCGTATCCCAACTGATCTTCCTGGGAGGGTTCATGGCGCTCATCCCGCTGGCCATCATCGGCTCGATGCGGTATCGGCTGAGCCGCACATCCTGGCGAGGGATCCGCTTCACGTTTCGGGGACGGTACCAACCATTCCTCCGGCTGTGGGTCCGCGGCCTCTTCCTCACAGGCTTGTCGCTCGGCCTGTACTATCCGGTCTATCGGACCAACACTCGTCGCTTTCTGGTCGAGCACACCTTCTTCGGATCCGCCCCCTTCAGATTCAACGGCAACGGGGGCGATCTCCTGGTCAGGTTCGCTCTCACGCTCCTGCTCACGATCCCCACGCTCGGATTGATCTGGGTTTGGTACGCGGCCCACCAACGCCGCTACTACTGGGACCATACTTCCTTCGCCGCCGCGCGCTTCCACTCCACCGTGACCGCGGGGAGCCTGCTCGGCCTGTATGCCGTCAACCTGGCCTTGATCGTCATCAGTTTGGGACTGGCCCTCCCCTGGGCAACGGTCCGGACGAAACGCTATGACCTGGAACACCTGGTCCTCCGAGGGCCGGTGGACCTCAACCACATCACCCAGCAGGCCCAAACCGCAACACCTGTCGGCGAAGAACTCGCCGATCTCTTCAATATGGACGCCCTGCCGGGCTAGGCGAGAGAGTGCTCACTCCTTCACAGACAACCTTGCGAACCTCGTGGCCCGGCCATTATTTTGACGGTCGCACGACCACACGCCACCAAGTCACCATTACCCTGGAGCCGAGTGGACTTGAACTCCATCTGGCGGATGGATCCCGGTCTTGGTGGCCCTATCATGAGGTGACTCAGGCACAGGGAGCGTACGGGAACGAACCGGTCCGGCTGGAACGCGGAGGCCCCCGTGCAGAGACTGCGCCTGAAGCGCTGGTCGTGGATGACCCGGCGTTTCTCCTCGCTTTGCAAAAGATCGCCCGCGAGGAAGCTCGGAGATTTGCCGGCCCACTCGATCGGCGAAGTCGCCTGCAGGTCATTCTCCTCGCCACCCTTGGTTCCATCGCCGCGATCACTGCCATCATCGTCTGGGGCATCCCGGCACTGGCCGAACTGGCCGCTCCGCTGGTCCCAACGTCATGGGAAACTGCGTTTGGCGATGCGATCGCCCCCCAGCTTGCGCCGGCTGAAGGCCGATGCACCAACGGCCGGTTGCGGGAGAGTGTGGACAAGCTCGTGATGCGCCTTGCTGCCGCCCGTCCCGCCTCCCCGTATCGCTTTCACGTCACCGTCGTGGACAGCCCGGTGTTCAACGCGTACGCGGCACCCGGTGGCCAGATCGTGATCCACCGAACACTGCTTAAGTCCACGAAGACGCCGGAAGAACTGGCCGGCGTCCTGGCCCACGAGATGCAACACATCCTCCAGCGTCATGCCACAAAGGCGCTGATCCGGGACCTGTCCATGGCCGCGATCGTCGCGGCCGTCTTCGGAGATGTGAGCGGCATCGGCGCGTTCGCCGTGCAAGGCGCCCGGACCTTGACAACCCTCCACTACAACCGACAGACCGAAGAAGAAGCCGATCGGGAAGGATTCCGTTTGCTTCAGGCCGCGCGGATTGACCCAGCAGGCATGGTACGATTTTTCGAGACCTTGAAGAAGCACACCGGTGAAGGGGCGGTGCCAGGATATCTCTCCACCCATCCCGAGACCGACGAACGGATCGCGGCGATGAAGGCCCTGGCCGCCGAGTTGGCCGTTCAACCCGACCCGCTGTTGCCGGACGTGAAGTGGGATGAGGTGAAGAACCTGTGCCGGTGAAAAATCAGACCTGGAACTGGGCTTGATAGAGGATGCGGTAGAGGCCGCTGCGGGCGAGAAGGACGTCGTGCGTGCCGTCTTCGACGAGACGCCCGCCGTCGAGGACGAAGATGCGGTCCACGTGGCGGAGCGTCGAGAGCCGGTGCGCGATGATGAACGTGGTCCGGTTGCGGGTGAGCTCCACGAGCGCTTCCCGGATCTTGACTTCGGTCTCGGTATCAATGTTGGACGTGGCCTCGTCGAAGATGATGATGGGCGGGTCCTTCAGCAACACCCGCGCGATCGAGATCCGCTGCTTCTGACCGACCGACAGCTTCACCCCGCGCTCCCCGATCCACGTGTCGTACTTCTCGGGCAGCTCGATGACGAATTCGTGCGCGCGGGCCGCTTCCGCGACCTCCTCGATGCGGGCCTGGCCGGCTGAGAGGTCTCCATACACGATGTTCTCGCGCACCGTGCCGTTGAAGAGGAACGGCTCCTGCTGCACCAGACCGATCTGGCTGCGCACGTAGGCCAGAGGGAGATCGCGGAGATCGTGCCCGTCCAGCGTGATCGCCCCCTCCGTCACATCGTAGAACCGCATCAACAGTTTGATCAGCGTGCTCTTGCCGGCCCCGGAAGGTCCCACCAGCGCGATCCGCTCGCCGGCCCTCACATCGAAGCTCACATTTTTGAGAACCGGGATCTCCGCACGATAGTGGAAGAACACTTCCCGAGCAGCGACCTCGCCGCGCAACCGGCCGGCCGGAGCGACGGCCCCGGGACGGTCCGTGATCTCCGGCCTGGTGTCCAGGATTTCGAAGACCCGCTCTCCGGCCGCCAGCGCGTGCTGAAGCATGTGGTTGACCGAGTGGATCTGGTTCACCGGCACGTAGAACAGGGCGAGGTAGGAGAGGAACGCGACTAATTCTCCCACGGAGAGGGACCCGGCCAGCACTTCACCGGTGCCGTACCAGAGAATGATCACGCTCCCGAGGCTCCCCACCAGGATCATGCCGGGCGAGTACATGGACCAGAGCGTCATGACCCGTAGATTGCTGTCGCAATAGGCTTTGCTCCGCTGATTGAACCGCCCCCGCTCGTGGACTTCCCGATTGAACCCCATCGTCTCCCGGATGCCCGAGATGGCGTCTTGCAGATAGGCGTTCAGCTCGGCCGAGCTCTCGCGGACTGAGCGGTAGAACTTATGCACCTTGTTGGTGAAATAGGAGGCCGCGTACACCAGCACGGGGATGGGCAGCAGCGACAGGCAGGCCAGCTTCCAGTTGAGCGAGAAGAGGATGACTGAGATGCCGATCAGCGTCAGCGACGACATCAGGAGGGACTCCAGCCCGTCAATGAAGATGCGCTCGACGTGCTCGACGTCGTTGTTGACGCGGTTCATAATCTCGCCGGTCGAGCGGTTCTCGTAGTAGCTGATCGAGAGGCGCTGGAGGGCCGTAAAGACCTGGTCGCGCAGGTCGTAGATGACCCGCTGCTCCAGGGTGTTGTTGAAGCGGATCCGCAGCGACGACGCGAGGTTCTTGCCGGCATAGGCGAGCAGGATCCCGCCGATGACCCAGGGAAGAAGCGAGGGGTCATGGGCGCCGATGACGTCGTCAATGACGATCTTGACGAGCCAGGGTGGAAGCAGTTCGATCGCCGCCGCTACGGCCGCCGCCGCGAAGGTCAGGGCCGCAAGTCCACAGTAGGGGCGAATATACCGGAGGACGCGAAGGAGCGGCTTCAAGGTGAGTTAAATGACTTCGGCGTGCTCCGAACGCCAGTACTTGTCGAACTCTTCCAGTTGGGTGAGCGTGGTGAAGTCGGTCATCCGATCGAGGAAGAGCTTGCCCTGGAGGTGATCCATTTCGTGCTGGATGCAGACGGCATACAGCCCCGACGCGTCCAACTCGACGGTCTTCCCGTCGCGATCCAGGTATTGTACCCGCGCCCCCACGGGGCGCCGCACCTTCCCCCGCAGTCCGTCCACGCTCAGGCACCCCTCCCAGCTTTCGGCGGTCACCGGAGAGTGGCCGAGGAGCACGGGGTTGATCATGATCGTCTGCGGGAACCCATGCTCTCCCTTGTACTCCATCACGATCACCTGCTCAGAACGGAACACTTGCGGCGCCGCCAGGCCGATCCCCTCCTTGGCGACCATGGTCTCCAGCATATCGTCGAGGAATTCCTGGAAAGCGCGACGGGCGATCTTGTCGGGGTCAACCGGCCAGGCGATCTGCCGGAGGACCGGCGAACCGAGCTTCGCAATCTTGAGTACGGCCATCTCTCTGCTCCTTGCAAGTTGTTCATGCTATCACACACCTGACATTGCAGACAACGAGGCCGCACGCTCTATTTGCCGATCACCTCGTCGCCCTGACTGAACGGTTTGTTCAGTTGGGCGGCATCGGGAAACCGCCCGGAGGCAATACAGGCTCGGGGCGCTGCGCAGGTCGCTCAACCGCGAACCGGAACTTGTCCCGGTTATCCGCCCACCACCGGGCCCACTCTTGGGACCACGCCACGCGCTGGTCCTTCGTAGACTGGGCGAAATCCTGCCGCTCAACTGTCCGCCCGGTGAACCCCCAGAGGGTCCGGTGTGCACGGTCCGCAACGCTCATGGCGTCATCCGCCAAAAGGGCGATCAACAGATCAATCACGGCCTTATCGTTGACGTGACGGCTCTCGTGGGCCACCGCATTTCGGATGCCTTCGCTCCGGTCCTTAGCCATCGCCTGCAGAGCCGGCACCGCGCTCGCAGGATCCAATTGAATGGCCACTCGAAGAGCTTTCTCGCGGACGGCCGCAGTCTCCTCCGCGTTCGCGGCCGCGGCATTGAGGTAAGGCACGGCCGACTTGTCCTTGATCAGATACATCGTCTCGATGGCGTTGAGGCGGACGCGCCGGCTCGCGTGCTGGAGCCCCTTGGCCAGGATCGGCACGGCCGGCGGACCGATGTGCACAAACTCGCCGATTGCCCAAAGCTCTTGGCGCCCCTCCAAGAGAGGGATCGCTGCCTCCGCCCGCTTAGCCTCATCCTCGGTCAGCGCGAGGGCGTCGGGGGCCAGGCCGACAAGAAGAGCAAAGACCAAGACACCCTTCGACAAGCTCAGGGCGAACGGGAATAATTTTATCAGGCTCTTCCTCAACCGTTCGTGCTGAGCCTGTCGAAGCACAGCTGGAAACTTCACCACGTCCCCGCCCTATTTGATGATCGTCGATTCGGTGCCGCCCAAGGGGCCGCTTCCCGTTCCTTCATCCATAGGCGTGAACCGAACATTGTCGAAATAGGTCGCGGCGGTGCCCCGAGCCCAGAGGCCGATCTTTCCCTTCTTGTACGAACCGTGCAGCCACGTGTCCTCGCGGGCCGAGAGGAACTTGCGGTTATCGAAGAACGCCTCGAAGACCGATCCCCTGATGGACAACCGCAGGAAATGCCACTTACCGACCTCGGCATTGACCGTGAGATCTTGGAGGAGCGTCAGCTCACCGTTCACCGCTCTTTCCAGGCGGACCAGATTCTCCTGCGGGCTGAGCCAGACGACGTAGTAATTGCGGTTGTCCTCGGCACGAAATACTACGCCGCCCCCCTGGCCGTCCCCGTTCGAAACCGCCATGATCCGGGCCGTCATATCCAGGTTCGCAGCCTCGGCGCCTTCGATGAAGAGGACCTGGGCGGCCTGGCCCGACTGGTCCGATCCGACGCGGGCAAGCACATGGGGAGGGGAAGACGCTTTAGGATCCGCCTTGACCTCCCATCGTCCGGACTCCCCGTTCGTCTTGCCGGGCGCAAACCCGGCGGGAATATTGCCGGGCTTATCCCCGTCAAACAGCCAATCCTGGATTTTGATATCGGCCCACACATGTCCCCCCACCAGCAGCACCGTCAACAAAACCCCGAGCCTTAGGGCCACCACAGACAGTCCTCCAGAACATCTCACAATCAGTATACCGTAACGTGTCCAAGTTAATCGAGACTCGCTATTTGACCTTGAGCTCGGTCCATGCGCGGTCGTAGAGCTTGATCGCCTCGCCCACATCCTTGATCCACTCGAGCCGGGCGACCACCGATGCGGGCGGGTAAATGGCGGGGTTTTGCGCGATCTCCTTGGGGACGAAGAGCCGCGCCTCCTCGCTGGCGCTGGCGTACTTGACCTTGCTCGTGATCAGCGCGGCGGTCTGCGGCTCGAGCAGGAAGTTGATGAACGTCATCGCCTCATCCTTGTGCTTCGACGATTTGAGCACGCACAGATTGTCCTGCCAGATTGTCCCGCCTTCCTTGGGGACCACGTACTTGATGGACGGGCGTTCGGCCGCCGCCCGCATGATGGTCCCGCTCCATCCGTGGGCCAGGGCGACCTCGCCGGAGACCAGGAGCTGGTCGTAGTTCTCGCTCGTGTAAGTTTTCACCAGGGCCTTCTGCGCCATCAGTCGTGCCTTGGCCGCCTCCAGCTTGGCGGGCTCTTCCTCATTCAAAGACTCCCCCGCCGCGCGCAGGGCCATGCCGAAGACTTCGCGCTCGTCGTTAAGGAGGCTGATCTTGCCCTTATAGCGCTCGTCCCATAGCACCTGCCAGCTCTCCGGCGGCGGCGAAACCAACTCGGCATTGTACCCGATGCCGGTCGTCCCCCACAGATACGGCACCGAATAGGTGTTCTTGGGATCGTAGTAGAGGCCCTTCAGGTGCTTGAAGACCTGGGCGAGGTTCGGGATCTTCGCCTGGTCAAGCTCGGCCAGCAGCCCCTGCTTGACCAGGATCGAGACCATATAGTCCGAGGGAACGACCACGTCATAGCCCGACGCTCCGCCCTGCAGCTTCGCCAGCAGTTCCTCGTTCGAGCCGAAGGTATCGGTCACCACCTTGATGCCGAACCGCTCCTCGTACTGCTTGACGACCGTCTCCTCCGTATAGTCCGACCACGTGAACAGATGCAGCGTGACCCGCTTGGCGTCCTTGCCGTCGGACGCCGGCGAGCAGGCGGCGAGGACGGCCAGGAGCACGAGCGAAAAGTGCCGCTGAAACATTGAAGCCATTTTAATCAACATTGTTACAGTCTGGCTTGCGAGATCATCAGGGCGACAAACCCCTCTTGCTCGAAATGCCGGTCCGTAGTCAAGACCACGGACAGCTTGCGATCACGCATAACGGTCATCGAGAGACAGTCGGTCAGACTGTATCCCTTATCAGGTCGGGCCTTATAGAAGGCGAAGCCTTTGATGAAGGAGCTTCGGCTTTGGGGAAGAACCGTGACCTGCGGATTGTTCAGAATCGCTTCTACTGTACGTATTGCGGCCCCTCGAATATGAGGACCCTTCTCGGCCAGCGCATTCAGGAACTCGATAAGGACCGCATCGGTGGTCAGAATTCGAGCGCGGCCGAGTGAAGAGGAACATTGGACGGCGGCGTCATGATGTTGATCGAAGGGATTGGTAAGAGCGATCCAGTAGGCCGTGTCGGCAAAGACCCGCCTCAAGACAGGCGGCTTCCGTACAGGTAATGGTCGTGGTTGGCAGCAAGGTCGGTGGGAAGCTTATGCAGATCGCCCTCAGGGATACCGCGGGCGATCTTGAGGATCTCTTCCCAGATCGGCGTATGTGTCCGTGCTTTCCGTGCGCGAGACGACCTAGACCGTGCTTCGGCGGGTTTGCGCGGTTTCTTTCCGTTCGTTTTCATTGGGTGATTATAACGAGGGTTTCAGGCAGGGGCAATGGCATGTCTCGCGCGATGAGACATTCCAAGTGACTTTCGACAGCACGGTAGAGCTTCCACCTGGTTTTTCCCCTCGTCGTATCCATAGCCACAACCGGCAACCCAACAGGCCAGGCAGACCATGTACCCTTCCCCCGATGCCATTGAATCGGGTACCGATACCGCGCCAGCAGCGCCGGCGTTTCTTTTCCCAGAGCCGCGCCTTGCGACTTCATAATTGATTATCTCCTCTTAAACCAACTTGACTGTCGGATTTGGATTGACCACCGGAACGGACAAGCCTTGTTCTTTGAGAAGTCCGACATGCTCGTCCATGCCCAATTTCGCATGGGACAGGCAGTCTTCGATGGAATGACCCGTGCCGGTGAACCCATCAAGGTCTGGGGAGTAGAACCCAAAGAACGTCGGATCGTCAGTTGCTTCGATAACCAGTGAATACTTGAGCTCAGTCACGATACACCTCCGCCACCATCTCTTATTATAGACACATCAGAGCCGAAAAAGTGACCGACATCATTTCCTGGCTCAAATGTCATCCTTCTTGCTTCTGTTACAGTTGGAACACAATGTCTGAAGATTCTCGAAGGTTGTCTTTCCTCCCTTCACTCACGGAATGATATGGTCCACCTCCAGAACGACACCAAAGTGGATAGCCGGACTCCGTCCGCAACGCCGACACCGAAAGTTATCGCGTTTCCAAACTTTGTTTATTAGTGTCTGGGAAGGATCACGCCGGTTGGTGGATTCACTCTGCCGAGCTCTAGCAATTCGCTTGACGGGACCTGGCTGCACCATACCCGTCAATTTGACGTCGTCGGCTATCCGTTCTGTCGATCCTGACCCTACAGGACCTTGCATCTGGTGCTTAATGAATCGCAGGCAAGCGTTCTCCCATCCGCGAAATCGCCGCCGATACGCGTTGTAGCTGATCTTGGGATTTGCAGAGTTCCATTCGTCCTTCGAGGGTCGATGGCCTATCTGGACCCAGATCCGCCGCATCTCCTCGAACATGTC
>Ga0114945_10000639_pt1 | contig 22533 bp, 20 predicted proteins | sample OV2TP3_FD_87194 | JGI IMG/M metagenome (GOLD analysis project Ga0114945, IMG submission 87194) | Hot spring microbial communities from Beatty, Nevada to study Microbial Dark Matter (Phase II) - OV2 TP3 | ecosystem: Environmental > Aquatic > Thermal springs > Hot (42-90C) | place: USA: Beatty...
GCGGGAATCAACGACTGGGGCGGCATATCGCCGGTGACGCCGGACCATATCAATCCCGAAAAAGCGTGGCCGCGCATCCCGGACCTTCGGCGGATCACCGAATCCCACGGCTGTCGACTTCGGGAACGGCTGGCTGTTTATCCCCGGCATCTGACCGGCACTCATATCTTTTTGTCGCCTGAAATCCGGCCGACGGTCGAGTCTCTTGCAGGGCCGGACGGATTGGCGGCGGATCAGTGTCCGTCATGACCGATGCGCTGGTGGCGGATGTCCCGGATGCGGCGGTGCAGGATCTTGAGTCCGCTCTCGGATCGGCCTGTTCCGCCATCAACCGGATTCTGGAAAAGGCCCTGACGGACCGGGAGTTGTCGACAGCGGACGCCCTGACGCTCTTTGAGGCGCGAGGAAAGGATCTGGTGGCCGTCTGCAAAACGGCGGACGAGGTTCGGCGGAGAAAAAACGGCGACACGGTCACATTCGTCATTGTCCGGAACATCAACTTCACGAACGTGTGTTACACCGGATGCCGGTTCTGCGGTTTTGCCAAACGCAGGGACGATCCGGATGCGGAAGTGCTGTCACTTGAAGAAATCGCCCGCCGGGCGGAGGAGGCCTGGTCGAGGGGCGCGACGGAGGTATGCATCCAGGGGGGACTGCATCCGGCCATTGAGGGTACGCATTACCGGGACATCGTGTCGGTGATCAAGGCGCGTGTACCGGGTATTCACATTCACGCGTTTTCTCCGTTTGAAATAAAATACGGCGCGGAAAAAATGGGAATCAGTCGACGGGATTTTCTGCTCATGCTCAAGGACACCGGCCTGGACACTCTGCCGGGCACGGCCGCGGAGATCCTGGATGTCGACATCCGCCGGCAGCTGACCCGTGACAAGTTGTCGGCCGAGGAATGGGTTGACACCATCAAAACCGCCCACCGGCTGGGTTTACGATCGACCGCGACCATGATGTACGGGCACATTGACGAGCCGCGCCATTGGGCCGGGCATTTGAACACGATCCGGGACATACAAAAAGAGACGGGAGGATTCACGGAATTTGTGCCGCTGGGATTTATCCACTGGGACGCGCCGCTCTATTTCAGCGGCGTCGCCAGGCCGGGGCCGACGAGGGAGGAAAACATCAAAGTTCACGCGGTATCGAGGTTGTTTCTGAACGGCTGGATCGACCGGATTCAGGTGTCCTGGGTCAAGATGGGCCCGCCCCTGGCCCAGTATCTTCTGAGAAATGCCGGCGCCAACGATTTTGGCGGTACCCTGATGAACGAGACGATTTCCCGAGCGGCCGGAGCGCCTTTCGGTCAGGAAATCACGCCGATGGAAATGTGCCGGCTGATCCGAGCCATCGGCCGGCGGCCGGCGCGGAGGAATACCTTATACGAAATCCTCGAACGATACGACGACCACGATCCTCCCGACTACCCGCTTTTGGTTGCGCGAACTGAGCAGCAATCCCGGATTTTTTCGGATCTGGCCGCCGGGGGTTACACTCCCTAATCGCCCTCCCATATCTTCAGGCCGGCGTGTTTGAGTTTGTATTTGATGTTCAACCCGATCAGGACCGCCGTCATCGCTTCCACCGCGCGAGCGCTTTCGGCGGAGCCCGCGTCAAGCGCCCGTACCCCGAGTTTTTCCATGAGCGCGATGGTCAGCTGTTTGGCGGCGGGATCATTTCCACAGACCAGGATGTCGCAGTGAATCGGGTGATCGTAGAGATGGAGTGACCCGGAGGAAACGTTTTGAAGCGCGGCAACCACTTTGACCTCTGGACCCAGGATCATCCCGGCCTCCTCCGCGGCTGATCCCTCCGACGGCATGATCACCCGTTTGGGATTTTTGGGATCAAGCGGCACCGTCACATCCACCAGGATTTTTCCGGCAAGCGCATCCCGAATATCACCCAGGGTCGGTTTGTGCGCGGAATAGGGTACGGTCAGCACCACCAACTGTTCGGCGGCCCTGGCGGCGGCGGGATTATTCATGCCGATGATGGCGGGTCCCTGATGGTGGCGATTCAAATCGGCCGAGACCTGTTTGGCCTTATGTTCGTCCCGTGATCCGATCACGACATTGATCCCGGCACGCGCCCATCGAACCGCCAGGCCCGACCCTTCCTTTCCCGTTCCTCCAACAATGGCGATTTTCATCTGTTCCTCCTGATTGTTATTCCCTGAAAAAATCCTCCGACGCAGGCCGGATCAACTCCGCGGCCCGGCCGGAGTCGGACTGGATGGCGACCCCCCGGACCAGCGCGGCCGGAATCAGTTCCAGCTTTCCCATGGCCATTCCCGCGGCGGCCGCGACCTCATCCGCGACCGCCAGCTGTGTCACCGCAAGGCTCCTGCCACCGTAGTCTTTTTTCCCCTGATAATCAACCAGGCTCGATATTCCCGACAGGCCGATCGCCACGTTAACAAGCCCGCGTCTCCAGGGCCGGCCAAACGAATCCGAGACGACAACCCCCACGGCCATCCCGGTGCGGTCCAGAAGGCCCGACCGGATTCGCCCGGCGCTGGCGTCCGGGTCGCGCGGCAAGGCCAGGACCGAGTCCGATTCGGATAGATTGGATTCATCGACGCCCGCATTGGCGCAGACGAATCCGTGATGTGTTTCACAAATGAGCACCCCGCGACCCAGTCCGGGTGAGACCTGAGCGCGAATCACGCGGCGGCTTTCCCGCAGAATGACTTCGACCCGTTTCGGATGCAGTCCAAGCCGCCCGGCAAGATCGAGGGTCTTATCGGAAGGCGACACCTCGTCAAGTTTGACATAGCATCCTTCGGCTTTGGAAACGATCTTCTGAGTCACCACGAGAATATCCGCGGCCTGAAGGCTGATCGCAGAATGATCGAGGGATTGGAGAATCAGGGAAACGAGGTCATCTCCCGGGCGGACCAGGGGAAAGCCGCGGAGTGGATGAATTTGGATTGTCATTTCATCGAGACGTTTGAATCAGGATCGGATCAGGCAACCGGCACGTGCCGCCGGACATTCCAGCCCCGAAGCATCTGATAAACGGGGCAATCGACGGCGAGATCCAGAAAGGTTTTCAGATCATCCGGCGTATCAAGATCCAGCGCGAGGCGTGAGTTTCGGATGATGCGCAGGGGAAGGAGCCTGCGCCGGGTCTGGTCCACATAATCGGGGAAACTCCGCGCGCCGAATCGGAACGTCAGAGCATCCGGCGGTGAGGTCAACACCACATTCGTTCCGTCATCTCCGGTAGCGGGGCACAGAACCACTGACGGCCCCACCTCCGGCAGATCGAGGAACTCCTCCAGATCCCCGGCCGTCACCCATGGCAGGTCGGCCGGAATGACCATCTGCCGGTCGAACCCCCGGGAGCAGGACCAGCGCGTTGCCGTATCCACGGCGATGGTTTCGCTGACCGCCCGGGGCTCCCTGAGGACCTCCGATCCCGATTCGGCGGCGAGATGCGCCACCTCATCAGAATCCGTGACAACCAGACACCCGAGCGGGGTGTGGATCGATCGGACCGTCGCCAGGACGTGCGAAAAAAGCGCCAGGGCCAGATCGTGGCGCTGGTCTTGCGTCAGCAGATCGCCAAGCCGCTGTTTAGCGGTGGACGGGTTCTTGACGGGGATGACGATGTTGGTCATGGAGAGTAACAACCCATTCCTGAATTTTTTTTGCCAGGGATCGCTTTCGTTCCGCGGAATCCATCACGGTATCGGTCACCAGGACGGCGAGACCTTCCCGCCTGAGATCCGGCGCGAAGTCCGAATCAACCGAATCAATCACGAGTGCGTCAATCAGACCATGATAATACCGGGCGACGCCTGAGACGTCCGGAGCGAATCCTCCGGCCTTCATCATCCGGTCGCTGGGTCCCTTGAGAGACTTCCCGCCAACCAGGGGGCAAATGGCGATGCGCGGGACAGTCAGGGGTTTCAAGAATTCCCGAATTCCGGGCACAGACAGAATGGGTCCAATGCTGGCGATGGGATTACTGGGGCAGATGACGACCGCGTCTGCCATACGCAGGGCGTCCAAGACCTCACGCGTGGCGGCGCTTTTTTCCGAACCTCGAAACGCCACATCCAAGGGCTCCGGCCGGCAATCCTCTTTCACAAAATATTCCTGAAAGGATACCCATCCCCGCGGCGTGCGGACTTCCGTCATCACCCGATCGTTGCTCATCGGCATCACACGCACTTTGACCTTCAAGCGATCGGCCAGCGCTTTCGTGATTTGCGTCGCTGTCCAGTCCTTTCCCCGGAGGTCGGTGCGTATCAGGTGGGTTGCCAGGTCCCGGTCGCCGAGTTGAAACCAGGTTTCCTCGCCGGATCTGGCAAGAGCGGAGAGAGTCTCAAACGTGTCGCCCTGGATGCCCCATCCGCGGACCGGATCGACGATGCCGGCCAGGGTGTAGAGCATGGTGTCGACATCCGGGCTGATCCATAGACCATGCCGGTCGATATCGTCGCCGGTATTGCTGATAATCACGATCCGATCCGGATCGTGCGTCTGAACCAGTCCGGACACAAATTTGGCAGCGCCCACTCCGCCGGCCAGCAAGACCAGCCGGGTCTGTTGGGGATCCATTTGCGGGATCATATCTTTGGGTGGTCGCGGCTACAAGCCGGGCGCCGAGCGGGGTTCCGAGTTTGGCCCGCACGGCGGACGGCCGAAGGAGCAGGCCGAAAAGATCCAGAATCGCGAGTCCGGTTGCTGCCAGGCGTTGACCGGCAATCCGGCTTTTTTGCATAGCGCCGACAGGGTCTGGTCCCGGTCCCAACCCATTTCTTCCGCGACTTTCGGCAAAAACACGCCGCGCCGGCCGGCCCTCTCAATCACGATGCCGTGATCGCCGGGGCTGAATTGGTCCGGAGCCGCGATCTCCCGTAATGGCGACAGAACCGATATTTCAATGTCCAGGCCGGCCACCTCATCCGCCGATACCGGCGCAAAGCGCGGATCCTCCCGCGCCGCGGACCAGGCGGAATCCCAAACCGATTTCCAGAGAGGCTGTTCGAACCGCAGCGTTCCGATACAGCCCCGAAGATTGCCGGACTTTCTGAGGGTGACAAACGCAGCGCCGAGGCCGCAAAGAACGGCGGACGAGACCGGAATGTCATCGGGCGGCTGGGATGACAATCCCGCCGACGCCGATCGGACGGCATGGACCGCCAGATTCCGGAGGGCCGCCTGATCCGCCCGGCTCACTTCGAAAGGCTCCATCATATCCGGTACAACGCGATCGCGGCATAGCTGACCATGTGATCGGTATCATCGCTGACATCGGCGCTCTGACTGTAATCGAGTAATTCTACCTCGGCCGATCCGGCGGAAAAAATGTCCAGCAGGACCGCGATCGGCAGGATCCCGCAAATGGTGGCGCCGGTTGAGCGTTGATAGGCCAGCAGATCCGCGCCGCGAATCCGCCGGATGCAGTCAACCGCGCCTTCATCGATTTTCCTTACTCCCGCCCGGACATCCGGGCCGACCGGCGGAAGGTAATTGAAATCCGCGCCGTAATGAACGAAATCGGAACTGGCGATGACCAGAGACCGATCCCCGATACAGGGTTTGATCCGGCCGGCGAGATCCGCGCAGGCCGTCTCGGTCAATGACCCGATGAGGATCGGGACAATGGTGGACTGAGGGAATGCGATCTGGAGAAAGGGCAGAATAATTTCCAGGGAATGTTCGCGCGCATGAACAGTTCCGGACACCGGCAATCCCGCCGCCTGAAGTTGCCGGACCGTATCGAGATCGACAGGGATGGCGCCCAGGGGCGTTTCGAAATGCGTGGCGTCCGACAGAACAGCGCCGGACACCGGGGCGCGGTGACTTGGCCCCAGCAGAAAAATTTTGGAGAATCGGCCTCCCCGGGCGGCGCACACTCCCATCGCACAGGTCTTGCCGCTGTATCGATGTCCCGCGTGCGGCAGGATCAGAGCCTGCAGCCGATTGGGATCGCGTCGGCGAGATCCGAATTGCAGTTCAGCGCGAGCCAGCATCACCTCGATGGACTGTCTCAGTTCGATGCGATCGTTGGGATACCACGTACCGGCCAGAATACCGGGACGAATCCGAAAAGTTGTCATCGGTACGATTGTAGCGCAGAAGAAATATGCGGGGCAAGGCGTGGATTATTTTATTGAGTCCTGTACGATTAATGGGTGCGCCCTGGCGGGCGCACAAAAAAAAGAGGTGCCCATTCCAGAAGAATGGGCACCTTCGAGAGGGGGAAATATGGGCAGATCAAACTATGCCGACAACCGCCACTGACCGAACTTCGTCCGACTTGATTTCCGAACTTGGCTCATTTCAGTTTTCCGGGTCAGCGTTTCCTTTTTTTGTTCCGACTGTCGTCGGGTCCTCTCAAATAATATTATGGATAATACCTACGGCTGGAGAGTTCGCCCATCCGAGCTTACAGGCAACCACCCCGCTACCGCTTCCCTGCATCAGGTTTTGGACCCAATTCCAAAACCTGACATCCTCCCTGACACCCGGGGTACTCACACCGTGAACTCTTTTATGCTTCGCAGGAGTATGTCACATTAGAGGACAGAAATCAAGTTTTCCACCGATTTTGTTGATTCTCTAATATACTGATTGTCAGTATATTATAAATAATTCATTGGGAGGGCCTTTACAGTAATCCACACTTTTCAACAAGTTACTCAGAATGGGTGTTAATTAGTTCTTGGCGGAGGCCTTAAATACAGCCCGAATAACTTTCTCGTGCTGAGTTTTTGTCATGCCTGGGTAGAGCGGAATGGAGAGGACTTCCTCGGCAGCCTGCTCGGACTCCTGGAAATCACCTTTTTTGAATGCGAGACGGGAAAAGCAGGGCTGCAGGTGGAGAGGCAGGGGATAATGAACTGCGGAATCAACGCCCAGCTCTTTTAGTCTGGTTTGAAACCTCTCTCTTTCTTTAACTCTCAAAACGTATAAGTGGAAGGCGTGTTTGGCCTTAGGATGAACAAATGGCGCTGTGACCCCAGCCTTATTCAATTCATCACACCTAAACGCCCTTGAATATTTTTCAGCCAGCGACTGTCTTTGCCGAACCCAGCGATCCAGGAAAGGGAGTTTGGCGAGCAGGACAGCGGCCTGGATTCCGTCCATCCGTTCGTTGAAGCCTTCGATTTCATGAACATATTTGGTATGGCGGCCATGGTTTCGCAAGAGTTTCAGGCGGTTGACCATTTCAAGGTCATCGGTGACGACAGCGCCGGCGTCGCCGTAGGCGCCGAGATTTTTTCCAGGATAAAAACTGAATGCGGCGGCAACGCCAAATGTTCCAACCTTTTTTCCGCCCCATGAGGCTCCATGAGCTTGAGCGGCATCCTCCAAAATTTTTGCGCCGGATTTCTGCGCCAGAGCGGACACCTGATCCATGTCCGCGGGGTGTCCGTACAGATGAACGGGAAGGATGACGCGAGTTCTGGGCGTGATGGCCCGCTGGATGGCCGCTGGAGAGATGCAGAAGGTTCCAGGATCAATGTCGACCAGTACCGGTTTGGCGCCGGTATCCGTCACGGCCTCGAGTGTCGCGATAAACGTGAACGGTGTCGTGATCACCTCGTCACCCGGACCCACACCCATGGCTTTCAATGCCAGGAACAAGGCCGCCGTGCCTGAATTAACCCCGACCGATTCCTTCCGGCCCACCCACTTGGCGAATGCCTGTTCGAACTGGCCCACAACCGGCGCCAGGACAAACGCATTTTGGAGGATCGCCTCCCGCACGGCCTTGAATATGGCCTTCCGGGCAGGCCGGTCCTGCGCGTTCAAGTCCAGGACGGGGATAGACTTTGATTTCATCGGGGAAAGTGCTATCAGGGAAATGAGGAAACTACAAGCGAGTGGAAAAGTGAAAAAAAGTTTGCGTCAGAGGATGTGGATAACTCAAGTTTTCGGATCTTGTGGCCGATGGAAGAAACATAGCGGTCAAAGGTTCCCTCCCTTTACCCTGTTATCCGAACTATTGGAGCGGGCGGCAGCGGCAGCCGCTCGCTCCACCTTTTTTTGATATACTTCATCCATGACCTATCGGTTCACCGACCACACGGCGGATTACGGCGTTGAGATCCATGCCTTCACGGCTGAAGAGGCATTCTGTGACGCGGCGCGCGCGATGTACGAGATACTGTTTGGCCATGCCGCGGCTGAATTATTTCGGCGAGGCGGCGCAGGTCTCACGACGAAACTGAGTTTACAGGAGAAGACTCTGGCGGATCTTCTGCATGCCTGGCTTTCCTGGCATCTGGACCGCCACACACAAGACCGTCGGGCGGCGAGCGGGTGGCGGATCCGCGTATTTTTCCGGGAAAGCCGGCTGGAGGGAGAAGTCTATCTCCAGTCGGTGGACGAACTGGGCATCAGGCCGGAGACCGAGATCAAGGCCGTGACGTATCATGACCTTCGAGCCTTCTATAGTCTGGAGAAAACCCAGCTCCATTATATTGTTGACGTCTGATCATGAAAGAACCGACATTCGAGCCCGTGGGTCTTCACCACTATCGAATCCGGCGGACCGAGATTCCCGGGATGCGCGTGGACGTGGAAGTCTACGCGACGGAAGGGATCCTGGCGGCGATCCGGGCGGACAAGACCTACGCGCAGATCGTGAACGTGGCGTCGATGCCGGATGTCAGTGATCCGGTGCATCTCATGCCGGACGCCCATTTCGGATACGGGTTTCCGATCGGCGCGGTTGCGGCGTTTAGCGCCGAGGACGGTTGGGTAAGTCCCGGCGGAGTAGGCGCGGACATCAACTGCGGGGTGAGACTGATGGCGACCCGTATTCCGGCGGCGGAACTTGACGAGAAAAACCGGCGGGCGCTCGCGGAGGACATTTACCGGACCGTGCCAAGCGGACTGGGTGTAGGCGGGGACGTGAGACTGACCGGGAAATCCCTGGATAGGGTACTGGAACGTGGCGCGGCGGCGGTGGTTGAAAGGGGCTATGGCGATGCGGCCGATCTGGCGAGGATCGAGGATGGAGGCGGGCTGGCCGGCGCGGATGCGGATGCGGTATCGGCGGCGGCGAAGAAGCGCGGGGAGACGCAATGCGGGACGATGGGCGCCGGGAATCATTTTCTGGAGGTCCAGCGAGTGGACACCGTGTTTGACGGCCATCTCGCGGGAAGCTGGGGAATAGGCGATGGGATGCTGGCGGTCATGATTCATTCGGGGTCGAGGGGCCTGGGGTATCAGGTGTCCGACGAATTCTGGAAAATGTCCCGAAAGATGCTGCCCCAGTTCGGGATCACCGTCGCGGACGCCCAGTTATCGCCCCTGCCGGTGCGAAGCGATCCCGGGAAGGCCTATCTGGCTGCGATGCGTGCGGCGGCGAATTACGCGTTTGCCAACCGACAGGTGCTGATGCATCTGGTTCGGACCGTTCTGGAAAACTTTTTCGGAGGAACCAGCGCGACGCTGGGACTGAGGCTCGTCTACGATGTCGCGCACAACATCGCCAAGGAAGAATCCTACGCCGCGCGCTCCACCGTCGCGCCGGGTATCCGGAAACTTCTGGTTCACCGAAAAGGCGCGACGCGCGCGTTTGACGGTCAGCCCGTCATCATTCCCGGAGACATGGGAACGGCGTCCTATCTCCTGGTGGGAACGGCGGAATCGGAGAAAAGTTATTCCACAGTCTGTCACGGCGCCGGCCGGGTCCTGTCGCGGACCGCCGCCAAGAACCGGGTCAACGTCAGCCGCCTCCTCGTGGATCTTCGGGCCAGGGGCATCGAAGTCCGCGGCGGGTCAAAGGGCGGAATTGCCGAGGAGGCGCCGGAGGCATACAAGGACATCGAGCAGGTGGTGGACGCCGTCTGTGCGAACGGTCTGGCGCGGCGGGTGGCGCGGCTTAGGCCTGTGTGCGTGATCAAAGGCTAAGCGTTGGGCCGATCTATAGTGAACGAAAATCGAACAGGTAGATGGAGTGGCCGATGTGTCCGGTTGGTTTAAAGCGCGTCATCCAATCCAGCTGAGTATCGCCTGTCTGGTAGGCCCGTTTTTTCAGCCAGACCAGCCGGTGAGCGCTGAAGGCGTAGACAGCCGGCAACGGCGTCCGATATTCCTCATTCGATAGAACGTGATAGGTGACGCCATAATAGAGCGGCCGGTCGAATGGGCCGGCATCTTCCGCGCCCATTCGAACTTCCGAGATTTTCTTTTTGCCCATGTACGTCGCAAGGCGCGGCAGGCCCTGTCCCCAGTCGACATTGCATTCATCCAGATAGTGAATACCGCGGGATGGGCCTCCAACGGATTCGTTGAAATAGGAGAGATGGTACGGAAAAATGCAGACGGCCGACATCGCCAGCCATCCCGCCATCGATCCGAGCAGAACGACCCCCAGCCTCCAAATAAAGGCGGCGCCGGGAATTTGGCGCCGTACAATCCGGACCGTCTGGGCCGCAAGAAGGATGACGAACGGATAAACCGGCAGGACGCGCCGCAGACAAAAATTGTAAGTGTCAAACGCGGCCGACAGAGACAGAACACCGATCGGCAGCGTGACAAACGCGAGATCACGCCACTTGATCTCCAGCCGTGATCTGAAGATCAGGGATCCGAAAAAAAGAATCAGGAGGGGGATCGGCGTTTTCAGCAAAAACGTCATGAGGTAATAGATTTTTTGAGGCGCGTCGTAGACCGTACCCATCACGTAGTAGAGATAATGCCCCCCGGTGGCCGGCACACCCATCTGGTAGACTTGGGCCAATCCCCGGACATAATGGAACGGATCCCGATCCGGCCAGTAACTTATCCAGACGACCGCCAAGGCCAGGGCCGACATGATGACGAAATGGAAACCGAGTCTGTGCCCGCGCGCCGATATGATGAATACGATGAGGATCGGCAGAAGAAGGAGCGCGGTATACTTTGAAATGAGGGCAAGGCCGACCGCCAACCCGGACCAGACAGCGCGTCCCCAGGACGGTTTTTGAAGCCAGGACCAGACGGCATACGAGGCCGCGAACAGGGTGGCGGTGCAGAGCATATCCCACGTCGCCAGCCGGCTGTGGGTCAGAAGATTCGGTTCAACCGCCATCAAAAACACGGCGAACGCGCCGCACGCGGGTGATCCCAGACGGGAGGCCCACCGGTAGAGAATCCATCCCATACCGCAGGACACAAGAAGTACGGACAAACGACAAACGAAAAGTAAAGCCGATGCGTCGTTGTACCGGTACAACAAAGCGGCGCCGAAGTAGGACTCGCCGCGGCCAAGCGCGCTCATCGGCGGAATGGAGGGATTAAGCAACCGGAGGCCGGGGGCATTAAGCCAGGTGTGGAGCGGCGGGGCATAATCGGCGACGACCCAGGAATTTTGAAACAGTCTGAGGACATCCGAAGCGATCGCCAGACCCTCGTCCCAGGTGTCCGACTCCATTTGCATGGCCGTGAAGGATTGGAAAAAAAAGGCCAGCATAAAGACTACCGCACAGAATTTTGGCCACAGCGACCGTTTCTCTTCTGTCATCGGCAGAACCTTAAACGAGGCCGCCCGGATACGCAACCGAATTGCCATTTTTGGGCCGCCCATTTAAGATGTGCGGGACATGGAAAACAGCCAGATATCGGATCTGCTCTCTGAAATAGGCGTGTATCTCGATCTCCTGGGGGAGAACATCTTCAAGGTCCGTGCGTACGAAAACGCCGCGCGGGCGGTGGCGTCGCAGTCGGGCCGGATGGCCGAGCTGGACGAGAAGCAGTTGCAGGAAATTCCGGGGATCGGCAAAGCCATCGCGGAGAAAATCCGGATGTATTGCTCAACAGGGAAACTCCCCTACGCGGATGAACTGCGATCCAAAATTCCGCCGGGCCTCGTCGACATGCTTCGCATCCCGTCTCTGGGCCCGAAACGGGCCAAATTACTTTTTGAAAAGCTCAAGATCGAATCCATCGCCGCCCTGCAGGATGCCTGCGAGCAGAACCGTCTGGTCGACCTGGAGGGATTCGGGGAGCGGTCGCAGGCGAAGATACTGGATGGCATCCGGATGCTGGCGACGTTCAAGGACCAGCATCTGCTGGCGGAGGTTCTGCCGATTGCCGAGAGGGTTATCCGGCATCTAAAGAAAAGCAAGCTAGTCCAAAGGATCGAGGCGGCGGGGTCGATTCGGCGTCGGAAAAAGATCGTGAAGGACATCGACATCCTGGTCAGTTCGAAACGTCCGGGCGACGTCTCGGAGGTCTTTCTGGGGATGGAGGGGATCAGCGATGTGATCGGCCGCGGGGATACGAAAACGAGCGTGCGGATCGGCGGGAAAATCCAGGTGGATTTGCGCGTGGTCAGTGACGACGAGTTTCCCTATGCCCTGCACCATTTCACCGGGTCGAAGGCCCACAACATCGCCATGCGGAGCCTTGCGAAGGAGCGCGGCATGAAGATCAGCGAGTACGGGGTATTCAAGGGAACGAAACGGATAGCGGCGAAGGACGAGGCGGCCTTTTTCAAAATTTTTGGCCTGGATTTTATCCCTCCGGAACTTCGAGAGGATCGCGGGGAGATTTTGGCGGCCGGAGATGGGGCCTTGCCGAAGTTAGTCAGCGAATCGGACATCGCGGGAGTTCTGCACGTCCACACGAACTGGAGCGACGGACTTGCCCCGCTGGAGACGATGGTTCAGGAGGCCGGGCGGCGCGGGTATCGATATATCGCGATCACCGATCATTCGAAGACATCGACTTACGCGAATGGCCTGTCAACGGACCGGTTACAGAAGCAGATGGGGGAGATCGGAACCATGAACAAAAAGAACCCCGGTATTCGGATTCTGACCGGGAGCGAAGTGGACATCCTGCCGGACGGGTCACTGGATTACGGCGATGATCTTCTTTCCAAACTCGACGTGGTCATCGCGGCGGTTCACAGTCATTTCGGGATGAAACCGGATGAGATGACACGCCGGATCTGCCGGGCGCTGACTCACCCGGAGGTCGACATCCTGGCGCATCCCACCGGCCGGCTGCTTCTGACGCGCCAGGGATATGAATTTGGCTGGGATGAGGTTTTACGGTGCGCCGCGGAAAAGGGGAAGGCGATCGAGTTGAATGCCAATCCGCAGCGACTGGACATCGATCCAGCTCACGCCAAGCGCGCGGCGGAGATGGGCGTCAAGATCAGCATCAACCCGGACGCGCACCGACCGGAAGGACTCGACGACATGCGCTACGGCGTGTGGGCCGCGCGGCGTGGATGGCTGACCCGGAAGGATGTTTTGAATTCGGTGGAGTGGATCAGAAGAAAATAAGACTTTACCGCCGAGGCGCTGAGTTTACGCCGAGCTGATGCGGAGATTTCTTGGAGGCTAAACACAAAAAAACCCCCTCGGCGTTGTAGCGCCACGTCACCAATTGATCACCATCTCGTACCGGCTTTCCGGTCGTTTTTTGAAATCGTGTCAAGTGTGCGATCTATTTTTTCCGCCGAATTCATCCTTGACTTAAGTGCGCCGGAATATCACAATAATTGTGAGTCTCGGTCAAGCCTTTTCTCATTTTTGTGTAGTTGAACGCCAAAGACGGCGTAAAATCGGGGTTGATGAAATTTGATTCTCGACGCAGGTCTTGAAACGGAAATGAAACGACTGGCAAAAGAGAGTTTCGGTTATCGGCTTCGACAAAAGCGCATGGCCGCCGGTCTTTCCCAAGCCGAGCTTGGGAGGCGGGTGGGTTTGTCCATGCGGATGGTCTCCTACTACGAAGCGGAAACGGACCAGCCGCCGCCGGGCGAGACGATAGCGAGATTTTCCAAGGCGCTTCGAACGTCATCGGACGAATTGCTAGGGATCAAACCGTTTAAGGAAGCGGTGACGATGGGGTCTGTGCGGCTGTTGAAGCGATTACAGCGAATTCAAAAATTACCGCGACACGATCAGCGTACGGTACTCAAAGTCCTCGACGGATTGCTTGCGAAACGCAACGGCGCGGGTGACAATAACGGCAGAGGGAGAAAGGAGGCCGTAGCGTGACGACGTTCAAGGTGGTGTTGGAGAAATGCACGGAGGGCGGGTTTGTCGCGTTTTGTCCGGTGATTCCGGGCTGTCACAGTCAGGGAGAGACGCGGGACGAGACGCTGGCGAACATCAAAGAGGCGATTCAAGGCTGTCTTGAGGAATTGTACGAGAGCATTCCCACCAAAAATTGTGAGATCGTAGAGCTGGCGGTATGACGCGCCTGGCCGGGATATCCGGTCAGGAGGCCCGAAACGCTTTTGAGCGGGATGGATGGGTCTTTCGCCGGCAACGGGGTTCTCACATGATCCTGCAAAAAAAATTGTCAGGTCGATGCTTTCGATTCCGGATCATCGCGAGTTGAAAATTCCTTTGGTCCGAAGATTCATCCGGGACGCAGAAATCACCGAAGAGGAATTCCGGAATTGCTCGGAAGATAAAACAAACCGAAGTCATCGAGCCGCCGCACGTGGTTGCCGATGAAGCCGTACGCATAATGCGCATTATGCGTACGGCCGTCCGTGCCTCATGCCGCGCGTGGGATGGGGCGTGGGTGCGGGAAATGGGATTTCCCGGCGCGGTCACATTCGTGACCGCTCACCCGCGCCAAACCCGGCCCCGCCCGTAACAGATTCCCCGCGTACGAGCGCCCGCCCTGTGGCAAACGGCGCGCCGTCGCACCCTCCGGAATTCGGTGCATCCAGCACCGCTCCAGGTACGATGTCATCCTTCGCATCGAAAAATCCTCCGTCACGCCGTTTGCTGAATCGACCCCCGACAAGACAACCCGGCAAATTTTTCAACCGTCCTCGATCCCAAGGGGAGGCCGGTTGAAAAATTTGTATTTCTTCTCCCGGCGGGTCACGATGTCCCGCCGCCGACGGCGGAGCGGCAGGCTGTCAGCGCAGCCACCCCACGGATGGGTCTCCGACAGCTTCCGCCGACAAAATCGTACCAAAATGCGATATCTTGTAATGCGTCAATTACATCATGGGTCCCCCAATGATTATTATCTGGAGAATCACATCCCGCAGGCCCATCTGGTCCGTGATGCTGGCATGTCCCACCGATCTTCACATAATCATCCGGGTCGGTCGCATCCGGCAGAAGTTCGAGGTCCGGCACCTTAACCTCGATCTCGACGGAGCCCAATTGGCAAACTTGGGGGAAAGAAGGTGGGTGAGTTGACGTTATTTCAGAGGAATCGATGGAAGCTTTTTTAATGTCAGGTGGGCTGGGTCTATCGTCAGGCCTGCTGATTCTAATACGGTTACTCCCAAGATGGGTTCACTATTCTCCGGTCCAAAAATAACCCGGCCTGCCGTGATCTCACCCATGACTTCGATCATGGCAAGTCCGAAGGGGTATTCCTGAACCGTGCCGTCAGCGAGTTCATATTTTTTCGTGCCGGACGGTTCTATACCCATTTCGCGGAGCCGGGAAGCCGGAACCAAGGAATCCGTCGTCCCGGTATCCACTAAACACTTGAACGTCCGGGCGGCCTTCCCGTTCGTCATGGATGTGATTGCCACATCGACGTGTATCAATCCCATGCTGGAAGTATAGACTGGAAACAAAAGGAAGGCAAGGACGGCCACTGCCCAGATTCGGGCAGACTGTCTCATAGCTTTTCCAGCAGAAATTCCACGTTGAATTTCAGCAGCAGATACGCCTCTTCATTGATGTGCTTGCCGCGCAGGGCCGCGATGTCCTTGGGAAGCCCGCGCAGAATCTCGCGCGCGGCGGAAAACCGGCCCTTCTGGCAGTGAATCCGCACCAGGTTCAGCTTCTCCGCTATCGTCTTCGCCTCGCCCAAGAGCGGCGGCAGGCTCGTGTCTAACGCCGCCGGCTCCTGCGCGCCCCGCTCCCGCATGTCGTGCTTGATCCACCCCAACGCAGCCGCTTCGCGCACTTGGCCGATCAGGTTGAGGATGAACGTGTCGCAGATGACGGCTTGATTTACAGGCGGTACAATCGGTCCCAGTGTTTTCCCACGAATAGAATTGAACTCGACCTTTGTGCTTTTGATAAATGTATCGTCGTCTGCGCAGTCTTCAGGAAGCTCGTCGGCATCTGGAATTTCAGCCAAGTTAATATGTGTTATGGCCCTGTAGTCCATCAGGCCGGGGATACTCTTTGCCGTAAATTCAAACCCGTTTCATGTCCGACCCGGAGCAAGTTGGGTGTTTATTTTTTTAGCCAGCCAAAAAACACCCGGCCCCAATCCAATGAATTTCCAACCACTAGGAGAAGAGGTTGAACCAAATGCCGCGGTCATTCCAAATTCTTCGACTGCCCTTTCACTAACTGGGTCACTAGCCAGAGAGTATTTATATTTCAGTTCATCTAAATTTTGTTCTATCGAGACCGTTACAGACAACTGCGCCCGCGCGGCCGATGGGTATACGACATTACAGACTGCATAAGAATAAATCACCAGAGTGAACATCAATGGGAAGCAAAGTGACAAACAAAACAGAAATTTTCTCATGGCCTAATTGGTGTAAATATGGAAATGATCAACGCCGCCCGAAGAAGTAGTATGGACGAGCGGTGTCCGGCCGGTCACCCTGCGGATGAATGCTTTCAACTGGACAGCATCATCCGGGGACGATTCGATCCCGCAAAATCCCACATCGGCATTTTTTCCCACTCGATGTTCTGCATGGGGCTTCTTCCAGTTATTTTTATAATCGAATAATCCCCCATATCCCTCACTGGCATCTCCAACGCCGATGTCGTTTATTCTCAGTCCGGGGGTTGGTATCGGACCTTCTGTATTCCACGAGTCAGAAATATTTTCTATAGCCGTTATCATGGTCTGCGTCCCCCAATGATTGTGTTTATGTGCAGAGGTTACAACTGAGCCATTGCATCGGGTTTGGTCCTGAGCACCCACCAGCTCATAATTGATGTTCGCACCCGGAGCATCTTCTAAGTTTTTGAGATTTGGCACCTTAACCTCGATCTCGACGGAGCCAAGTATGCACGCGCCGAAGAAGAATTTGTGGCGGGACAATTTACCGAGGATGCGCTGTTGGATGTCGCCGTCGATTCCGGGTGATTCCGCGTTCAGGATGTCCTCCCCGTCGTCTATCAATTGATTGTCCCACCCGCGCGCCTCAAACCGGTGCCCGACGCTCATCACGTACACGCGCACCCGCTCCTTGCCGCCAAACGGGCCCGGCGTGTACGTCACCGTCACTTCTCCAACCGATGAATGATGGATCGCTCCGCCCTGAATCGTCCCCACCGGCAGTCTCGGCCACGTCGCCCATTCCCCGGCCGCCAGCCCCGCCGGGCCGCTTCCGTCCAACTTCTCGTGATGCCCGGCATCGTGTCCGCCACTGCCCGCTTCACGCTCCACCAAAAACGCCGCACGAAAGTTGTGCCCCACTGGATTCACGCTCTTTACCTTGATCGTCACCGTCTGATCCGGCTGGCCCGATAGACCGCTCGGCCTCACCACCGCCGGATTCGGCGGCACCTCCAGCAACATGTCCACCACCTTGATGTCCAGTGTCCCGCGCGCCACCCGCCCCGTCGGGTTGCCCGGGCTCTGATACGGGCCATCACTATGCGCGTACCACACCGCATTCAACTGACGGTCTCCCACACTGGGAAATGAGATCAACTGTATGTCAAACGCCGACACGTCTCCCGGCGAAATCTCCTGAACTTCTTTCTCGACCAAACTCTGATCGAAGTAGTCTCCCGCAGCGCTTTGACGCCACCGGTAATAATCCTCCAGCGGCCCCGGAACGCTGGATCCTATCCCGCCCATGGATGCCACCATTATCGGCGGCGGCGCCGACCTCATCTCCATCGCCGTATACCGCAGTCGCACTTCCAATTCCTCCGACTGGTTTCCATCCGGCACATTGGATTCATACCTCCCGATTCCGTTCAATGGAACCAGTCTCGACCCTCTCAAGTCCACGAACATCAGCGGCTTCATGTTCCGCTCTCCATCCAAACTCAATATCCCATACCGAACCTTACATGTCCCGCGCGGGTCGGCAACATATACACCGCTCAATGGCGCCCACACCCATCGGGTCAGTTCCAGAGTCCACGTCAAATTCTCGGGCTCGTCGACCATACCGGCGTCGATGGCCATTGTTCCGTAGGCTTGGTCAACGTAGACCATTTTTGTCGACTGCACCACACCGGAGACCACATCGCCCAACGTGCAATAGTCTTCCACGTTCGGATCAAGGCCGCACATCAAAAAAGGGTCGACCCTTCGGAAATTCAGCCCGGAAGGATGTTTTGAATTCGGGGGAGTGGATCAGAAGAAAATAAAAATTTACTTCGCCACCTCATCCATGGGGACGAAGAGTGCTGGGACCATCAGTTCGTCGAGGCTGAGTGATCCGTGGTTAGCGGCGGAGAATCTCAAATGGTTATCCTCCTCCGGAGGGGAGAACTCGACCCGAAGTTTGACACCCGGGTTAAGAAGCAGGGTGTAATCGCCCAATCGACCGCCGTGAGGCGGAAGAGGCCCGGCCCCGCCCGCGAGACGCCAGGAGGTATGGCGCGGTACGACCGTCGCCTTGCCGCGGCACCGGTCGGCCAGCCATTTTTCGAGCGGCGGATTCGGGAAGGACTCGCTGTAGACATGGGCCAGCCGGCCGGAAGTTCCGATAGCGCGGAGTCCGGAAGATTTTTTAAGCCGCTGGATTTCCTGAAACGGGAAGTGAAGGATTCTGCGTGGGACGAAGGTATTTTGACCATGGTCGGACACCAGAACAAACAGCGTCCGCCGGCGGACCGACACCGGGAGGTGATCCGCGAGCCATGCGACGCCCTGTTCAATGTTTCGAATGGAAAACATGGCCTGAGAAGATTCTCCGCCGAACTTGTGCGTGCTTTCGTCAACGCCATGCTGATAAAAATTGATGACGTCCGCGCCGGCGCGAAGCAAATAATCGACCTTGCCCAACCCCTCGATGTATTCCTCATATCCCTCCCGCCGGATTTCGGCCGGGTAGATCATGTCGGAAATACCGGAATGAAGGATGGGATGGGGCGACAGATGCACCGCCTGTCTGCGGCCGAGGAATTGCGCCGAGAGGAGGGAGGGCGAGCAGAGCCAGTGTCTGACCGGCAACCCGACGCCGGTGATCGGCCGGCCAACATCGGGTATGACCATTTTCAACACGTCGACGAGGCTGCGAATTTCCTCGAAATAAATCTTATGGCCCAGAATGCCGTGCCGGGCCGGCGGCACGCCGGTATAGATGGAGCAGAGGGCGGTACTCGTAATTGATGGAAAGACCGAAGTGAGCGGGAGGCCGTAAGATTTGAGGAGCCGCGCGAAGAGTCCGCCGCTTTTTTTGCAGGCGGCAAGTCCGAGGGAATCGAGGAAATAGAAGAGGAGCTGGGTGTATTTTTTCCCGCGAATCCAGGGGACATGCAGGAGGTGATACGCGACCGGCATTCGAATGCCGATTGCCGCAAGCGCGGTGGGGAGAACAGACGCGATGCTGCGAAAATAATCCGGCGGCACCTGTCCGGTGCCGATATGCCGAAAGAAGTTCATCGGGACGTCCCGCGAGAGGATGCCGGGGGCCTCGTGTCCGGCGCGACGACCTCCTCGCCGGGCCGAAGCATCCCGAGGCGGTCGCGGGCCATTTGTTCGATGGTAGCGGGATCGGACTCGAGTTTAAGGACGCGGTTTTTGAGCATGTCAGATTCTTTCCGAAGCCCGGCGATTTCGAGTTCGAGCTGTGAGACATGGGATTCGTAAGACCGGCTTTTTTTCCTGTAGACGACATATTCCTTGGCGACGATCATGAACGACAGGATGAGAAGGGTATTCAAGACAATCCGGACATGTTTGGCGTCCACGGGACATCAGCCTCTGCCGATCAGCCTGCTCAGCCAGGTGCCCTTAACCCTGGATATCCATAGCAAATAGGTCGCCGTACACGCGATGGACATCGCCCGGAGGACCAGGTAGACCGAGATGCCCGTTCCGGGAAAAGTCGGCGTCATCGAAAGATACTTGAGGAGGTAGAGCGCCGTCAGAAAGGTGAATGTACCGGTGAGCGCGAGGTAATAGGGTTTCTGTTTTTTTCTGGCGAGTATCAAAAAAGCGGCACCATGAACAATGAACGTCAGAACTAAAAACCCGTACAGAACCCTCATCCGACCCGCCGGCTCACACAATCCCGAACAATGATTTTTATGCGGCTCGAGATTTAGCCGACCGAAGCACCCTGAGGACCTTCTCCGGAGTGAAGGGGATGGCTTTCAAACGAATCCCGCAGGCGTTTTTAATGGCGTTGCCGATCGCCGGCGCGGGCCCGTTGATATTGATCTCAGCGATGCTCTTGGCCCCGAACGGCCCGGTCGGCTCGTAAGAAGGGACGAGGATGGTTTTCATATCGGGCAGGTCGCGAGTGGAGAAGAGTTTGTAATCGAGGAAGCTGGCGTTGACCATGGCGCCCCTGGCGTTGAATATGAATTCCTCAGTGAGCGCATAAGATATCCCGTTCATCGCCGCGCCCTCGGCCTGGCCCTCGGCCAGCCGGGGATGGATGGCGACGCCGCAATCGACCACCATGACGTACGTGAGGAGCTTGACCAGCCCGGTCTCCGTGTCGACCGCGACTTTGCAGAAGTGCGCGGCGAAAGGGGGCGGAGAGACATAGGAGACGTGAGATTCCGTGGCCTGGATCTGGAACTGGTTGCGGGAATAAAGCGACCTGAGGGAAATGGCGCGATACGACAATTTCTTTTTAGTTTTTCGCGAGACCACATGCCCGGCGTCGCAAAAGAGATTTTCGATTTTTTCCGACAGGATCTCCGCGGCGACGGAGAGAATTTGTCTCCGGACGGTTTCCGCCGCCTTTTTCACAGCGCCGCCGGAGATATAGGTGGTGGAGGACGCGTAGGCGCCGACGTCAAAGGGTGTAAAATCGGTGTCGGAGGAATAGATGATAATCCGATCGACCGAAACGGCGAGAGCTTCGGCCGCGATCTGTGACAAAACCGTATCGCTGCCGGTTCCCAGATCGGTGGCGCCGACGAGAAGGTTAAAAGAGCCATCCTCGTTGAGTTTGACTGTCGCCGCGCCCATATCGATGCCGGGAATGCCGGATCCCTGCATGAGGATGGCGCATCCGACACCTGTTTTGATCGGACCCGACCCGTGGGACTTGCGTTCCTTAGCCCAGCTTATTTCCCGCGCGCCGATGGCGATGCACTCGTCAAGTTTGCAGGACTCCATCGACTGCTCGAATCCCTCCTTGCCCTCGCCAAGCGCTGCGAAAACGGGCGATCCCTCGCCTTCGCGAATATGATTTTTTTTGCGAAACTCAAGCGCGTCCATTCCGACCGCATCAGCCATGTCTTCGACCATGGACTCGAGCGCGAAGAATCCCTGAGTTCCGCCGTATCCACGATAGGCGCCGCCCACCGGCAAATTGGTATAACAGGCTTCGCCGATGAACTTGACATTTTTGGCCTTGTTATAGAGCGGCAGGGCCTTGGACCCGCAGTTGCAGACGACCGTGAGGGAGTGGGTGCCGTAGGCGCCGGTGTTGGAGAGGGCATACATGTCGAGCGTATCGATGATGCCGTTCTTTTTAACTCCGGCCCGTAGTTTGACGATATGCGGATGGCGCGTGCGGGACGCGTAGAATTCCTCCGCCCGGGTCTGCTCGATTTTCGCCGGCCGGCGAGTGCGGAGTGTGACGATTCCGGCGACATATTCAAGGAAGACTTCCTGTTTGGCGCCGAATCCCCCGCCGATGCGCGGTTTGATGACGCGGATCTGGCGTTCGGGAATCTGGAGGACCTGAGCGCAGATGCGGCGGCAATGAAAGGGGACCTGAGTACTGGTGCGAATAACCAAGCGGTCGCGGTCGTCCAGATAAGTGATGCAGACATGGGGTTCGATGGGACAATGCTGGGCATAACCGAGTTCGTATCTGTCTTCGAAGCGGAAATCAGCGAGGCGCAGTCCCTTTTCGACGCTGCCGATTTCGATATCGATATGAGCGGCGAGATTTCGTTTGGGGTCATGAGCGCCGCGGATATCGGACTCATCATGGATGACCGGCGCGCCGGCTTTAATGGCGTCCTCCGGATTAAAAACAGGCGGCAGAGGCTCGTACTCGACCTGGATCAGCCGGCATGCCTCCTCGGCGGCATCGGCCGATTCAGCGGCGACGGCCGCGACGCGGTCTCCGACGAATCGAACCTTATTGTCGAACATGACCGCGTCATAAGGCGAGGGTTCCGGGTATCCCTGGCCGGCGGTGGTGTGAAGGACGCGTGGGACATTGCCGAAATGGAGGACGCATTTGACGCCGCGCAGCTGTTCGGCGCGAGTGGTATCGATTTTAACGATGCGCGCGTGAGCGTTCGGGCTGTAGAGAAACTTGATGTGGAGGAGGCCATCGAATTTGACGTCATCGACATAGTGCGCGACGCCGGTTGCCAGGCATATCCCGTCGACTTTTTCGACGTTCTGGTTGACGACCTTAAAATCCGCGGCGGGATTTTTTTTGGCGGAACTTCTCTTTCGAGATCCCGGCGCGCGCCGGCGGCAGGACATA
>Ga0114945_10000640_pt1 | contig 22527 bp, 24 predicted proteins | sample OV2TP3_FD_87194 | JGI IMG/M metagenome (GOLD analysis project Ga0114945, IMG submission 87194) | Hot spring microbial communities from Beatty, Nevada to study Microbial Dark Matter (Phase II) - OV2 TP3 | ecosystem: Environmental > Aquatic > Thermal springs > Hot (42-90C) | place: USA: Beatty...
CTTGACTTTACAGTATACTGGAAGGTGTATACTACAACCGAGGTTAAAGGATGGAGAACCAAAGAATATTTATCGGCAACCTAAGTAAACGGACAGACGTGCCGGTTAAAACGATCCGTTATTATGAAGATTTCGGCCTTCTCGGGAAACCGAAACGAACGGAATCTGCTTATCGAATATATAACCAAAAGGATGTTGATAAATTATTGTTTATCAAAAAGGCTAAAGATCTGGGTTTGAAACTTTCTGAAATCAAAAAGATTATTCGTAGCGCGGAAAGAGGACTCAAGCCTTGCTGCTGTCTTGTTCGTGATCTATTTACAAAGAAAATCAAGGAATACGAGGATAAGGTTAGAGAGCTTAATAGAACAAAAAAGCGCCTGAAAGAAAAGTTAAACAAATGGGTTAAACCGACACATGCGAAAAAGATGAAATACGCGGTTTGCCCACAGATTGAAACAGAAGAAAGGAGGAAAAGAAAATGAACTCAAAACTCAAAGTCACGCTATGTCCTAATTGCTGCTGTTGTCCAGAAGTTGCCATTTATGACGAGGAAGTGTGGATCGGCGAACAAGGAAATCTAGCCAAACTTAAAAAACAGGAATGGAATCAACTGATCGAAGAAATTCAGAAGGGCAATCTTAAGAAAATCGGCATATGAAAGCACAAAAACTTGGGATTTTATCAGGCATTATCGCGGCCACGTGTTGTTTGGGACCGCCACTTTTAATTCTTTTAGGTCTCGGAAGTCTAGGCTTAGGTTCCATCTTTGGAAAATACCACTGGTATTTCATTTTAGCAGGAGCAATACTTTTGGGTTTTGCTTGGAGGAGTTATCTGAAGGAAAAAAATCGGTGTGCAACAGTGGGCTGCAAAATGGCAGGAAGTGGGACAACCCTTTTCACTCTTATTACTGCAACTTTTGTGGTGGTGCTTTTTTTTGGTCTCAATCTACATACCTATGTCAGAGGTCAAAACACACCATTTCATGTTACGAAAGCCGAAGAAAAACAAATTACCATTCTCGTGGAAGGTATGAGTTGTTTTACCTGTGAGTTAAGTGTTCAAAAAGCATTAGGAAATCTTAAAGGGGTTATCTCTTCGAAAGCCAGTGCTAAAAAAGGAAATGTTATCGTTTTATATAACCCAAACCAAGTATCACTTGAAAGTATGGTAGCCGCTATCAACAAAACGGGTTATAAAGCCTCATTTCCGAAGGAGTAAAAATGTCTGAATCCTGTTGTTCTCCACAGCCTAAGTCTGCGCAAACCCAAAAGACCGAAACAGAATCTTGCTGCGAACTTCACCCTCCGCAAACATGCGGACCGACGAAGTGTCCTCAGTGCCAAGGACTAGGTAAGACGGTCAAGCGTATCACCTTGGGCTCCCTTATAAAGCCAGAAAAGCGCTCTTTTATTCCTTCTTACGATGAGTTCTGTTTCTGCCGTAATCCGCAGTGTGATGTTGTTTATTTTCGACCAGAGAAAATCATCTTTCGCAAGGATGATTTAAATGTTCAAGTCGGGATTAAAGAACCCAACAATCCTATGGCGCCTGTTTGTTATTGTTTTGGTTGGACACCTCATAAAATTCACTCCCAAATCAAAAATACAGGGAAAACCACCGCACTTGATGAAATTAAGGCTCAAGTCAAAGCAGGAAATTGTTATTGTGAGATTACGAATCCTCAAGGATCATGCTGTTTGGGTAATGTGTCGGCAGTAGTTAAAGAGGCGAACGCCGAAAGTAGAAACATAAAATGACACAATATACTTGCTCAATTTGTAATCAAAAGATTAAGGGGGATTTCGTAAAATATATTCATCACACCGAACTCCATATTATCGATGTGATTAAAAAGAAGCATCCTGATTGGGATTGTAGTGATGGGCTTTGTCCTAAATGCCTGGAGTGTTTTCACAAGGCCATACGTGGAGAATGTTCGACATAAGAGAGAAGAGATGAAGATAATCCTTTCCATTTTGCTGATGGTCTTATTCTTGGGGTTGATGATTTTCTGTTGTCTTTTCCTGCATGGGAGGTAGGGTAGGTTTATTAAATACATGGGGAAAACCAAAAGGAAGAAAAAATGAGGGATATCCTAAAAACCTTGATATGTGTATTTGTGTTTCTTTTATTGTTCATCAGTCCTCTCAAAGCAGAAATAAAGTCCGTTCAGTTATTTGTCAAAGGATTGTCCTGTCCGTTTTGTGCGCTGGGGCTTGAAAAACAATTGGAGAAAGCCGCGGCCGTCAAAAAAGCGGATGTCCATCTGAAACCGGGAAGAGTCGATCTCACCCTAAATCTCGGTCGACCCCTTGAGTTAAGGATCATTCAGAGGGCTGTGAAAGAAGCGGGATTTACGTTGGAAGATATTCAGGTGGAAATCAATGGTTTGATTGAAGAAGATCGAGACGGGGCACTGGTTTTGGTTTCCACAGGTGACAATGAACGTTTTTTTCTGTTCGATGAAAACCATAAAGAAAATGAGACAAGGGAATTTTTGAGTGCCTCCGTCAAAGATCAGGTACTTTCCGCAAAACAGGCCGAGAAGATGGTTGTGATTAACGGCGTTATTCACGAGCACGCCAATCTTCCCTCTGGTCTGATGATTCAACAGATCAAGGTCGAATAATGAAGAAATTAATTTGTGCCATTCTCTCGAGTGCCATCTTGATGGCAAATCCGGCCTACGCCGTTTCCATTCACAGCGATGTCGGTCTGACACCTGCCAAGGATCAAACCATTGTTCGTGTTCAGTCCCGTTACAAAAAAGCAAGTGATGATCCCACAACCCTTGACCGCGAGACAAAAACGCTGACTGTTCCGGTGACGGTCGTTTATGGATTTACCGAAAGGTTTGCTGGTATTGTCAGTGTGCCCTGGGTTTATCGAAGGCATGAGACCTTAAGCGGGGCAGAGAGGATAACAAGAAAAACAGACGGTGTCGGTGATATATCTTTACTGGGGAAATACCGTATTTATACCAGAGATGAAGTAGGCGTCACTTCACGCCTTTCCGTTATCAGTGGTTTGGAATTACCGAGTGGCCGTACCGCAGATGAAGATGCCCGTGGGAAACTGCCGAGAACATTACAGGCCGGTTCCGGAGCCGTTGACGGGATTCTGGGTTTGGCTTTTACGCACCAGACACTGGATGATGAGTGGGACACCAATCTGACTTATCAGTGGAATAACCGAGCCAATGATTTTGAATTTGGTGATGTCCTCAAATACACCGTGGCATATCAAAAAAGAGTTTTGCCCTGGGTCCTGCCGGAAGAAGGAATGTATCAGCAATTGAATCTCATCTTAGAACTTAACGGCGAGTGGCAACAAAAACACGAAGACCCAAACGGCACCGTTGCCGATTCGGGAGGGCATACGATTTACGTGTCTCCAGGTCTTCAATTGGCCTCCAAGAGGTTCGTGGCGGAAACGTCCATTCAATTGCCGGTTGTTCAGGACTTGAATGGCTCACAGGTGGAAACCGATTATACAGTAATCGCGAGTTTGAGATTTACGTTTTGAGGATATTATGTATTATGAAAGAGAAGATCATATCATTTTTAAGTTTATTTGGCTCAAGCACGACTTTGCTGTGTTGTGCCCTGCCGGCCACGTTGTCGATTATTGCCGGGGGAGCCGCCGTTGGGAGTTTGATTTCTGTTTTCCCCTGGCTGATCACCATCTCCCGTTATCATAATTGGATTTTCCTTGTGGCCGGTATTTTGTTGCTGATAAACGGCGTTTTTGTCCTTCGTCCTAAAGGAAAAATGGCCTGTGCCGTGACCGGCGGCAAGGGTTGTGAAGTGGCTGGAAGTTTTTCAAAAAGAATGTTTTGGATCTCTATTATTTTGTATGGAATAGGTTTTTTCTTTGCCTATCTTTATGTGCTGATCGTTAAATTCCTGGGAGGAGAGTAAGATGGAGTTAAAGTCCGTCATCAAATGTCCCCAATGCGGTTTTGAGAAACCTGCCTGCCGGCAGGCAGGGAAGAAACCATGCCCATTGATTCCTGCCAATTTTTCTACAAATGCAGCCATTGTGGCGTCCGCCTTAAGCCAAAGGAAGGAGATTGCTGTGTATTTTGTTCGTATGGCACCACCAAATGCCCGTCAAAGCAAAATCCATCTCCTGAAAAGGTGCCTTGACAAAAAGCCAAAGGGAGTATATAAATACAGTGTATGCACAGATACCCTAAAATAGTAAGTCTTGCCGCTGTTATAGCCTTTCTGACTGCGGTCTTATTGTGTTGCTGCTGGCAGGATGTTACTTTGGCCAATATGATTCTTCCTGAACAGGCCAGCTGCCATAGTGACGTTCCTACTCACCAGAACAAGACCGATGAGATCTGTCAGTGTCCCCACCTTGTCAGTGCTACTGTGGAAAAGAGCGCTACGATAGCTTCTGGGGCCTATGATTATCTTAAATGGGCCTTAGAATCACTCGATAATCCTATTAGCTTCTCTAGTTTTCCTACTATAAAACCTACAATGGGTGGACCACCATCCAGATATGCTTCCGCTACAGCGTTGTATCTCAGAAACTCTATCCTTCGTATTTAATTCAATCTGTCACAATCCCTTTTTGTTGTAAGAATTCCTAAAAGTATTGTTTTTCTATAATGAATTGACGTTATAATACCTTTGCATAGGTATAGAAAACGATTAAAAATATATGTTAATAGGAGAAAAAAGGAATGAAAAGGTTAAGAATCTTAATTTTCTGCGTGATGGTCTTAGGATATGCGTCGATTTCTTGGGCCCAACCCGATCCGAATAAGGTGTCCCTTAAAACCCTTATCGAAGAAGCCCTAGAGAAAAATCCTGATTTAAAATCAGTAAAAGAATCTTGGCAAGCGGCCAAACGACGTATCGCCCAGTCTTCGGCCTTGCCGGATCCGATGGCTGGTTATTCTATTATGGGACCGGATTTGGAAACGCGTTTGGGCCCGCAAGAGGAGATCTATGAATTTGAGCAAGAGATTCCTTTTCCTGGCAAATTAGTCGAGAAGAGAAATATCGCTAAAGCAGAAGGGCGTATGGCCGAAACACGGGTTAGACTCACAGAAAGAGAGCTTATCTTCAAAGTTTCACAAACCTATTACGAGCTTTTTGCCGTTGAAAGGACAATCAAGATTTTAGAGGAAGTGAAGGACTTGTTGTTGAAATTAGAATCTATCACGCAAGCGCGTTACGCCAGTCAACAAGGCTCTCAGCGGGATGTGGCCAAAACGCAGAGTGAAGTCTCGGAAGTTCTTGAAAGGCTTTTTGTGTTGCGTCAACAAAAGGAAACGTTACAGGCGTATCTGAAAAGTTTATTGAACCGTGATACCGATACTCACTTGGAGGTGGTTGAGGAGCTTTCCTTGCCCGCACTATCGGTTTCTTTAGATGAACTATTGGTTCAATTGAAACAAACCAGTCCAGAGTATCTTGAGGCCCTCGCGCTTCAAGAGCGGGAAAGTTTTATGAAGAATTTGGCTCAATACGAAAATGCGCCGGATTTCAAAGTAGGGTTTCAATACTATCGGATTGGGGAGGGGATGACCACCGACCCCGATGATGGCCGCGATGCGTGGATGATCCCGATCAAAGTCTCTTTACCTTTGTGGCAAAATCGGATTGGTTCAGCGATTGAGGAGGCGCAGCGTAATCTCAAGGCCGCCCAAGCCAAACTCAAAGGGATAGAAAATACCACAGAGTACGAATTAAAAAATGCGTATTATCAGTTTGTTTCTCAAAAACAAATTGTGGAATTGTACCAGAATGCCTTTATCCCGCAGGCCGATCTCGCTTTGCGCTCGGATCAGGCAGGATATGAAGCCGGTAAAATAGAAATTATAAACTTTATAGATAGTGAACGTGTTTATCTCAATGCGAAAATTGCCTACTATCAGGCATTAGCCGAAGCCTTAAAAAGTTTTGCCGGCATAGAAAAAATATTGGGCAAGGATCTCGATCAAGGAGGTCGATTATGAAATCTTCCAAACGAGTTTTTATTGCACTCATTTGTTTTTTATTAGCAGGCGGAATATTTTTTGTTGTCAAACAAAAGACGCATCTTCATCAGGAGACCTATTATTGTCCTATGCATCCAACCTATACGAGTCCTCGTCCTGGTGATTGTCCGATTTGTAATATGAAATTGGTTAAAAAGGAACGAGCAGAAAGTAAGCAACCACCGACATCAGCATCGACTGAAAAGAAAATGGCTCGACAGTCAAAGGATATTTGTATTATCCACAATTGTCCTAAGCTTCATGAAGGTCGACCGTGTCCGATGATGGTGGTCGCTAAAGAAGGGGAGAAGGTGACTTGCCCAATTTGTGGAACACATATTGCGAAAGAAGGGCAATGGACTCCGGAAAAGAAAATTCTTTTTTGGACGGATCCAATGATTCCTGGCTACAAGGCCAGTGGGCCGGGAAAGTCTCCCATGGGAATGGATTTGGTCCCTGTGTATGAAGAGGAATCTCAAGGAGGACAGGTGAAAGATATAGCGGCTCCAGAAGGATATGCCGCTGTCATGCTAACACCTCAAAAACAACAATTGATTGGTGTTAAAACCGCTGCCGTTGAAAAAAGGAAGTTAATAAAATCTATTCGCACGGTTGGGACGATTGCGCATGATCCGGAATTATATCAAGCGCAGAGTGAGTATATTCAGGCCATTCAGGCCTTCAACCGATCAAAAGACAGCAATATCCCCGAAGTGGTTGATCAATCGCAAAGGCTTGTTCAATCCACACGGATTCGACTTAAACATATGGGATTAAGCGATGAGCTTATCGATGAAATAGCTACGTGGAAAGAGGCCGAACATAGTTTGCTTTTTGCTCATCCCGGAGAGCCGGTTTGGGTTTACGCCCAAATTTATGAATATGAATTGCCGCTTGTCCATATGGGGCAAGAAGTCATGGCCGAGGTGCCTTCTTTAGCGGGTGTCTCATTTAAGGGAATCATTCGGGCCATTGACCCGATGGTCGAGCAAGAGACCCGCACCACGCGCATCCGTATTCAGCTCAACGACCCCCAAGGCCAGCTTCGACCGGATATGTACGTGAATGTTAATATTCAAATTGACTTGGGAGAGACCTTGGCCATCCCCGAACAAGCTGTTTTTGATACAGGGATCAAAAAAATTGTTTTTGTGGATCAGGGCAATGGCATTTTTGAGCCGCGTGATGTAGGGCTTGGGGCTAAGGCCGATGGTTATTATGAATTGAAAAACGGTTTAAACGCTGGCGAAAGAGTTGTCTCCAGTGGTAATTTCTTGATTGATTCGGAAAGTCGTTTGAAAGCGGCTTTGACAGGAATGGAGACAGGGAGTGGAAGTGAGGTACATCAACATGGACAATGATCATCTCTCTTATCGCGACGGCTTTGTTGAAAAAATTATCGATTTTTCCGCGCGAAATAAATTTTTGGTTTTGCTTCTCGTTTTTTCGGCCATCTTAGCCTCTTTATGGTCGATCAAAAATATCCCTCTGGATGCCATTCCGGATCTCTCGGATACCCAAGTCATTATTTACTCTCGATGGGATAGAAGCCCGGACATCATTGAGGATCAAGTCACGTATCCGATTGTGACCGCGATGCTGGGCGCGCCACGCGTGAAGGCGATTCGAGGATTCTCTGATTTTGGTTTTTCGTATGTATACATTATTTTTCAAGATGGGACAGATATTTATTGGGCGCGCAGTCGTACTTTGGAATATTTAAGCAAGATACTTCCCCGACTGCCCGAAGGCGTGAGAACTGAGTTGGGACCGGATGCCTCAGGCGTGGGATGGGTGTATCAGTACGCCCTTGTGGATAAATCCGGTCAGCATGATCTTCAAGAATTGCGAAGTTTTCAGGACTGGTATTTGCGTTATCATTTGCAAAGTGTTCCTGGTGTGGCAGAGGTGGCCTCGTTAGGTGGGTTTGTCAAACAGTATCAAATCACTGTCGATCCTAACAAACTTTTAGCGTACAACATTCCCCTTAATATGGTGATTGAAGCGATTCGCAAAGGCAATCAAGAAGTGGGCGGTCGTCTTTTGGAATTTTCTGGCGCCGAATATATGGTGCGCGGACGCGGCTATGCCAAATCCGTTAAAGATTTCGAGGATATTGTGGTTGGTGTGGATAAAAATGGCACGCCTATTTTAGTCAAGAATATCGCCACAGTCTCTATTGGCCCTGAAATCCGTCGAGGTTTAGCGGACTTGAATGGCGAGGGCGATGTGGTGACCGGCACGGTTGTGATGCGTTATGGCGAGAATGCGTTAACCGTGATTGACCGTGTGAAGGCCAAAATAAGAGAAGTCGAACCTTCTTTTCCGGAAGGAGTTGAGTTGGTCACCTTATATGATCGCTCGGAATTAATCAAGGAATCCATTCAAACACTTAAAAGAAAGCTTATTGAAGAAATGATTGTTGTGGCGCTGGTCATTATTTTATTCTTGTGGCATTTTCGAAGCGCTATGATTCCGATTTTCACCTTACCGATTGCGGTGTTGATTTCCTTTATCCCGATGTATGGGATGAAATTGACATCCAACATTATGTCGTTGGGTGGGATTGCGATTGCCATTGGTGCGATGGTGGATGCTTCTATCGTTTTAATAGAGAATGCGCATAAGCGCATTGAACAATGGAAAACAGAAGGACGAAAAGAGCCTTATAACGAAGTTCTCATTCGGGCCGCCAAAGAGGTGGGACGACCGATTTTCTTTTCGTTACTGGTGATTGCCGTTTCCTTTATTCCGATTTTTAGTTTGGAGGCGCAGGAAGGGCGTTTGTTTAAACCACTCGCCTTTACCAAAAACTATGCCATGGCCTTTGCGGCACTTTTGGCGATTACCTTGGCCCCGGCCTTAATGCTTATCTTTATCCGCGAAAAAAAATTCGATTTTAAACCGGTGTGGTTCAATCGTATCGTTACTTTTTTTGGCGGTGGGGAAATCCATGCCGAAGAACATCATCCGGTCAGTCGTGTCTTGTTTCGTATCTATGAACCCATTGTGCGTTGGGTGGTGGATCACCGTAAGCGGGTGATCACAACCGCCGTCATTCTCGTTCTTTTAACAATTCCAATGTTCTTTTTGATTGGACAGGAATTTATGCCGCAATTGAATGAAGGGGTTATCCTTTATATGCCAACGACATTGCCGGGTATTTCGGTCACCGAAGTGCAAAGATTATTGCAGACTCAAGATAAAGTCTTAAGGAGTTTTGATGAAGTCGAGAGTGTCTTTGGCAAGGCCGGTAGAATCGAGAGTTCAACCGACCCGGCCCCATTTTCCATGATGGAAACAGTGGTGGTGCTAAAGCCACAAAAAGAATGGAAGCGAAAGATTTCTTACGAAGCGCTGATTAATGAAATGGACCAAGCTTTGAAGATTCCCGGCACGACCAACGCCTGGACCATGCCTATTAAAAATCGGATTGATATGCTCACCACAGGTGTGAGAACTCCTATTGGCATAAAAATTTTAGGGGCTGATGTTAAAAAAATTGAGGACATCGGCATTCATTTAGAGATGATTTTAAAGGAAATCAAAGGCACCCGCAGTATTTACGCGGAACGTGTGTCCGGCGGTTATTTCTTGGATTTTGAATTAAAACGTGAGGAGTTGGCGCGTTATGGATTGAGCGTTGAAGATGCGCAGATGGTTGTGATGAGCGCTATCGGTGGTGAGAATATTACCACAACCGTCGAAGGGCGCGAGCGTTATCCGGTGAATGTCCGTTATGGCCGGGAATTAAGAGAAGATGTGGAAAAATTAAAACGTGTTTTGGTTCCTACACCGTTGGGACAACATATCCCGCTCGTGCAGATTGCGGATATTGTTTTGCGCTCGGGGCCGGCGATGCTACGTAACGAAAACGGTTTATTAGCCGGTTATGTGTATGTGGATATTGCTGGCCGCGATATGGGCGGCTATGTGACTGATGCCAAACGCATCGTCCGAGAAAAGTTAAAGCTCCCAACGGGCTATGCCTTAGTCTGGAGCGGCCAATATGAATTTATGGAACGTGTGAGACAGCGACTTACTATTGTCGTTCCCGTGACATTGTTTATTATTTTCTTTCTACTCTATATGAATACAAAATCTTTGGTAAAAACGGGGATTGTGCTTTTGGCTGTTCCGTTTTCCTTGATTGGGGCATTATGGTTGTTGTGGGTTTTGGGTTACAATATGTCCATTGCGGTTTGGGTGGGACTGATTGCTTTGGCTGGCGTTGATGCCGAGACCGGAGTGATCATGCTTCTTTATCTGGATTTAGCTTACGATGAAGCAAAGCGTAAAAAATTACTAAATTCATTCAATGATTTAAAAGAAGCGATAGTACACGGAGCTGTCAAACGTATTCGTCCTAAGATGATGACCGTCGGGACGACCTTTATGGGTTTATTACCGATTATGTGGGCGGCGAGTTGGGAAACAGGCGCGGATGTGATGAAACGCATCGCCGCACCGATGGTCGGTGGGATTTTTACATCGTTTGTCATGGAACTACTTGTTTATCCGGCGATTTATGCGGTTTGGAAATGGCATTTTGAACTAAAAGAAAAAGGTAACCAAGAGACCGAGTAACCAAGTGACCTGCAAAAGTAAAATCTTTACTGGTTACTGATGGCTTTTATAAAAGGAGGAAACCATGAATATCAAATTATTCAGTTTAATCGTCGGGTTTGTTTTATTACTTGCCACGGGTGTTTTAGCCGCTGAAGAAGTTGGGAACAAGATTTGCCCTGTCAGTGGAGAGAAGGTCGGGGAGATGGGAGAAGTGGTGAAGTACGAATATAAGGGGAAAATTTATAATCTCTGCTGTAAGATGTGCATCAAGGATTTTAAAAAAGATCCTGAAAAGTTTAGCCAAAAGGCTGAAGAAGAAGCAAACACAACAAGTTCGTCTCATGAGCATGGCGGACACGACCATAACAAATAAGGTTGCTCAAATGACCAAATCGTTTTTTATCGCTGTGGGGATGAGTGTTGCTCTCTTTGTGTACGGTTATGTTTTGTCAACCGCTTGGCATGATCATAGCCAGCATAGCGGCGAGGAACATGAGGAGTCAGGCCATAGCCATTCGCATTAACTAAAGGAATAAGGTATGCTTACCTTGCCATCGCCACTTCACCCAATGGTTGTTCATTTTCCGATAGCTCTTTTTATGACAGCCTTAGGGTTAGAGGCTACGAGTATTATTTTTAAAAAGGAAAGTTTACATAAAAGCGCCCTTTATCTTTATATCATAGCGGCTTTGATGACACCGTTCGTCGTCCGCACAGGGTTGTGGGAAGAGGCAAGGTTGAATTTGAATCATCCTGTTCTATATTGGCATCGAACATTTGCGTTGTGGACGATGTGGAGTTCGCTTATGTCTTTGCCGGTCTTATGGTTTATCAAAAAAGAGTGTCAGAGATATTTTCGAATCATCTTCGTCGTCTTTTTATTAGTTGTAGTAAGTTTTGTCTCTTTAGCCGGCTACAACGGCGGACGCATGGTGTATGAATACGGCGTGGGTATGGCGCCTTAAAAATATGCGAATCAGAAATTTTCTATTTTTATTTTCATTTTTGTGGCTTCAGCTTTTGGGGTGGGATATTCCTTTTCTTCAAGCGGCTTGCAAAGACTCGCTAGTGGCTTATTGGAACTTTGAAGGAAAGCCGCACGTCAATCCAGAGACGAATCTCGTTTTGTTTGAAGATTACAGTGGTTCTAATCATCATGGCTCGGCCATCACTCCGACAACGCAACCACAATTAAGTCGCGATGTCCCGTCCATTGTCAATTTTAAAAATAATTTTAGTTTGCTTTTTGATGGAAAAGATGATTTTATCGAAATTCCCGATAGTGATAGTTTAAGTTTCACGGGGCCCCAGGCTAACTTCACCATTGTCACTTGGCTTAGAGTCAATAAATTTACAGGTTCGGATTTCATCGGTAAATACGATTCTTCCCAACAAGAAATGGAATATGCCATGCGCGCCTTGCAAACAGGGGAACTCGACATTGCGATTGCGGACGGCAGATTGCGTCAGTTAACCCTTTGGAAAACCACGGGGGCCGGCATAGAATTGGGACAATGGTATCATGTGGTGGTGACCATTGATATAGCAGCCCAGCGTATCCAATTTTTCCGTAACGGCGAGGAGGTAAGCACATCTTCCGTTTTCGGACGATTCCCTCGGCAATTGGGGAATTTTAGTGAACCATTTCGCTTAGGCGTGATTCGATGTAGCAACGGGAATTTATGCGGTTATTTGGATGGCCATTTAGACGAGGTGCGTCTGTATTCCAAAGTGCTTTCTGTCGAGGAAATTCGGGAATTGTATCAAAAGGGAACATTAACAATTTGTAGAGAAAGGTAAATAAAGGAGGTTATATTATGGTAGAGGAAAAGAAAAATGAATCATGTAAAACAAGCTGTTGTTGCAAGGCCTTTTTCGCCGGTGTATTGGTGGGATTGATACTGACATCAGCCGCCTTTGGTATTATGTTCGCTACAAAATGCGCCGTTGGGTATTGCCCGTGGATGGGCAAATCTATGAAGATGTGTCCTCTGTCACAGATGCAGACACAATAGGGATAAATTTGGGGATAGATAAATTTGGATAGATAAATTTGGGACACATACCGTAACCCGAATTCGGGTATGCAGAAATAAGGTTACGGTATGTGTCCCATTTGTCTCTAAGGCATTCGAGTACATCGGCCAGCCGCACCAGGACCCTGTCGGCAATACCCTGGAAATCCTGCACAGCTCTGAATCCCCGCAGTGGTATCGTTGCAGACGCACCCGGTACCTCCCGGGGGGGAAGGAAGGAGAGTTGCTGTCGTCCCCGTAGCACAAGCACAACTACCTCCTAGGCCTGAGCCTATGGGTGTCATGGGCGGCTGACAATAAGACTTACATTTAGGCGTGGGCGGTACAGCAGGATCACACAGACTTGGATTATTGCTTCCACAGGCAGCGGCACTGCTGACTAAGTAGTAACCGGTTGTTGCATTTTGGAGTCGAGCATGGTCACCAATAAAAGCTGATTGTGGTTGCGGCCCAGGACCTGGGGGAGGAAAACAAGGGGTTTCTCCCAGGAATAAGGTGAGAGGATCGCAACGGAAATAACAGAGTGGATGAACATCGGCGCAACCAAATTCAATGGAAAGATTGCCACATTGACGCCAGGAATAACCCGTATCATCCGGACAGCCGGGACATGGGCAAGCCGTGCAGCCCGTTTGAGTAAAGGGAGCATTGACCCCGCAGTTCGCTATTCCACCAGGCAATAATTCCCAGTCTGTACAACAATTTTCATCAAAATCACAGTAGAAAGTAGGAATAGGTGGGCTTACCGAATTTTCACACCCCGAGGGTGTACAGGTTCTCTCAAAATGCATTTGTGTTGGAAGACAAGGGGTATGTCCACAAGTCGTCGGGTTCCATGCCCCACAACTACACTCGGGAAGTTTCACACCACCTGGCGGCGTTTGGCGGATGATTTCCAACTCGGCCTCTTCCACAGAGTCGGTTAACTGTTTGATGCCACCCTTGAAACCCCGCTCAAACACACCCTGACCAATGAGCATTCCCACGATGATGAGAATAATCACGGTCATGTATTCAACTAACGATTGGGCAAAGGCGTTGAGTTTCAAATCAACCGTTCCTTAAGAAGAGACCAACAGGATAAGTATAAAAGAAATCTAAAATATATACAAACAGAATTTATTTTGTTTTTGAACATTGGGGTGAAATCCAACCCCCGAAAAGCGCTTTTTCATCTGATTTCCGTTGGCTTAAGTGGATATTCGTTACTTTTCGTAGATAGAAGATAAGTATCAGCAAGATAAAAGTAAGCGTTATCGAAAGACCAATAAGAAAACTTGCTGGCCTATAATAAAATGTCATTTTGTAACGCCCTGGTGGAAGGGGTGTTGAAATTAATCCTTTTGAGGAGCGAACGGGTATCAGTTCACTATTACCCTCTGCCTTCCAACCGTTGTTATAATTTTGATTGACAATCAGAAAGTCTGCGCTTGTCACGTCAACATCAACAACAATTTTATTGGGGGAGAAATACTCGCGTAAAACTTTACCGTGAGATTGCGCTAAATACACCTCGCCTTTATAATCTTCATCGGAGACCACAGACAGATCGCCTTTGGGTAGATTGACGACCTCATAACCATCTAATAGACCGCTGTTGCTTAAAAAAATAGGATACATGGAACTGCGGCTTAATTTTTCTTCGAAAAAGTTCGTCGTGTCATATCGTTGGGCAAAGGAAGCATATTCGGAGACTTTTGGAGGAGGGATGCGGAAGGCATTCTTGAAAATGGGCGAATTGACTTGATATAAATCCAAGGCGACAAAGAGAACGATGGAAACAAGCAATATTTTATACCGGAAGATATTGTTAGGCGAAATTTTTGTTAGGATATAATTTTCTAAATAGGAAAAACCTGCTGCGGTTAGTATGGCCAATGAGAAAATGAATCCCAAAATGAATCGGGACGGAACCGTTAACTCTTTATAGATAGGGAGGCTGTGTAAAATCTTCCATAAATTTACGGGGGATTCACTTCCCATGGCGATAAGCAAGCAAACAAAGCCAGCCATAAGGAGCGGCCAGTTTTCTTTAAAACTTTTTAGGGAACCAACACCATAGAACAGAAGTGGAATAACCCCCACATAGGCTCCGTACTCATGCCATTCGTAGTGTATTCCTATCGGCGTTGCTTTCTCCCAGCTAAGAGTACTCCAAAACGCCTGTTGTTGACCCAAAAGCATCTTCCATAATATCGTCAGACCGGTTCCACTCGATTCATGGCTGAAGCGAGGATTTTGCGTTAAAAATTCAAGCATGGGGATTAATTTGATAGCACATAAGAGAAAAGTTGCGATAAAGATAACCATTAATATTTTTAACGGCATGATCCGCCCTAATTGAATAGCCTTTAAAAGAGCAAAGACGAGCATAAAGACAACCAGGATATTAAAAACATACACGCTTCCTCCTAAAAGAATTAGGCCGAGGGCCACAACGGCCCTGAAATCACAGGAAGGCCGATTAAAACTTTTTAAGTAATATATGAAAAACCACGGCACAAAGGCCATGGCCAGCCACTCGACATGCCCCTCGGTTAAGTGCAGCGCATAGATAGAGCTGAGCATATAAACAAAAGAGGCGAGAAAACAGGCATTGCTGGAAAATTTCATATGCCTTGTGAGCCAAAAGATGCCCATGAGGCCGATGGTGAGGTGAATAATTATCTCCAACTTTAGCCCTATAAGCGGCCCCCAAATGAGGACACAGATATACATCGGTGATAAAAAGGAAGAATGTGGAAGGGCTAACAAAACATTTCCGCCATTCGTATACGGATTCCACAAAGGGAATTGATGGTACTTTAAAAGGGTTGTTCTGGGGACAGCGTTCCAGAATGTAAATTGGTCCCAATCCTTTTGTCCCCAATAGTGAATATTGTCTAGGATGGGGAAACAATAAATTAATGAAATGCTGGCAAAAACGATCAGAAGAAAAAAAGTATGTTTTTTCATACGATATTTTTATCCGCCTTCGCAGAAGACCCCGGGCTTGCCCGGGGATGTCCACCTAAGGCGGATCCGCCTCTGGCGGAAATGCGAACGAAATTTTAGCTTCGGCGGATGTTCGTCCTTATCTAAAATGGGCGGATAAACCCTGCGAAGCCAAACGCGAAAGCCATTTGGCGAAGCAGGGTATCATTTAGAAAGGGACCACGGCCTTGGCCGTGGGGCTCCATCGAATTTCCTTTTCTATGGACTACCTTCCTTTTTCACAAAGAGTTCTAATTTAACACCATTCTTTTCCTTGACCAATATCTTCTCAAAATTTGTCGTCATATAATAGTTGACCTGATATGAGTTCGCACTAACAAAGTCATCGTGGTACCAGCTGGCTGAGATGAGCCAAAGGCGGTTAATTTGATTTTGAGCAATTCCTATTTCTTGGAACTCTAACTGACCATTATAGAGGGGATGGAAAGAATATAAATTTCCTCTTTTATCTTCGGGAATGCTTTCTATAAATTGTTTAATATGCCAAAATCGCTTTTCAAAAGGTGATAAGAACTCAGGATAAGAAAAAAAACGGAAATGTTGAAGGCCGATACGAGAGGATTGGGTATGTTGATGGGTAATATACGAAAAAACGATCATGTAGGATTGGAGATCTGCGGCTGCGATAAGATCCCCCTCTTTAAATTCTTTGTCCAGATAGCTTATGAGGTCACTATAATTTTTTTTAGGAAAAGTGCCAGTCAGAAGCATGGGCCGTTGCGGATGATCAAACACAAAACCACGGTGATAGTTCACCAGTGAGAGCGTGACTAATATCGTAGAACATGCGATAACCAGGATACGGATACGATTGTGGCGGATACTGGCGATCCCTTGGGCGATGAAAAGATAGTAAAGGGGAGAGAAAATGATGAGTTGCCGGTGGATATAGAGGGGGACAAAAAATTTAGAAAAAATGTAAATGGTCAAGATCGGCAAAAACAGAATCGGTAGAAAAAGAAATGCCTCCATCCTTTTGTTTCGGTAACAAGACAATGCCCCCCACACCAATAAAAAAGAAAATAAGCCAAAACCTAACCAATAGTGCATAGCGGTGGCCGAATAGCCAAGGGCAAAGATGTTTCCCGTGAATAACACCGTATAAAGTGTTGGGATGGGTAGCCAGAAATCGTTTTTGACAAAATCCACTTGATTGGCTAAAAAGAAACGCATGAGTACCAAAGAGATTGAAATAATGAGCCATGATAAAAACCATCGAGCGGTTTTATGTCGATGGATTTTTAAAAAGAGCATGATTCCTAAAGCAAGGAATAATAAGAAAAAATAATAACTTGAATACACGGCAAGAATACTCACAAGAGGAAGACAAAACCAATACCTTGAGCTATCTGTCTGTAACGCCTTTAGATAGATATAAATTGTTAAAAGAGAAAAAAAACAGGCCATGGGATACACGCGCGCCTCCTGAGCATACCAAAGATGAAAAGGATTAAAGGCCATGAGGGAAAGCGCATAGAGGCTGACACGACGATTGAACAACAGGTGGGATAATTTGTAGAAGACCCCTAACGAAAGCATGCTAAAGATAACGGAGATCATTCTAAGAGACTTCCCATCTCCCAAAAGAATGCTATAGGCATAAACGAAGACATAATATAATGGCGAATGAGGATCGTTTTTGATTTTATCCACCATGATGGAAGACAGGGGCTTGTTCGATAATTCGGTCATTCGGCTGAGGCTGGCAGATGAAAACATATTCGTTCCGAGTTCATCAAACCATAGATCATAGGCATTGAGGTTATAAAGCCGTAAGAGCAAGGAACATGCCAAAATAACAAAAATAACAATGGGTGTTTGGGCCTTATTGATCTCGGTCTTATCCATAGTACTGTTTTAAGATAATTTTTTAGAAATATTTCTCAAGGGCATGGGATACTTATGATGAAAAGAATAGATTGAATGACAGTGAGCGAAGAAGGGAGGGAAGGACACAACCGTGTTTTTAAAAACATGAGGTCGCTAGCAAGGAATACTCCGCCAGCACAGAGCTATTCTACAAGGTTCAGTGCCATAAGCCCCACCACAGCCGAGTCCAGATTCTTGCATAGTACCCGGTATCTCGGCAAATCCACCGCCGCAAAAAATAGGACAACCGGTTCCGTCGCACTCTCCGAGTCGATACTCAACACATAAGGGTTGTGCCTGAGCTTCTTGAGTCTTTGTTGGCCACAAACTACGCATGAGCACAATCACTGTGCTCATGATGAGAACTATACCCCACAGAATGATTATTTTTCTCATGACCGTATTTCCATTGTTTGATGGTATCTTATTTCCTATGGGCTTGCACACAAACCAACTCTATAAGTTGTTGGAGTTAGAGTTGATGTAACCTGGCTGATCAGGGTAGTTGTAGGAGCGGGGCAATTACTATTACCAAGACCAACACAACCCACGCATGATGTAAGTCTAAAGGTAATACATCCTGCTGGTTGTGCTTGAGCCTCTTTGGTTTTATCTGGCCATAAACTCAAAATGAGCACACTCCCTGTGGTGATGCTTAGAACAATGCACGAGATAATCATATTTTTTTTCATGAGCTTTTCTGTGATAATGTTTTGATCAGGTATCATTGTTCTAAGGGTTTGAGCACAGTCGTAGATAATATAGGACCGACCCATTGGGGTTCTGCCCAGATAAGACACGAGGACCTAACGGGGTAGGAAAACTAGCAGGGCAAGAAGGAGTGCAACCAGTCGCTGCTGGCCCTGTGCATTGTCTAAGTGTATAGGAAACACATACTGGCGGCGGTTGTGCTTCGGCTTCCTTAGTCCTTGCTAACCATAAACTCAAAGTGAGGAGCACCATCGTGAGAGTAGTGATAACCATGCAACACATCATCAATGTTTTCTTCATGAGCGTATTCTCCGCAAATCTTTTGGTAGGAAGACAGGGATAATATAACATAGCCCAAAAAGGAAATCAACTTTTTAGAAATATTTTAAATGACGTTCCTTTCATAAGTATTTTATACAGTCACACCTGCCTACCGTCAGGTAGGTTGAACCTCGGTGGCTTGTCCTTCGTAGCTCAAACGTGAAAACTTTTAAGCGACGTAGGGCATATTTTCTCTGCGATAACTTCATAGACTTCTTGGGCGCCTATAGCCTTTAAACAGCGATTATCCTTACAGGCAGAATGGCGGTGATTATAAGCGGATAAACAGGGCGAACACGGCCAGTTGGAATAGAACACATGGGTATGATGGCTCAAAGACGAAAAAACACGCGGGCTCTCTGGTCCAAACAAGACAAATTGAGGGATAGGAGTTAATGAGGCCAGATGGGCGAACCCTGAATCATTGGTGATTAACGTGTCGGCCATGGTAAAAAGTGTCAATAATTCTCTGAGCGAGGTCTTGCCGGTCCAATCAAGGCAGCGCTGATGATCCAACTCCTGATAAAGTCTCTCAGACTTTTTTGTCTCATCAGAAGCTCCCGCAATAACAATATAATTGTTTTCATCTTCTAAGAGTTTGCGGCCTAAAACAACGAAGTTCTCTAAAGGCCATTCTCTTAAAGGGATTCGTCCTTCGCCGGGGTTGATGATAAATAATCGTGCATTTGAGGTAATCCCGAGTCTCTCCAACCGATTTTTCATGACTTCTTTTTCTTCCAATGTCGGGATAAATCGTGGAAGGGTGATGTCATCATCACCGATGTCGCGCTCGAATTCTGGTGTAATCTTTTTTGGCTGCCCGACCACTTGAGCCATGGCCAAGAAAGTCTTACTAATATGCAATTGGGGATTGTAGGGAATATTATGGGTCAGAAGGTTCCCGCGATAGAGTCCTTCCAGGGTGTATCGATAAAATCCCACTCGTTTTGTCGCACCCGTGAGGTAAGAAATAATGGCTGTAAAACGGGAAAAGAATTCCAAGTCAAAGACCACATCCACTTTTATTTTACGGATCGTTAAAAGTACCTTTATGGTATCGAAGAGAAAGATCGAAACAGAATGATCGCGAATGGTCAGGACATTCTTGTGCGGGATGGCGTCCAAGACATCAAAAAGATCTTGATTGCATTGAAAGGTCAGAAAAAACATCTCCGCGGTTGGGTAGTCTCTTTGCATTTGGTGGAGGAGGGGATAGGAGAGAATAATCCCACCCATTTCAGACGGCTTAATGAACAGTATCTTTTCTGGGGCGCTTTTCACGCCACGGTGGGGCGGGGCGGGGAACAGTCGCAAGATGCGATTCACCCACGTCAAGAGCAAGCACAAGGGTACCCCAACCCAAAAATCAATCCGTCTCATGGCGTGAATAGTCATCTCATCCTTTATTGAGTCTCTTTAGCCTTCATGCCAAAGTGACGAGTCGCCCTAAGAATAGTTTAAAACTTTGGAGTAAAGTCACGATATCAGATTTTTTCAAATAGGCTAGTCTTAAGTAATATTTTAGGTATATTTTAAGAATGTGATTGTCGATTTCTCTATTGGATTCGAGATTGGGTAAGTAAATATCGTTCTTCTTATAAGGATAGACTTTATGAAACGAAACAAAATTGGTATTTAATTTTCGAGCAAATTGGAATATGGCCTCCCGATCTTGGGCAGTTTCTCCTCGAAATCCAAACATATAGAACGCGAGCGTCTTGATACCCACCTTCTCGCAGATTTCTATTCCCTTTTTTAGTTTGTTTTCTGTTGTGTGCTTACCGGATAAATCAAGAAATTTTTGAAGGCCGCTTTCGATGCCTACATGAATCAATTCACAGCCAGCTTCTTTGATCTTTTGCACAATTTCCAAGTTGAGAGAATCGGCACGCGTCTGGCAACACCATCGAAAATCATAGCGGCTCGCTATGAGGAAATCACATAATTCGGAGACAATGTTCTTGTTGGCAAGAAACTCCAGATCAATAAAATAACCGGTTTTGACGCCATGATTTTCCACCGCGACCTTGATTTCTTCTTTCATCTGATTCACAGATTTGGCTCTGAGGGTTGGTTCATACATAAGCTGATTACAGAATTTACACTTCCATGGGCAGCCTCGGACGATTTCAAACAAGGCAAAATTTTTTCCAAGAATTTCATAAGCATATTGACGTGTATCCAATAAATGAAAGGCGGGAACAGGAAGGGCCCTTAAGTCAAAATTTTCTCTCTCAGCGGAGGAAATAATTTTTCCATTACTTCGGTAGGTAAGACCCTTGATATCACTTAAATTTTGATTGTGGCAGATTTCCGCAATCGTGTGTTCCGCTTCCCCTCGGATAACCGCCTTGGCTTTTGTTTGGCCAAGAATAAGATTAGGGTCAACAGTGCCATGATAACCCATAACATAGATTTCATCCGTTACTTCTTGAATAGATTTGGCGGTCTCCAAGAACGTTGAGATATCAATATTCGGGCATTGCCATCGATCGAGAGAAGAGGAGGTGATAAAAACTTTATCAAAACCTTGGACATACGGTTTGATTTTGTGGGGTTTGATACGCAAGGCATGAGCATCTAAAATTTTGACATTATGATTCTGTCGTTCCAATATGGCGGCATAATTCGCCAAGCACAATGGTGGCCAGATGCGGTTGTAGGTATGTTCTCCTCGGCCGTACGGATAAGGCCAATAGGGTTTGCATAAGAGAATTTTCATGGTTTAATTCTTAGTTAGACAAGGATTGCCTATATTCAGTATCAACTATATATTATTGTTGAAACGTAGTCAACACGATTAAAAGTATTAAAGGAGAAGAAAGAGATTCAAAATTGAGCTGCAACAAATTGTTATAAAAGGGTTGTTATCGATGAGCTACCATCCTACCGAAGGCGAAAGCGTAAGAACTATTTTAAATATTCTGGAACTTTGATAACATACTTTTGTCTTATGCAGACCCAACTACCAAAACTTTTTTTAGAGCGACTGCGTTTGATTGTCCCACACCAGCGATGGGAAGGGGTTTTGAGAACTTTTGGATGTCCTTTGGCTTATAGTTTACGCGTCAATACCCCAAAGGCGACGGTAGTACAACTTAAAGAAGATTTGCAACGAGAGGGGATACAATTTCATTTAGTCCCGTGGTTTGAGCAAGGGTTGGTTATCCCCGAAGTCGGGCTACATGAGTCGAAAATTAATGAAATGATTGGGCAAGGAATTTTATACAAGCAAAGTTTGTCGAGTATGATGCCAGCCATGGTGCTTGACCCTCAACCTGGTGAGTATGTTCTGGATTTGTGTGCGGCGCCGGGAAGTAAAACCAGCCAAATGGCGGCCATGATGGAGAAGCAAGGACGCCTGGTGGCGGTGGAAAATATTCGGTCGCGCTATTACAAGTTGCAAGTGGTTTTAAAACAATTAGGAGTTACGAACGTTCAAACAAAACTTATTGACGGCCGAAGGTTTCGAAGTCAGGAATTGTTCGATAAGATTCTAGTGGATGCGCCCTGTAGCTCCGAGGGACGTTTCAAAATCGATCATCCAAAATCATGGGCCTATTGGAGCCTGCGCAAAATCAGAGAGATGGTGCGAAAACAGCGAGGGTTGTTGCTTAATGCCAGCCGTCTGCTAAAATCAGGGGGCGTACTCGTTTATTCGACATGCACCTTTGCACCTGAGGAGAACGAGGTTGTGCTTGACTGGTTGCTTAAAAAAACAAACGGCCTTTTAAAATTACAACCGATTTCGTTGGTTGGTATTGAATTTTATCCTGCGATTCTTGAGTGGCAAGGGAAAAGGTTTCGTGATGAGATACGACATTGTTTTCGCGTCCTGCCGACAAAGGAAATGGAAGGATTTTTTATCGCGAAGTTGGTAAAAGTTTAACATTAAATGTAATAACAGACCGACCATCCCCGGGCTTTAGCCCGGGGTAGTAAAGGGCTGCGAGCGAAGCCAGAGATTTTGCTGGCTGAGCGAGGGCAGATGTTGCATAATCTGGCTATGGCCAGATATTGGAA
>Ga0114945_10000642_pt1 | contig 22505 bp, 11 predicted proteins | sample OV2TP3_FD_87194 | JGI IMG/M metagenome (GOLD analysis project Ga0114945, IMG submission 87194) | Hot spring microbial communities from Beatty, Nevada to study Microbial Dark Matter (Phase II) - OV2 TP3 | ecosystem: Environmental > Aquatic > Thermal springs > Hot (42-90C) | place: USA: Beatty...
CGTGTCGCTTCCCTCCTTGATCGTCCAGACGTCAGCCGTCGCCGAGACCGCTGAAGGGGTTCCCACCGAAGCATCCATTCTCCCTCGCGTGAACACATGTCCATTCGGGTCGGCCCGAACTGTCGAGCCCCCGGCTGAATCCCTCGCGACCCAGACAGGAGGATCCTCCTTGGGAGGCGTCACCTTGATGGGGAGCGGCTCCGTGACAGACATTCCAATGGGAACACCCTCGCTGTCCACCAACCGCACCTCAAGTCGTACCCAATATATTCCAGGAGCCGCGAACTGCCACATCGCCTGGCTGCTGGAAGTCAGCGGAGTATCGTAAACCAGGTCGCCATCAAAATCCCACCGATAGCGCAGGCTCGGGTCTGGCGCGCGGCACGGCCCGAACGGGTCCGGAGTCGTGGGGCGACAGCTCCTGGATGCGTCGAAGGATACGTCCTCGCCGACCAGCGCGTCGTACTTGCTAGAGAAAAAAAGGGGGACGGGCGGCAAATTAAACGGATATGCCGGCTGGACCCACTTACGCTGATAGCCAAGGTTGCCGCTGGAATCGTAAACCTTCAGCAAGAACTGATTTGGCTCGTCTCTGAAGTAGTCCCGGACGTAGAAGATTCGCGGGCCTTCGGTGTAGGTTCCCGACAAGGGCATGGCGCCGACAATGCCGGCAAACATGGCGGGTAGTTCCCGGACAAGAATGGCGCAGGCCAGCCCCCCGGCATCCTCCGCCTCGAACGAAATGGGAAGAAGATGAGTCTGGGGCTCCTGCGCAATCGGCAGAGGGTCTTCCATGCTACCGCTGCCTGTCATGTTCCTTATCACCGGTTTGGTGTTGTCATTGTACAGCTTATCGGGCTGAAACCAGCGACTAACGTTTAGCTGGAGTGCCGTCGCGTAACTGACGTAAGTACTGTCCGGCAGGAAGCCGGGATGAACATACCCATAGATCCCCCGGAAGGCATTACTCATCAGATTACCAGCCACGAGGGTCCGGACCGTGTAGGGAAACGGGGCCCAGAGAATTCCATTGTCAAAGTCGTGGTCGATCCCGAAGGCGTGGGTCAGTTCGTGGATAACTGAGCCCAGCTTGCTCGAGGCAAGCTGATTCAGCCACTCCCCGTCATATACAGGCCCCGTAGCCGGATACTGCATGGGATATGGACCGACATCTTGCAGCGTGATCCCGTGATAAGGGTAGGCAGCCGTCAGAAGCGGGAAGCCTACTTGGCTGAGAGTCAGGGCGAATGAATTCGTGAGCGCATCGGCACCCATTGCGGCGTGTAGGGGCCAAGCCCTTGTTCCCGCATTGAACGCACCGTCAATGCTGCCATCCTCGAGCATCCCATGCATGTCGGCCGCGCTGAGAACAATATCGCCGAGTGCCGTGTTCCACCATCCCAGTCCATGCTCCCCTCGTCGACCTTCTCCAGCCTCCCCCGCCGCCCACGCCGATCGAGCAACTTCCAAGCCCACGCCGCGACCACAGCGGCCGCGTCATTCGTACAGCCGCCAAGCCCGCCGGACCGCGGAGTCATGGATCGCCAGGTTCGGATACCAAACCAGGCGGCGGTCGGCGACCGGACCCACGGCGCCCGCGATCGCCACGATGAGATCGACGTCGCTATCCCCGTCCACGTCGGCTCCAAGAGCCAGGTAGGGCCCGTATCCGTCCTCGACAACCAGGATTTCCGATACGTCGAACCTCGGCGGCCGCCCTCCTCGGTTGTGAAGCAGGAGGACCCCGCGCCTCTCATGGGACGGCAAGGCCAGGAGGTCGGGCCGTCCATCCAGGTCCAGATCCGTCAAAGAGACATCATACGGCGGGTCGTCCAGGAGCTGCCACCGACGCATAAAACCCAAAGCGCTTTGTCGCACGTTCTCATACCATCTCAGATGGTAATCGTAGGCAAGCACGACGTCAACGTCGCCATCCAGGTCAAGATCGACCGGATATGCCCGCGTAGCCTCCGGGCCATAGAAAAAGGTTAACTGCTGGATGAAAGTCGGGATGGACTGGCCATCGCTTACAGCCCAAGTCCAGATTGCTCCATTGCCAGAACCGTGGATGGAGTCATAACCCGAAATCAAAAGATCCGTGTCTCCATCAAGATCCACGTCCGCGGCCTCGAGCGTCGCAACCCCAAAACCGTGACTTGTCACGAAAAGAGGGCGACTTCGAAAGGATCCCCCCCCTTCGTTTTCCAACGCGATAATCACGGAATAGGCACCGAACAGCCGGAGCCCAAGTATGTCAAGGTCTCCATCGTCGTCAATGTCAGCAAGCTGAAGAATCTGGATTCCCACGGATTCCTCCGGCTCCCTGCGCTCAAATGAGGGAGGTCGCCCCCCCGAGTTTTCCAACCAAAACCACCTATAATCCATTTGGGCCACTACGTCCAGGTCCCCATCGCCATCGAGGTCGCCTGCTAGGGCCTCAGGATACCAAGGTATCGGTGATTCCACCACGACGTGCGTTACAAATTGTCCCGCCTGATTTTCATCCCACTGAATCACACCAAGATGAATGTTGGCCTCATAAGCCCGCGAGGCCATCAGCATGTCGAGGTCCCCGTCGCCATCCAGATCTACTGCCGCTATCAGCTCCCGGCGGGTGGACAGGTCCGCTATCGTCCTTACGTCGCCGAACCGAAAGTTCTCAGACCCCCCATTCAGCCGTTCTAAGCTCATAGCCGCGAGGGTCGCCGCCCAAAGCACGGTAAACCGAATGGGGTTACGGAACATATTCGTACAGATTGCCCGCGACCAGAGCGGCCGCGTCATTCGTAAAGCCGCCAGGGGCGGCGCGCGGCGGCCCATCCCGGACCCAGATTTGGATACCACAAAAAGCGACAGGCGGTAGGGCCCATGGGGTCACAAGTCCTTCCGAGCAGATCAAGCTGATCATCACCATTCATGTCAACAACGGCCGCGATCCCCCACACGATGCCTTCCTCGACCTCGAACAGGGGAATAGCCGTAAACGTCGGCGGATCCCCGCCTTGATTGCAGAACGCCACAACTCCGCGATTAGAAGAGGAGAGCAAGACCAGATCTGGGAGGCCATCCGAATTGAAGTCTCCCACCGCGGCAATAACGCTCTCGGGAGCCGGCGGGGTTATCGGATGAACCACGAATCCGCCGGGGGTGGACGGGTCATTCTCGTACCACTTGATGGGATGGCTGAGCACGGCGTCGAGGTCCCCGTCACCGTCCAGATCTGACACATGTACCCGGCCGCGCGTGTCCTCCTCATCGAAGAATAACCGTTCTCGTTCAAATCTCGGTGGGGACTGACCGTCGTTTAGGTCCCACACTAAGACGAGATGTGTGGTTCCAAATTCTCCCTTCGTGAATAAATCGATGTCCCCGTCACCTTCAAAGTCACCCGTCTCGAACGCGGCTGGGCCCAATCCAATGATATCCCACGTTTCGAAGACCCGACGCTCCATGAAAACACCGGACCCCTCATTTTCCCACATCAGAATATCCGCGACGTCCGCAATATCGGAGGCGAAAGCCAGAATATCCTGATCGCCGTCGGCGTCCAGGTCGACGGCCATCAGAATTCGCCCGCCGTCGAAAATCCCTAATTCCCGGCTCTCGAATCTGGGAGGGTGACCCCCGTCATTGTCCAACCACGCCCACCGACCCCCAACGTCGATCAGCACGTCAACGTCTCCATCCGCGTCGATATCCGCCGCCAGGGATCGAGCAGCCCCTGCCCCGTCCGTCTCAAAGAGCCGAACCTCTTCAAATTGGTCTTCCGCGATCTGTTGAAGCCAGCTGATCCGGATGACGTTTCCCCCTTCGAGCGATAGGAGCAGAAGATCCTGATCCGCATCTCCATCAAGATCGACGACATGCGACAGCAACGCTGATGGCGGCACCTCCGCGACGAATTGAGGTGGACCAAAGCGTGGCACCGGCTTCTCCGCGCAGGCCGGCTCCGTGACTCTGCCGAAAGGCAACATAAGGAGGACGATACCCAGCCCACCACATCTATGGATCGTACTCATAGATATCACCGGTCAGCTCAAGGTCGCCATTAGCCCGGAGCGAGGCGATGGCTTGCCCGTCGCCGTTCCTGAGGATCAGCAGGTCGCCCGGCTCCCAGGTCGGGCTCCTCCATGGCTCCCCATCACCACGCACCACCACATCCCCGCCACACCACGGATTCGCGGGTGTCGCCGCACTAACGGCGCCGACCAGCTCGCTAGTGGCGTTGCGCGCCGTAAAGACTAACGTGCCACCCCGAGGGCCCATCTGATGTTCCAGGGGGATAAATCCACCCAGCGTGAACAGGTCTCCAGACTGGCCCACCTGAGCCAATACCTGGTCATCTTCGGATTTAATCACGAGGAGGGGGACGCCCGGCGCTGGGGAAATGCGAACAGCGAGCGGCGGTGAGGTCGCTTCCCTTGCCCCCGCCGTGACCCGCACCCGCACGCGATATGTCCCGGGGAGACTGTAACTCCACTGGAGGATCGGCCCCGTGAATGTCGTATCCTGGAAGTCGCCGTCTCCGTCAACATCCCACGTGTAGGAAGGGCTGCCGGTGGACCAAGCGGTGAGTGAGGCGTCAAAAGTGATCGCATCGCCTGTCTTGGCCCGATGCCGAGAGGCAAACAGCCGAGGCACGGGAGGCATGACACCGCCTGGGTCTGTGAATTCGAATTGGTATCTCAGGCTTGCGTTACCCGCCACATCATAAGCAATGAGTCGGAACGTGTTCTGGCCTACCCTGTAGTCATACACCTCGAATTTGTCCCCGATCACCTCACTGCCCGACAACGGCCTAGCGCCTACGACCTCCTCAAATTGCGGTACTCGCAAAAGGAGCGCGCACCCCAGCCCGCTACCTTGATCCTGCGCGTCGAATTGGACGGTCAACAGCCGCGAGGTTGTGCTGAGCGTCGGAATGACGTTGGAAATTATCGGTCTTGTGTTGTCAGCATAGCCCTGATCGGGAGCAAAGAAGCGACTTGTAGAAAGTTGAAGCACCTCCGAAAAGGCGAGGCGCGTAGTGTTGGGGGCGTGAACATCTGGCCGAGCGTAGCCCATGATGCCCCTGAAGCCGTTGCCCATCAGATTTCCGGCGACGAGATCCCACAGCCCGTTGAGGAAGGAGAACACCTCCGCTCCAAAATCATGACGAATTCCCAATCCGTGCTCTAGTTCATGAATCGGTCCTCCAATGAGGGTGGAGCTCAGATGCTGGATCCGGTGGCCGTCGAACCAAGCTGCCGTCTTTGTACCGAGGAGGCACGGAGGGCTCCCAAAGGGGCACATGCTCATTGCATAGGGTCCGGGTCCGGGCGTGTACGGCCCTAACGTCGCTAAGGCGCCTCCGAAGGTCAGTTCAGTTGTTCCTTCATATGGAGTCGTCTCCGGAAGAAGTGGGAATCCGGGGTTGGCGAAGGCCAGCGGAAACGCCGTCGTGACCCCGACCCCACCGCCGGCGCCGTCACCGTTGCCGGCACCCCCGTTACCGTGCCGCTCGATCCCCCCTAGGGGGTTCATTTGGTGAAGATCCGAGAAGAGCCAGTAAACGAATCCATCTCGGTGCGTCTGCAAAGGATAGAAAGTTTGCTCGGAGGGGGAAGCGGAATCTCCGTAATCATAAGCAGCGAGACGATTGAGGGCGGCTGCAAAGATGTTCGGGAACCACGCGGCCGGGTAGTTCGCGTCGACCTCCTGGATGACGAAGATTTTGGGAGTTCCGTCCGCATCCTGCTCGAAGCGAAAAGTGCGATTCGAGTAACCCCATAGGGACATCTGCTCTCGGAAGAATTTTTGGGAGAACAGCACAAGGTGCTTAAGCGCAGGTACGGCGGTCGGGCGAGGGACGCGGTCGTACGGAACGTAATACACGGGCCGAACGAGGAATGTCGTCGTCGAGTCAACCCCTTGAGGGGTGAAGGAAGGCGTCCAGGGGTCCGGGGCCGCGACCAAGTCCTCCCACGGCGTGTCGGGCTCCGATTGGGCCCGGGCGGGCTCCGGCCTCGCCGACAGGATCAGCCCGAGCATCGCCGCGATCAAGAACAACGGGAGCCTGAGGCCGGCCCGAGGTTGCGGCAGGCCCCCCAAAGCACGTCGCCTCTCAGGCCCCCCGCCTGCCTCTTTTCCATCCTTCCGTGTCATCGCAATCCCTCCGCCAGATAAGCGCAACGGACAGATCCCAAAGGGGGCGCTTCCTCCCCTTCCATATGGTCCCCCTCGCCCCTACCGCGCCATCCGGGCGGCGAGCCAAGCGGGGGGTTCGGCCGGGGTGTAGGGTTCGTAAGCCACTTCGTGGGGGCGGGGGCGTCGCCAGAGCCGGCCCGTCCCCGGATCAAACCAGACGCCCGGCTTCAGCCGCTTGACCCGCTCGCCCGTCGAGCGCGCCTCCAGAACGGTCTCCTTAACCGTCACGGCCCGGATCGACTCCCCGGCCAGGTCCAGCTCGTAGACCGTCCGTTCGACCTCGACCGGCGTCTCGACCACCTCCTCACCCCATTCCCACGCCTCGGCCAGCGAGACCGCCACGTCGGGAGCCTCGGCGAGGGCCGCCTCCAGCCGCTCGGCGTCGATCCGGACCTTGGCCGCCGCCTGGTCGGCGTCCCAATCGCGGACCATCTCCACCGGCAACGCGGCCCAGTAGATGAACTGTTTGCCCGTCAATTCCTCGACGGCCCGAATCACCCCGGCCATATCTACGTTCTGCTCAACCCCCAGGTACGCATTCCACGTGTGGTAGGACCACGGGTGCGGCACCTCGGGGTCCGGCTCCGGCAACAGCCGCCGGCTGTGCGAGGAGAGGCCCGTCGCATTGCCATCCCCATCCGTGACCCAGAGCTCGGCCGAAGGGGGGCCTCCCCCTCCTCCGGGGCTCCCCCCGTGCCAACAATGAAGCTGCGCCACCGAAGGAACCGAGTTGGGCTGTTCGGTCCAGTCCCTGGCCAGGAACGCGACGATGCCTACTGGCGTGCCGAAGAAATTGGTCCCGAATGTAGAGGTCCCCATCCCGAAATTCTTGAGCACGTTGACGTGCCCTTGGCTGGAGACAATCACCCGATCCGAATTATTGGTCCGAATGCGCATCGGGCTCCCTGTCCAGGTGCCCAGGTAGCCAATCCCGCTGGTCGGATGCGCGAAGAGCCCCATCTCCACGCTTGGGGAGCCGCCCCGTACCGAAACCTGCGCCCCGCCGGAGGCCGGAGCCACGTGAAGCCCCTCGTAAGTATAGACCGGCCCCAGCGTGCCCGCCCCCACGTGCAGCGTGTTCTTCGGGTCGCCCGTTCCGACGCCGACCTTGACCGCCGCCGCCCGGCCCACCAGCCCCGCCAGCCCCAGCCCCAGCCCGGCCAGCGCCGCCCATCCGAGCGTTCCCCGCGTCCTCATGGCTCTGCTCCTTTCCCGATCCGTTCGGAGATGCCGTCCCGGAGCCTCCGAGGCCCCTTTCGTGGACCCTTGCGTTCTGTCGACGGCACGCTAGCCCCTACCCCCAGGGGAAGGTCAACAAAAAAATCAATCAGGATTCCACCTTATTCTTTAACGCGATTAAAATTTCGGGCCTCTCAGCGACCGCCACGGCCCAAGAGGGGGATAATCACCGCGACGGCCAGGGCGGCGATCCCCTCGGCGCGGCCGACGAAGCCCAGCCCCTCGCCGGTGGCGGCTTTGACGTTGACGCTCTCCGGCGGGCAACCGAGCGCCTCGGTCCCTTTGAGGGCGTTGGTCTCGTCCTCCTCCGAAAACTCCTTGGCTTGAAATTCGCGGCGAAAAGCGCCAGATTTCGTCCATCCCAACGAGCGACGGCGAACAACGGACCGAGCGCCGACTCCGCCCTCGCCATGGAGGAGCTGCCATGAAGCCCCCTCGATCCCTCCTCGGCCCAGCCCGCGCGGTTTTCGAGCCGGGCGCGCCTCTGGCCGCCGCCGCGGCGTTGGCGCTGTTCTGCGCGGCGGCTCAAGCCGGAGAAACCGCCCTCGACCGTTACATCGCCAAGCCGGAGCCGGCTTATCGCTGGGAACTCGTCCGGACCATCGGGGCGGAGGATCACCAGGGCTTCGTCCTGGAGCTGACCTCCCAACGGTGGCGCAGCGAGGCCGAAGTGGACCGGACCGAATGGAAGCACTGGCTGACGATCATCCGGCCGGCGGCCGCGCGACCCGGCGTGGGGTTCCTCTTCATCGGCGGCGGCAACAATCGCAACCCGGCCCCGACGGGGCTTTCGGAGCGATCGCTCCGGCTGGCCGTCGAGACCGGCACGGTGGTCGCCGATCTGGGGATGGTTCCCAATCAGCCGCTCACGTTCAGCGACGCGCCGGAGCGAGGCCGCTCCGAGGACGACCTGATCGCCTATGGGCGCGTCCGCTACATTCAGACCGGCGACGAGGAATGGCTCGTGCGCCTGCCGATGGTCAAGAGCGCCGTCAAGGCGCTCGACGCCGTCCAGGAGTTTCTCAAGAGCGGCCAGGGGGGGCCGCCGCTGGAGGTCGCCGAATTCGTCGTGGCCGGCGGTTCCAAGCGCGGCTGGACGACCTGGCTCACCGGCGTCATGGACCCCCGCGTCAAGGGGATCATCCCGATGGTGATCGACGCGCTCAATACCGAGGCCATCACGCGCCATCATTTTGAGGCTTACGGTTTCTTTTCCTCGGCCCTGGGCGATTACGTCCGCCACGGGCTTTACCCGCACTGGATCGGCACGCCGCAATTCGGCGCGATCCTGGACGTCGAGGACCCCTATCGTTATCGGGATCGGCCGCGGCTGCGGATTCCCAAGTTCCTGATCAACGCCTCGGGCGATCAGTACTTCCTGCCCGATAATTCGAACTTTTATTTCGCCGACATGCCGGAGCCGAAGTATCTGCGCTACGTCCCCAACACGAGGCACTCACTTCAGGACACCGACGCCCGCCAGAGCCTCCAGGCCTTCTACGAAGCCCTCCTTGCCGGCCGCCCCCTGCCGCGGTTCTCCTGGACGATGGCGGCCGACGGTGCCATCCAGGTCACCGCCGCCGACGCCCCCGCCGAAGTTCAACTCTGGCAGGCGACCAACCCCGAGGCCCGCGACTTCCGTCTGGATACCCTCGGGCCCGCCTGGACGGGCCGGCCCCTTGAGGATCAGGGGGGCGGACGGTACGTCGGGCGGGTGGAGGCTCCCCCCCAAGGCTGGAGCGCCTACTTCGTCGAGTTGACCTATCCCAGCGGCGGGACCTATCCCTTCAAGTTCACGACCGACGTTCGCGTCGTCCCCGACGTCCTTCCCTACCGGTGGGAACAGGCGCGGGAGAAATACGCCGCCACGGCCCCAACGCCGTAGCGGTCTCCGGAACGGGACCGCCTCACGGGAGCGGATGACGCCGGTGGGGAATGTAACACCCCCCGCCGCTGGACGGCGGGGGGTGGGGGGAATCAATTCCGGCGGCGACCTACTTTCCCAGGCCCAGAGAGCCAAGTATCATCGGCGCGGAAGGGCTTAACGGCCGTGTTCGGAATGGGAACGGGTGTGACCCCTTCGCCATGGCCACCGGAAAACGGGGCGCGGCCCGGATCGGAGGGGCTCGGCGGTGTTACGCGCCGGGCGGCCCTCGGAGGCCGTCGAGTTTTTCAATGACAGATTAGGGTCGGCGGACGAGGCCGGCGGTTCACCGGCTGGGGTGAGGAATAAAGTGTTAAGCCTCACGACCGATTAGTACCGGTCGGCTCCACGCGTTGCCGCGCTTCCACCTCCGGCCTATCAACCCCGTCGTCTCCGGGGGGTCTTCAGGGGACCCGAGGGTCCCGGGAGTCCTTATCTTGGGGTGGGCTTCCCACTTAGATGCTTTCAGCGGTTATCCCGACCGAACCTAGCTACCCGGCGCTGCGCCTGGCGGCACAACCGGAACACCAGAGGTTCGTTCGTCCAGGTCCTCTCGTACTATGGACAAACCCCCTCAAGACTCCTGCGCCCACATCGGATAGGGACCGAACTGTCTCACGACGTTCTGAACCCAGCTCACGTACCGCTTTAATGGGCGAACAGACCAACCCTTGGGACCGAATTCAGCCCCAGGATGCGATGAGCCGACATCGAGGTGCCAAACCGCGCCGTCGCTGTGGACGCTTGGGCGCGATAAGCCTGTTATCCCCGGGGTACCTTTTATCCGCTGAGCGACGGCCCTTCCACGCAGAACCGCCGGATCACTAGAGCCGACTTTCGTCCCTGCTCGACGTGTCCGTCTTGCAGTCAAGCTCCCTTATACTCTTGCGCTCCACGCACGATTACCGACCGTGCTGAGGGAACCATTGCGCGCCTCCGTTACCTTTCAGGAGGCGACCGCCCCAGTCAAACTACCCGCCTGACACTGTCCCCCGACCCGATCAGGGCCGCGGGTTAGACGCTAGACATCGCCAGGGTGGTATTCCAAGGTTGACTCCACGGAGGCTGGCGCCCCCGCTTCGCGGTCTCCCACCTATCCTCTACAAGCCATGCCTGGCGTCCATATCAGGTTATAGTAAAGGTCCACGGGGTCTTTCCGTCCCGATGCGGGGAACCAGCGTCTTCACTGGTCACACAACTTCACCGGGTCTCGGGAGGTGACAGCGCTCAGATCGTTACGCCATTCGTGCAGGTCGGAACTTACCCGACAAGGAATTTCGCTCGGTCGATCCTCTCTGTTTCCAGAGAGGCCGGACTTTATCTTGACCGGCCTCGATTCCTCCGCCGCCCGACGGCTCGAATCCGTTCGATGCCGCCGGGCGTCAGATGATCGCCCGCTTCGATCGTGCGAAGGGCGCGGCGGAACTTTCCCAAGTGCGCCGGCTTCTTCGCTCTCAGCGGGGGCTCAACCAAGAAGGGAACGATCGGCGTGAGCCGAGGCTCAAGCCCTCGCCTCTGACGGGCGCTCCGGCGGCGGGGTTCGGCTGAACCGCCGCAAGGCCGAAATGCGCCTTTGGAGGCGAAGAGCAAGGCCGTATCGCGCCTGTGTTGCCTCACGGTGACTTCAGGCGGCGCCTGATAACCGACCTTCATGCGAGGTCATGCGTTGTTCCCGACATGAAAGCAGTCTTCACCGTGCACAGAGCCTGTGGTCCCTTCCGGGTCGAACTTCATCGGCCGGCCCTGAACGTAAAGTCTCTGAGGGTTCCCAGGGCAACTGGGCCTTCCCTGCGGATTGTCCCCATGTCCGTCGGATTTTTACCGCCGGCCGCGGGGGCCGCCGGTACCGATCGGCTGTCGAGGAGTTTCCCGCATATGGTTCAGTTTGACTAAGGCTAGCGCGTTTCTAACCTTAGGACCGTTATAGTTACGGCCGCCGTTTACCGGGGCTTCGATTCAGAGCTTCGCCTTGCGGCTGACCCCTCCTCTTAACCTTCCGGCACCGGGCAGGCGTCAGGCCCTATACGTCACCTTACGGTTTAGCAGAGCCCTGTGTTTTTGATAAACAGTCGCCTGAGCCACTTTACTGCGACCTCCGGGAGCTCCGGGCGCGAGGCCCCTCACCCCTGGAGGCACCCCTTGTTGCAAACGTACGGGGCTACTTTGCCGAGTTCCTTCTCCCGAGTTATCCCGAGCGCCTGAGGCTACTCGCCTCGCCCACCTGTGTCGGTTTTGGTACGGTCAGGTCATGGCTCGCTAGAGGTTATTTCTTGGCAACGCATCCACCCAGTAGGTCGGGCTCGCGCCCTTCCGTCCCGGCGCCTCTCGGCGTGCGTGACCGGTGGATTTGCCGACCGGTCCGCCGACGGGCGCCGCCGTCCATCCGTCAGGCTCGTAGGGTCTATTCGTTGCGTCACCCCGTTGCGTCTTGATCGCCATAACCTGGGGCAGGAATGTTCGCCTGCTTCCCATCGACTACGCCTTTCGGCCTCGCCTTAGGGGCCGCCTCACCCTGGGACGATTAACGTAGCCCAGGAAACCTTGGGCTTGCGGCGGAGGGATTTTTCATCCCTCTTGTCGCTACTGATTCCGGCATACTCGCTTCTCAGGGCTCCATCCGCCCTTGCGGTCGAACTTCGCCGCCCTGAGAATGCTCTCCTACCGCGGGGCGGACCCGGAGGTCCGTCCCGCCCGCGGCTTCGGCGACGCGCTTGAGCCCCGTTACATTTTCGGCGCAGAACCTCTTGACCAGTGAGCTGTTACGCACTCTTTCAATGGTGGCTGCTTCTAAGCCAACATCCTGGTTGTCTGGGAAGTCCCACTTCCTTTCCCACTCAGCGCGTCCTTAGGGGCCTTAGCCGGCGGTCTGGGCTGTTGCCCTCTCGACCATGGAGCTTATCCCCCACGGTCTCACTCCCGCGTTCAACGTCCCGGGATTCGGAGTTTGAATGGGTTCGGTAAGATGGTTGTCCCCCTAGTCCAATCAGTGCTCTACCCCCGGGACGGACCACGCGAGGCTGTTCCTGAAAACATTTCGGAGAGAACCAGCTATCACGGAGTTTGATTAGCCTTTCACCCCTAGCCACAGCTCATCCAAACACTTTTTAAGGTGTACTGGTTCGGGCCTCCACGAACGGTTAGGCTCGCTTCACCCTGGCCATGGCTAGATCACCCCGCTTCGGGTCTCATCCACGCAACTCGTTTCGCCCGTTTAAGACTCGCTTTCGCTGCGGCTGCGGACCGGAGGTCCTTAACCTGGCTACGCGGATGAACTCGCCGGATCATTATGCAAAAGGCACGCCGTCGTCCGGGCCGAAGGCAAGCCCTCGACCGCGGGACTCCGACTGTTTGTAGACGCACGGTTGCAGGTTCTATTTCACTCCCCTTCCAGGGGTTCTTTTCACCTTTCCCTCACGGTACTCGTGCACTATCGGTCGCTGAGGAGTATGGAGCCTTGGATGGTGGTCCACCCGGCTTCAGGCAGGGTTTCACGTGCCCCGCCCTACTCAGGAACGGGCTGGGTATCGTCGCGCTTTCGCCTACAGGGCTTTCACCTTCTGTGGCCCGGCGTTCCTGACCGGTTCGACTAGCGCTATTGTCCCGTGGCGCCCGCCCTACAACCCCGCGGCAGCCGAAGCCCCCGCGGTTTGGGCTCGTCCGCTTTCGCTCGCCGCTACTGACGGAATCTCGGTTGATTTCTTTTCCTCCAGGTACTGAGATGTTTCACTTCCCTGGGTTCGCTTCCCGGACCTATGGATTCAGCCCGGAATGCCGGGGGATGAACCCCGGCGGGTTGCCCCATTCGGACATCCCCGGATCTAAGCCTGTGTGCGGCTCCCCGAGGCTTTTCGCAGCTTACCACGTCCTTCATCGCCTCTCAGCGCCTAGGCATTCCCCGTGCGCCCTTAGTAGCTTAACGCTTTCAGGCACCCCAGTGTTTGACGCCTGGTCTCGTCGGACCAGACCCTAATCTGTCAAAGAACCGTGAGAGCTTCCGCCCTCATCGCCGGACCCCTCGCCTCACTGCCGTGAGGCCGGGCCCGGCGCAAACTTGAGAGCCCGCCGGCGACCGCCGGGGGGGTGGAGCCGATCGGGATCGAACCGACGACCTCAGGCTTGCAAAGCCCGCGCTCTCCCAGCTGAGCTACGGCCCCAACCGTCTCCGCCGTCGCGACGCCTTCGGCTGATCCCGCCCCCGCTTCGGCCTCGCCAGCCCCGCTCCCCCCGGGGGGCGGGTGGGCCTGAGTGGAGTCGAACCACTGACCTCCCGGTTATCAGCCGAGCGCTCTAACCAACTGAGCTACAGGCCCATCGTCGCCGCGCGGGCCGCGCCTCCGGCGTCGCCGGAGGGCTAAGCCTTTAAGCGCCGGCCTGAAGGCGTCGGGGCGTCGCTCGGGCGGAACGACCATTGACCCAGGCCGGCCGCGCCGGCCCGGGGGTCGCTCTCTGGAAACTGAGCAGTGTCGGGAGGGTTGGGGGGTGGAGAGGAGCCGGGGGGCGATCGGATCGACCTGGGAGGGGGCCGGGGCATGGGGCCTGATGCAGGCGCCCCGGACCGGGACTCCCTAGAAAGGAGGTGATCCAGCCGCACCTTCCGATACGGCTACCTTGTTACGACTTCACCCCAATTGCCGGCCATTCCTTCGGCGCCTTGGTCCCTTGCGGGTTCCGACAGCGACTTCTGGAACAACCGACTTTCGTGGTGTGACGGGCGGTGTGTACAAGGCCCGGGAACGTATTCACCGCGGCGTGCTGATCCGCGATTACTAGCGATTCCGGCTTCATGCAGTCGGGTTGCAGACTGCAATCTGAACTGGGACCGGGTTTAAGGGATTAGCTGGGCCTCGCGGCTTTGCGACCCGTTGTCCCGGCCATTGTAGGACGTGTGTAGCCCTGGACGTAAGGGCCATGAGGACTTGACGTCATCCCCACCTTCCTCCGGTTTACCACCGGCAGTCTCGCTAGAGTCCCCGCCATGACGCGCTGGTAACTAGCGACAGGGGTTGCGCTCGTTGCGGGACTTAACCCAACATCTCACGACACGAGCTGACGACAGCCATGCAGCACCTCTACCGGATCGACCTTGCGGCCAGCCCCTGTTTCCAGGGGTTTACCCGGCGGTTCAAGCCCAGGTAAGGTTCTTCGCGTTGCGTCGAATTAAACCACATCCTCCACCGCTTGTGCGGGCCCCCGTCAATTCCTTTGAGTTTCAACCTTGCGGCCGTACTCCCCAGGCGGCGCACTTAATGTGTTGACTGCGGCACGGGAGGGGTCGATACCTCCCACACCTAGTGCGCACCGTTTACAGCGTGGACTACCGGGGTATCTAATCCCGTTTGCTCCCCACGCTTTCGAGCCTCAGCGTCAGTAAAGGCCCAGCAAGCCGCCTTCGCCACCGATGTTCTTCCTGATATCTACACATTCCACCGCTACACCAGGAATTCCGCTTGCCTCTACCTCACTCAAGCCGACCCGTTTCCGGTGACCTCTTTCCGGTAAGCGGTAAAGCTTTCACACCGGACATGGCCGACCGCCTACGCTCCCTTTACGCCCAGTAAATCCGAACAACGCTTGCTCCCTCCGTATTACCGCGGCTGCTGGCACGGAGTTAGCCGGAGCTTGCTTCGAGGGTAACGTCGCTCCGCGATTCGCCATCGCGGCCTTCCTCCCCTCGGACAGTGGTTTACGACGTAAACGCCTTCATCCCACACGCGGCGTCGCTCGGTCAGGGTTGCCCCCATTGCCGAAGCCTCTAGACTGCTGCCTCCCGTAGGAGTCTGGGCCGTATCTCAGTCCCAGTGTGGCTGACCATCCTCTCAGACCAGCTACCGATCGTCGCCTTGGTGAGCCGTTACCTCGCCAACTAGCTAATCGGAGGCGGGCCGATCCCGAAGCGACTTGCGCCTTTAGCCGACCCGGCCGAGGCCCGGCCGGCCACATGCGGGATTAGCTCCGATTTCTCGGAGTTATCCCCCACTTCGGGGCACATTGCCCACCTGTTACTCACCCGTTCGCCGCTGTACTCGGGGGCCGAAGCCCCCTTTCTCGCTCGACTTGCATGCCTAATCCACGCCGCCAGCGTTCGTTCTGAGCCAGGATCAAACTCTCCGTGTCGTAAAGAGTCTATCCGCTCTTCGCTCGCGCGAAGTCCGGAGTTTCTGAGTAACCTCAGGAGTGCCGACTCGCCGCAGGTCCTCCTCGCGCCCCCCGAAGAACCCGCACCGACTCTGCTCAGATTTCAAAGAACGCCCGGCCGCCCGCCAAGGCGCCGCGCCCCCTAGCCTCCGAGAAAATCCTTCTCTTCCGGAAGCCGAAACGCATTTCTACCAATATCCCCAACCTTGTGTCAAGCGGTCATTTTGTCTCTTTCATCCCTTGGTTCAGGCCTCCCTCCCCTTCCCCTCGCCCCATCGACCCCATCGAGATAAAATGCTGATATAACTTGACTTATGAACTGATCCGGAGGCCTTCTTCCCCCTGACCATCGCGATCCCCCCCGCCGGGCCCGACCCGCCGCACCCGCCAGGCCTGCCGCTCCCCCTCGGATTCGCCTTCCGCATGTTGCCTCCTCAGGGAAAATTTTTGACGCTGCCGGTGACCCATGGCAGGCTGGGTCCGATTATGCCGTCCCGCCCGATCGCCGATCACGTCCTGCCTGACGGACAAACGATCGAGCTGCGCCAAGGGGACCTCACCGAAGAAACGTTCGACGCCATCGTCAACGCGGCCAACTCTCAACTGGCTCACGGCGGCGGCGTAGCCGGGGCGATCCTCCGCCGGGGCGGCCCGTCGATCCAGACCGAAAGCAAGGAGTGGGTGGCGCGCCACAGCCCCGTCCCCGTCGGGGAGGCCGCCTGGACCGGCCCCGGCCAGCTCCCGGTCAAGGGCGTGATCCACGCCGTCGGGCCGCGCTGGGGCGAGGGGGATGAACCGGCGAAGCTGCGTCGGGCGGCGCTCTCGGCGCTGGATCGGGCCGCCGAGAAGGCTTGCGCCGGGGTCGCGATGCCGGCCATCAGCTCCGGCATTTTCGGCTTTCCCAAGGCGGCGTGCGCCGAGATCCTGATCGAGGCCGCCGTGGATTATCTGACCGAGCGCCCGGCGGGACCCGTCCGCTGCGTCCGCTTCACAATCATTGACGAGGAGACCGTGGCCGTCTTTCGGGAGGCGTTCGTCCGCCGATTCGGCCCCGGCGTCCTGCGGAGCTGAAGCCGATTGCCGTCTTCCGCCGCGCCCTCCGAAACCGCCCCCGAAGTGAGCCTGGTCATCCCCGTCAGGAACGAAGCCGACAACGTCCTTCCGCTGCTGGAGGAGATCGTGGCCGCCGCGCGAGGCTGGCCCTGGACGTGGGAACTGATCTTCGTCGACGACGGCTCCGCTGACGCCACGTGGGAGCGGCTCGGCGAGGCCCGACGGAGCGAGCCCCGCGTGCGCGCGCTCCGGCTGGATCGGCCTCACGGCCAAAGCGCCGGCGTGATCGCCGGGCTGAGAGCCGCCCGCGCCCCGATCTGCGTTACGATGGACGGCGACGGCCAGAACGATCCGGCCGACATCGCCCGGCTGGTCGAGGCCATGGCCGAGGCCGATCTGGTGATCGGCTGGCGACGGGAGCGGGCCGACACGGCCTGGCGCCGCTTCCAATCCCGCGTCGCCAACGCCTTTCGCGACTTTTTCACCGGCGACGGCGTCCACGACATCGGTTGCGCGCTCAAAGCCGTCGACCGCGAGCTGGCCCTTCGCTTGCCGGCCTTCGACGGCCTCCATCGGTTCCTGCCGACGCTCTTCCGATACAACGGCTGGCGCGTGCGCGAGGTCCCCGTGAGCGATCGTCGGCGCTTGCGCGGCCACACCAAATACGGCATGTGGAACCGAGCCTTTCGCGGGCTGCGCGACATCATCGGCGTCCGCTGGATCGGCTCGCGCATGGTCCGCTATGAAATCCGAGAGGAGAACTCCGACGGATGAGCGCGACCGCCAAGGCCGCCGAGGACCCCGACCGCTTGCCGAACCTCGAACAGCTCCTCCAGCCGCTTGAGGCCGCCACGCGCGAGCGCGACCGCAGCGCCGTCGAGCTGCTCCACGGCCAGATCCTCGGCTCCGAACGGTTGCGGGGCGAGGTCGCCGCTTACGTCAAGGGGGACCGCTCCCCCGTCACGCTCGTCGATCTCCTGCACCAGACTCAGGCCCAGCAGATGATCGCCGCCCGTTTCCCCGGCGACGGTTTCATCGCCGAGGAGTCCCCGGCCCTGCAGGCGGCCGTGCTCGCTGAGACGGCGGCCCTCGCCGAACGATACTATGAGGCGAAGCTTGAATCGGAGCTCCCAGGGCTCCCGGCGACCGGCCGCTTCACCTGGCTGATGGACCCCATCGATGGGACCAAAGGCTTCCTCGCCCGGCGTTACTACGCCATTGCGATCGGTTGCTTTCTCGGCGAGACCCCGCTTCTGGCCGTGATGGCCACCCCCCGACTCGGGGATAGTCCCTCGTGGGGGATCGATGGGGCGATCGCGCTGGCGGTGGCGGGCCATGGGGCCTGGATCGCCCGGCGGGAGGCGGGCGCCGAACTCGACTTCGTCCCGTTAGGCAAGCCGGCCGAGGCGGCGGCCGACCGTGTCCGCGTGGCGCTCTCCCTCGAACATGCCGGCCCACTGGCCGATACGGTCGAGACCATTGCCGGCCTTTCGATCCTCCGGTTGGATAGTCAGGCCAAATATCTGGCCGTCGCCGCCGGCGATCTGGAAGCTTACGTCCGTCGCCGCCGGGAGGATGGACGGCCCGACGCCATGTGGGATCACATGCCGGGGGGTCTGATTGCCATCGAGGCCGGCTGCGCCGTGGCGCATTTCGACGCGAGCCCGCTGCGGTGGGTTCCGAGCCCCACGATCGATCTGCGCGGCGGATGCCTCTGCTATCGACCGCCGGCCCGTGGCCCGCTCGCGGACTTGCTGGCCCGGCTCACGGACTGAACGGCCAGAAAAAGGGGATCAGCAGCACCGCCACCCCCCACAGGAGAAGATTAAGAGGCAGGCCGACACGGACGAAGTCCGTGAAGCGATAACCGCCGGGGCCGTAGACGAGCATGTGTGTCTGATACCCGATCGGGGAAGAGAACGCCGCCGAGGCGGCAAGGGCGACCGCCATCAGGAAGGGGCGTGTCTCGACGCCGACGGCCTCGGCGGCCGAAAGCGCGATCGGAAACATCAGGACGGCCGCGGCGTTGTTCGTGATGAACTCCGTCAGCACCGACGTGGTCAAGTAAACGGCGGCCAGCGTCGCCACAGGACCCCACGCCTGCGTGGGCTCGACGAGGAGGCCCGCCAAGGCCGACGCCGCCCCGGAACGTTCGAGCGCCGCCCCCACGCCAAACGAGGCGGCGATCGTGATCAGAAGCGGCCAATCGACGCTCTGGCGCGCGTCCGTCGCCGACAGGCACCGCGTGGCCACCATCAGCCCGGCGGCCAGGAACGCCGCCACCGCCGTATCAACCCGGCGGCTGAACATGGCCGCAATCAGGAGGATGAAAAGGACCCCGGCGATCCAGGCCCGGTCATGGCGCAAGGGTCGGGAGCCTTCAACGTCGCTGACGAGGTAGAAGTCGGGATTGTTGCGGTGGGCCCGGCTGAAGTTGGGCCCCGTCTGCAGCAGAAGCGTATCGCCGGGCCGAAGGGCGATGTCGCCGATCTTGGAGGTAATCCGGACGCCGTTGCGGTGGACGGCCACGACGGCGGCGTTGTAAAGCGCGCGGAAGTTCGCCTCCCGGATGCGTTTGCCGATCAGAGGGGAACTCGGCGACATGACGGCCTCGCAGAGCAGCCGCCCGCGCCGTCTCTCGGGGGCCACCTCATAGGCGCTATCCACGGCGGGCACGAGCCCCGGAATCTTCTCCAGGTCCACGATCGTGCTGACGATGCCGGTGAAGACCAGCCGGTCCTGGGCTTCTATGCGCGTCGAGGGCGCCACCGGCGCGATCACTTCCCCGTCGCGATCGATCTCGATCAGGAAGAGCCCCGGCAACTGGCGAAGGCCGGCTCCCTCGACCGTCTGATCGACCAGCCGACACTCCGGCTGCACGAACATTTCCACAACGTATTCCCGTCGAGCCTCGCCGAGCTGCTCGATCAATTCCTTGCGCTCGGGCAGCAGCCGGCGGCCCACCAGCGCCAGATAGGCCGTCCCGACGAGCGCGTAAGGAAGCCCCACGCGGCCGATTTCAAACAGCGTCATCCCGGAGGCGGGGTCGTGGGCGATCATGAGGCCGTGAACCACGAGGTTCGTGCTCGTCCCGATGAGCGTGCAGGTCCCGCCCAGGATGGCCAGATAAGAGAGCGGGATCAGCAAGCGCGAGGGCGAAATGGCCCGTTTGCGGCACCAGTCGATCACTACGGGAACCAACATGGCGACGACCGGCGTGTTGTTGAGAAAGGCCGAGAGCGGCAGGACCACGCCGGTCAAGCGCGCCAGCCCCCCCAATTCGCCTTTGACGCGCCCCAGGACGCGATGGCCGACCCAATCGAGCGTTCCCGTCTCGCGAAGGGCCGCCGTGACGACGAACAAGGCTCCGACGGTCAGGACGCCGGGGTTGGAGAAGCCTCGCAGGGCCTCCCCCACCGGGATGATGCCCAGGAGCGCCAGAACAATCGTGGCCCCCAGGAAAACGGCGTCGGGGGCAGCCCATTCCCGGATCAGGGCCAGCAGCGCCAGCGCCGTCACCGCCAGCGTGATCCAGGCCTCAAGCGACATGTCGGGGGGTCTCGGTCATGGGCGGGCAGGCCATGCATTATCACGCGCCGCGCCCAACGCGCAACGACAGCCGCCCCAGGTCGACCCGATCTCCCGCAGATCCATCCCCCTCAATCTTCGTCCGTGTAGGGCCGTGTCCCTCCGTGTAACATGGTTTCGGCTCGCGGCCCCGGCCCGCGCCGCGCCTCCCTCATGTCCGCCTCGACCGTCGCCATCCTCAGGACTACTCCGGCCACCGTGCGGTCCGATTACCACGAGTTGATGAATCTCGCCGGTTACCGCGAGGTCATCGACCCAGACGTGGATACCGCCCTGAAAGTCAACATCTCCTGGCATTTCTTCTTCCCGGCGACCTCGACGCCCCCCTGGCAGCTCGACGGCGTGATCGCCGCGTTACTGCGCGACGGCTACGCGCGCGAGCGGCTGCACGCCTGCCACAACCGGACCGTCGTCGTCGACGCTCATCTCGGCGAACGCGAGAACAAGCACCTGCCGGTGGTCCAGGCCCATGGGCTCAGGAACATTCATCTCTACGAGGGGGAAGAGTGGATCGACGTTCGGGAGGCGGTGGGCGATCTGACGAAGAAGTTTCTCTGCCTGAACGAAGTCTATCCGGAGGGCTTCGCCATTCCGCGGCGCTTCCTCGGCGAGAACATCATCCACCTGCCGACGGTCAAGACTCACGTCTTTACGACGACGACCGGAGCGATGAAAAACGCCTTCGGCGGCCTTCTCAACGAACGCCGCCATTGGGCTCACCCGGTCATCCACGAAACCCTCGTCGATCTCCTCCTGATCCAGCGGCGCATTCATCGCGGCATCTTTGCCGTGATGGACGGGACTTTCGCCGGCGACGGCCCCGGCCCGCGCTGCATGATCCCTTACGTCAAGGGCGTCATCCTCGCCTCGGCCGATCAGGTGGCGATCGACGCCGTTGCCGCCCGCCTGATGGGCTTCGATCCGCTGGCCGACTGTCGCTACCTCCGCCTGGCCCACGATCGCGGGCTCGGCTGCGGGGACACGCGCGAGATTCGGATCGTCGGCGACGCCTCAGCCCTCCAGACCCCCTGGAACTTCGTCGGCCCTTACCGCCGCACGACGTTCGCCTCGCGCATGCAGCACCGGATTTACTGGGGACCGCTCAAGCGCCCCCTGGAGTGGTCGCTCAAGACCTGGCTCGCCCCCTGGGCTTACGTCGCCAGCGTCCTTTACCACGACTTCTTCTGGTATCCGTTCAAAAGCCGCGGCCAGATGCGCGCCTGCCTGACGAGCCCCTGGGGACGCCTCTTCCAGAACTGGGGCTCCGTGGCCGAGACGCCCGAAGGGTTCCCCGAGGTCGGCCCGGAAGTTCCCCGTCTGGCGCGTGGGGTCCCCGGCATGCTGGGCCAAGCCTGCCGGATTCTCGCCGGTTGCCTGCGCGAAGCTCCGGAATTCGCCGCCGCCCGCCGCCGGCGCTCGTAGCGCGGGGGTCTCGCCCGAAACCGGAAGAGAGCGGGGGGGCGTTTCAGAAGGGCCGCCGAATCGGGCGGCCCTCCCCGTCGGTGAACGATCCAAAGGCGATCACGATCAGGTCGATGACCATCCAGATGCCGAAGCCGCCGAAGGTGAACAGCATCAGGAACCCCGTGGCGATCTTCCCGACATAAAAGCGGTGCGCCCCGAAGACGCCGAAAAACAGACACATGACGAGCGTCAAGACCAACGGCCGGTCGCTTTGGCGGGGCGCGAGTCGCCACGTCTCGCGCGCTTCGGCCTGGCCCCGTCGCCGGTCCTGCGCCACCAGCACGATCGCGAGGGCGAGGGCCGCCACGGCCACCGGAATCAGGAACTTGACGTTGAAGACCGTGCGCACGGCGACGAAGACCAGGAAGGCCGCCCCCAGCCAAAGAAGACGCCGGCGAGCTTTCCCCGAGAGGCCGGCGACCACGGCCGGGGGGTGCTCGCCCGTGAATTCTTCACTGAACTCACGCACGCGCCCGGCCACTTTCGGAATCTCGCGGGAGACCCATCGGCGAGCCTCCTCCACCATTTGTTGAACGCTTTCGGGCTCCGTCCGTCGGCGTCGCGCCGAGCCCTCGCCGGCGTCTTCCGGGTCCGAATGGGCCTCCTCGGCGGGCCCTTGCGCCGTCGAGGCGGCCTCGGCCGTCCCCTGCCGCAGGCGGTCGCGCAAGGCCCGCGCCAGTTCGGCCGCGGTTTGAAACCGATCGAACGGGTCTTTGGCCATGCAGCGAGCGACGATCGCCGCCAGCGCCGGCGGCGCGCCCGCCTCGACGAGCGACGGCGGCTCCTCGTTCAAAATCGCCACCATCGTCTCGGCGGCCGTCTCGCGCGAGAAGGGCCGCTCGCCGCTCGTCATCTCATAAAGGACGCAGCCGAGCGAAAAGACGTCGCTCCGGGCGTCGGCCGGGCGGCCGCGGAC
>Ga0114945_10000645_pt1 | contig 22463 bp, 25 predicted proteins | sample OV2TP3_FD_87194 | JGI IMG/M metagenome (GOLD analysis project Ga0114945, IMG submission 87194) | Hot spring microbial communities from Beatty, Nevada to study Microbial Dark Matter (Phase II) - OV2 TP3 | ecosystem: Environmental > Aquatic > Thermal springs > Hot (42-90C) | place: USA: Beatty...
CGTTCCATGACAAACTTAGCTGGAGTGATAACCAGAGGCAAGGAGAGCGTCGAAGGATTGGTCTATAGAATAGTCGCAGGGCTGGATGGCGCGGGGCTGGAAACGCACAAAGGGCATGGTTAGGCAAACGTCAGGCGGCCTTTGGGCTCAGGGATGGGTCGCCCCTCTTCTCGAGCGGTTTCGATCCACTCCCGAATGATCCCCTCCACATTGGCCAGCGCGTCCTGATAGGTCGCGCCATCAGCGGCGCATCCCGGCAGCTCCGGGACGTCGGCGATGAACGCCGCATCTTCAGCGCTCCAGTAGATGATGACCTCGTAGCATGGCTGTCCTGCACGCATACGCTTCATCCTTACGGGGCTTGGAGTGTGACGGGGAGACGCTTGGGGGCTTTCAGGAAGGTCGTACGGAAGTCGATGATCGTCAGGCCGGTCAGCTTTCGGGTTGTGGGATCGCGGCGGAAGATGATCCCTTCATCCACCTCTTCGGAGATCGCCGGCTTGGGAGCCCCGACAGAGATGTAGAGGACATCGGCGTGCTCATCGTATTCAAACGTCAAGCCTTTTTCCATAGCGGCTCCCCCTGCTTGATCTTGGCCGTCAGATACGCGGTCTTCACGACTCGGTCTTGTTGATCCACGACGACACAGAGATACCAGTGGCTGACCAGCCGCCTGAAGATGCGCAGGCGCTCGAACTGCCGGTAGTACAACAGCGTGTCATGCCGCTTGCGGCTGCGGCGGACCTCATCGGGATTGCGAAGCGTCGCCTCGATTTCATCCAGGTACGGGATCGCCTCTGGATGCCTGCGCTGCACATGCCACCAGACATCGCGGTGCAACTCCCAGAGATGCCCCTCGTGGTCGCGGATGTACCGCGGGAACCCCGCTCCCTCTTTGGTCATCTACAAGTATAACATGACGTTTGAGCGTTGGTGTCAGAAGCATTGTAGCTGCCTCTTCACTCATCGGTCAACTGGAACACGAGCGTGTCAAGCGGGGAGCGTTTCGAATCCCGCTCAACCGCCTCCCTCACCAGCTTTGCAATGCTCCTGCCGGTCCTTTCGGCGAGCTCCCGTAGCCGGGCATCCTGCTCCCGCCCAATCGTCCTCGGGACGACGCGCTCCTCGTAGCCCTGGAACTGCATCTTGCCGTAGGGCTCGATGGGAAGGCCCTCTTTTCCACCTCGGCGAGATAGGCGTTCAGCATCCTCCTGAGGGCTTCAGATTCACTGGTCGCCGCCCGCCTGGCGGCTTGCGTGAGCGTGCCGGCCTGTTCGGCAGTCAGCGAGAAGTAGACGGTTGTGAAGTTCCTCTGTCTTGCCGAATCTCTCTTAACCAACTGCTTTGCAATAGGTAACGTGGCGTGCAAGTGAATCTCAAGGCAGTTTCGTGCATTGTGTCGCCAAGCTATGGATGGTGCCTGTCGTGGTGAAGGCTTCTTTCAACTCCTCATCGATCTCGGTCCGTTCACCGAGGAGTAATGCGAGCAAGAGCCCCGCATCGCGTGGCTTGAAGTGTTCTTGGATCAACCGCACCCACCGCGCGCGCAAGCGGAAGACCGCAGCGAGCACAGGATTGCCCTGTCCCTGTCGCAGCACGACAAGCCCATCGTACGGCCGCACCCGGAGCAGCCCGTGGATGCGTCTGCGGACCAGCGCCGCGCGCCAGTCGTACTGGCCGGGGTTACCAGGGGAGGGCACGTGCGACCACTCGCCTTCCAGCAACAGCTCATCGCCGTAGGTCAGTGCGACACGCGGCTGCTGGACGTGCGCGCGGAGGCGCCCGGCCAGCGGCTGCCATCCCCCGGCCCCTCGCCAGTGCAAGAGGCGGATCACGCCGACGGCGCGCGTCTCCTCGTCCGGATCGAGCGGCCCGGCCGGGTCCGTGATCACGACGCCGTGCACGCAAACGGGTTGCGGCGCGTCGGGAAGCACCAGGCTCAAGCGGTTCTCGGGATGGGCGTGCCGCAGCTGCACCCGCAGCATCCCGAGGCACAGCCAGAGGACCAGCAGGGCGGTGATCCCCATGCGCCCGTCGCGGCGTGTGACAAGGGCCGCGATCGCGCTGATCGTCGCCGCGGCGACCACAACTACCGGGCCGCCGTCCCGGCCGGCCAGGATGCCAAGCAGCAACGCGATCGTGATGGGAACCAGGGGTGCGCGCATCGGTCAAACAAAAAACGCAGAAGAGAGCGTCTCTCCCCTGCGTCTTCAATTGAGGCGCCGGTTCTCTTTTTCTGTTACGGCTGCCCCTCCAGAAAAAGCGAACCGGTACCGGGACGTTGCTCGATTTCGCCTTGCTCGTAGAGGGTGAAGCGGATCTCGCGCAGGAACCGCGAGGGCTGCACGAGCAGCTGCGCGTTGCCCCGCGGAGAGAGGTCCATCAGCGGGTGGGTGAGGTACAGCTCGTCCTTGGCCCGCGTCGTCGCGACGTAGAAGATCCGGCGCTCCTCCTCTTCCCCGCCCGCCTCCGCCAGCGCCAGCTCCGACGGGAAGGCCCCCTCGCACATCCGGATGACGAAGACCACCTTCCACTCCAGCCCCTTGGCCTGGTGCACGGAGCTGAGGACGAGCTGCTCGGTCTCGCGCGAGCCGCCGCCGACGTCCTGCCCGTAGAGCTCCCCCAGCAGCACCAGCTCCGAGACCAGGCTTCGCAGCGACCGGTAGGAGCGCGCGAAGACGGCGAGCTGCTGGAGGTCCTCCAGCCGGGAGGGAAAACTGTCGTACCGGGCCTTCAGGTAGTCAAGGTAGCTCGTCTCCAGCACGGCGCGGATCAGCTCGGCGGGCGCGTGGTCGTCGGCTGCCGCGCGCAGTATCCGCAGCTCCTGCTGGAGCCGCTTCAGGTGGGGCGCAGCGCCGGACGGCGCCTGCGCGGCCAGCGATGGGGCGAGCGCCGCATCCAGCGGGTTGGCCGCGCGGGCGATGGCGTCCCAGAGCCTCGCCGCGGTGACGTTGCCGATGCGCGGCAGCGTCAAGAGCAGCCGTCGCCAGGCGATTTCGTCGAAGGGATTGTCGAGCACCTTGAGGTACGCCACCACGTCCTTGATGTGCGCCTGCTCGAAGAACCGCACGCCGGAGCGCACTTCATAGGGGATGCCGCGCCTGATCAGCTCGGCCTGCAGGATCGAAGAGTGCGCGTGCGCGCGGTAGAGCACCGCCATCTCCGCCAGCGGGATCCCGTCGTCTCGCAGCTGGAGGATCCGCTCCGCGACGAAGGCGGCCTCCTGGTAAGCGTCGTTGACCGGCAGCACGACCGGCAGGCTGCCGCGCTCCCGCCGGGCCATCAGCGTCTTGCGGTGCTGGCGCTGGTTGTGGAGGATGCTGGCGTTGGTGAAGTCGAGGATCTCGGGCGTGGAGCGGTAGTTCACCTCCAGCTTGAAGACTTCGGTGCCGGGGTTGCGCTCCGGGAACTTCAGGATGTTGTCGTAGTGGGCGCCGCGGAACGCAAAGATCGACTGGGCATCGTCACCCACCACCATGAGGTTGCGGCCGTTGTGCGCGGCCATCCGCTCGATGATCTGGGCCTGCACGAGGTTCGTGTCCTGGTACTCATCGACCAGCAGGTGGCGGAACTGACGGCCGAGCCGCTCGGAGATCTCCGGGCGCTCGTCCAGCAGCGTCAGCCAGCATTTCAAGAGGTCATCGTAGTCCACCGCATTGGCCGCGCGCTTCTTCGCTTCGTACCGCTCGCGGATGCGCCCGAGCTCCTCGACCCACAGGCCGAACTGCGGCGCGCGCTCCGCCACGACCGTCCCGAGCGGCCGCTGGGTATTGAACGCCATGCTGATCAAGTCACCGATGAGGGCCGGCGCGGGGAACCGCTTCTCCTCCACCTTGACCTTCGCGTCGGTGACGCACATCTTGATGAGGTCGCGCTGGTCTTCTTCGTCCAGGATCGAGTAGTTCGCCTGCAAGCCGACCAGCGGGCCGTGCTGGCGCAGGAGCCGGTTGCCGATGGCGTGGAACGTGCCGCCCCAGATGCCGCCGGCGTCGCCGCCGGTGAGCGCCTCGACGCGGCTGAGCATTGCTCGGGCCGCCTTGTTGGTGAACGTCGCGAGGAGGATCTGCGACGGATGCACGCCTTTCGTCAGGAGATAGGCGACGCGGTAGGTGATCGTCCGGGTCTTGCCGGAACCGGCGCCGGCGATGACCAGCTTGGGCCCATCGCCGCAGGTGACGGCTGCGCGCTGCGCGTCGTTGAGCTCGTGGGCCAAATCCAGGCGAGGACCCGACCGACTGGTGGGGATCGCAAATACGCGGGGCATGACTTACTCCCGGAGAAATTCGTCCATGAGGATGACCGGGTCGCGGTCCAGCACGACGCGGGCATCGGCGGCGACCTTGTAGCGCTTGCCGTCGAAGGTGAGGATCCCCTCGTCGACTAACTCGGTCAGGCGCGATTCCTCAAACGCCTCGGGCAGAAACAGCCTCTCCTTCAGCCCCTCACACGACGCGCCCTGGGGATGGTCCCGGTAGAGGAAGGTGAGGATCTCCCGGATCTGCACCTCCTGCGCCGCGTCCACCAGGCGTTGACGGATGGCGGCGTTCATCCCACCCCCTGGGCGTGGGCCGGTTCGAACAGGCACGGACGCAGCGCCCGAACCGGCCCGGGGTCGCGGCACCTGTCAGAAACTCGTGGGGGCGACCCGCCCCGCCACCGGCGGGGCCGCCCAGGGGGTGGGATCATGCCCGCTTATTCCTTCCGGCCTCCGGCGCCTTTCATCGCGTCCTGGAAGGATCGAATCGCCTCGCCGAGCCCGCGCGCGACTTCCGGCAACCGTCTTGGCCCGATGACCAGGAGGGCGATGATGAGGATCACAGCGATTTCCGAAAGCCCAAGATTCCCCATGCGCGGAACAGCCGGACCGCTTCTATTTTCCCTCAGTCGATCGAGAGGAAAATAGAAACGGTCCGAGGCAGAGAAGCAACGCGCGATTCTCGCCTGCTAGCGCCGCTCCTCCTTCTCCCCCGTCGTGACGTGCCCCTCGAGCGCCGCGTACGTCTCCGGCCCGATGCCCTTCACCTGCAGCAGCCCCTCGGCGTCGCGGAATGGCCCGTGGGCCTGGCGATGCGCGATGATCCGCCGGGCCAGCGCAGGGCCGATCTGGGGCAACCGCGCTAATTCTGCGACACCAGCCGTGTTCACGTCAACGGACCTGGCCCGCTGCATCGCCCGGTCCCACGCGCCAGCCTGCCTCGGCTCCACGGCGCCCGTCAGGCGCAACGGATCACGTGGACGATGCTGCCACAGGCAGAGCGAAAACCCCCCGAGCGTCACCAGCCCCGCCAGCGCCAAGACGCGTCGCTCGCCTGGCGTCAGGGTCATCCCCCACCCGCAACGGTCGGAGGCGCCATGACGTCGTTCACCTGCCGCGCGGCCAGCTCCGCGGCCTGCGCGAGGGCATCCACCAGCGCCTGAGTCGAGAGGCGGTTAAACCACTGGCCGGGTTCCGACGCCCAGAAGGCGATGTAGTCGCGCAGGTCCTGGTCTGACACGGGATGGTAGACATACAAGAAGTGCATCATCGCCTGGCTCTCATAGAGCTCCAGCGATTCGGCCCGCATCTGATCGAGCTCCTGCCGCAAGGCCGCCGCGGCCTGCGAGATCGCCTGGGCGTCAGCCGCGCCAACCGCCCGGACCACCCCCTCGGCCACGGCCACCGACACCTGCCACGACGCCCGGGCCGCGCCGACGGTGTCGCTCAACCGTTCGATGAGCGCGAGGCGCTCCGCCGAGGGCGGATGCCCTTGGAGGCTGGCCAAGAACTGCGCGATCTCCGCCGTCGCCTCAGGGGTGAGGGCGTGGGTCTCCAGCTGCGTCATGGTGCGCGCCAGCGGCGAGCGCAGCCAGGCCAGCAGCCCCTGCAGTCGCTCGACGTCCGCCTCCTGGAGGAACCGGGTGGCGACCGCCTCCTCCAGCGCCTCAGGTTGATACGCCTCGGTCAGCGCCTGGCTGACCCGCGCCGCCCGCTCCGGGGACAGCTGGTGGCGACGCTGCTCCACCTGCTGCTGAACCTGGAGGGGGATCGCCTTGAGCTGGTCCGAGAAGCCGGAGGCCTGCAAGACCTCCTGCACCACGGCTTGGAGTGCGGCAGGAGCGTCCACCGCGCGCGACACCGACGGCGGGAAGGCGCCGGCGCCCTCATCAATCCGCTCAATCTCCTCATGCCAGTACGTGATCGGCACCCCATACCAATCGACGACGACACCGTCTTCCGTCCGCTTCGTGATGGGAGCCTGGATCTTCTGGCCGCTCTTCAAGTAAATGGTCTCCGTCCATCCTGGGACGGCCCACCACAGCAGGCAGCACGCGAGGCCCACGACAATGTTCACCAGCCGCTTGGGCACGACGATGAACTGCTTCAGGGGTTTGCCATCCACGTGCTTGCGCACCTGCGCGTCCGCCAGGATGACCGATTTGAGCTCATCCTCGCTCGCGTCGGCAGGCACCGTGATCCGCGCCCGCACCTTGCCGTTCACCTGCACGACGAGTTGGATCGCCTCCTGCCGCAGCGCCGCGAGGTCCGCCTGGGGCCACGGCGCCAACGCCAGGCTCTCGCGGTGGCCCAGCCGCTGCCAGAGCTCCTCGCCCAGATGCGGCGCAAACGGCGACAGCAACAACACCAGCGTCTCAAACGCGTCCCGGAAAGTCGCTCTGGGCTGGGGGCTCTGGGCTGAGGGCTGAACCGTCGCTGAATCCCGCTCTTCGTACATGGCGTTGACCAGCTCCATCATTGCGGAAATGGCCGTATTGAGGCGAAGCGTTTCGATATCCTCGGTCACCCGTCGGATCGTCTCATGCAGTTTTCGCTCTAGCGACGATCCGATAGGCACATTGGCTTGGCCCAGAGCCCCGAGCCCCGAGCCACGAGCTACGAGTTCGCCGAGGCGCCAGACGCGGTTCAAAAACCGGTCCACCCCCTCGATGCTGCGCGCGCTCCACGGCTTGACCGCCTCGAGCGGGCCCAGGAACATCTCATAGACCCGAAAGGCATCGGCGCCGTGGGCGGCGATCACGTCGTCAGGATTGACGACGTTGCCGCGCGACTTGGACATCTTCTCGTTGTCCTCGCCGAGGATCAACCCTTGGTTGACCAGTCGCTGGAACGGCTCCGACGTCGAGACCAGCCCCGCGTCGTACAGGACCTTGTGCCAGAAGCGCGCGTACAACAGGTGCAACACCGCATGCTCCGCCCCGCCGACGTACAGGTCCACCGGCATCCAGGACCGCTCCTTCGCCGGGTCCCAGGCGCGCGCGTCGTTGCGGGGATCGAGGTACCGCAGGTAGTACCAGCACGAGCCGGCCCACTGCGGCATCGTGTTGGTTTCGCGCCGCGCCGGACCCTGACAGCGGGGGCAGCGTGTCTGCACCCACGCCGCGGCCTTGGCCAGCGGCGGCTCTGCCGTCCCTGTCGGGCGGAAGTCTTCCATCGGCGGCAGGGTGAGCGGCAAGGCAGACGCCGGCAGCGGCACGGTGCCGCACGCGGCGCAGTGCACGATCGGAATCGGCTCGCCCCAGTACCGCTGCCGGGAGAAGAGCCAATCGCGCAGCTTGTAGTTGACGGCCGGCTCGCCCAGCCCGCGGCTGTGCAGCCATGCGATGATCTTCCCGCTCGCGTCCTCGCTGCCAAGCCCGGTGAACGGCCCGGAGTCGTGCATCCGGCCCGGCTCGGTGTAGGCGTGGGTCAACCCGGCCAACTCGAGCGGCCTCTCCTCCGGCAGGATGACGAGGCGCACATCCAGGCCGAACGCCAGGGCGAACTCGAGATCGCGCTGATCGTGCGCCGGCACCGCCATGATCGCGCCGGTCCCATAGCTGGCCAGCACGTAATCGGCGATCCAGATGGGGATCCGCTCCTGGTTGACCGGGTTGATCGCGTAGGCGCCGGTGAAGACGCCGGTCTTCTCCTTGGCCAGGCCAGCGCGTTCGAGCTCGCTCTTGCGCGCAGCTGTGGCGCGGTACTGCTCCACGAGCTCGCGGCGGTCGCGGCTGGGAAGCGACGGCACGAGCGGATGCTCCGGCGCCAGGACCAGGTACGTCGCGCCGAAGAGCGTGTCCGGCCGCGTGGTGTAGATCTTCAATTCGACCGCCGCTCCGCGCCGGCGCACCCGCGCGCCGTCAACGACCGCGTCCGGGACCGGCCCGGCCTTCGGCTCGACGGCGAACCACACGTCAGCCCCTTCGCTCTTGCCGATCCAGTGACGCTGCATGTCCTTGATGTGGGCCGGCCAGTCCAGCGCGTCGAGGTCGGCCAGCAGCCGCTCGGCGTACGCCGTGATCTTGAGCATCCATTGGCGCATCGGGCGGCGCTCGACGGCATGGCCCTTGCGCTCGCACCGGCCGTCGACCACCTCCTCATTCGCGAGCACCGTGCCGCAGTCGCCGCACCACCACACCGGCGCCTCGGCCATGTAGGCCAGGCCGCGCGCATAGAGCGTGAGGAAGATCCACTGGGTCCACTTCACGTAGCCGGGGTCGGTCGTATTGATCTCGCGGTCCCAGTCGTAGGAGAAGCCCAGGCGCTTGATCTGCCGCTTGAAGGTCTCGATGTTGCGCGCGGTCGTGACGGCCGGGTGGGTGCCGGTCTCGATGGCGTACTGCTCGGCGGGCAGCCCGAAGGCATCCCAGCCCATAGGGTGCAGGACGTTGAACCCCCGCATGCGCTGGTAGCGGCAGACGATGTCCGTCGCGGTGTACCCTTCCGGATGGCCCACATGCAGCCCCGCGCCAGACGGGTACGGGAACATGTCGAGGACGTAGCACTTCCGGCCGCGCGCGTCTTCGGTCGCCCGGAACGTCTTGTGCTCGTCCCAGTATTGCTGCCACTTCGGCTCTATCTCTTGGAACGGGTATTTATCCATTCCAGACTGGCGTGAATCCCTGCGTTACTTCTCTCTCTCGGACCATTTCTATTTTCCTGTCGATCAACTGAAGGAAAATAGAAGTGGTCCGGCTGTTCCGAGCACCCGTACGCGAGCGGTCCGGCTGTTGCGCTAGCGGTCCGGCTGTTCGCAGGTTATGGCCCCGGGGGTGTGGCGTTCAGCCTCGCGTACTGCATGATGGCGGTGCGATCCTTGGGGTCGATGCTGACAAACTTCACGCCAACCCCCAGGGAAGGCTCCTGGGCATGTTGGCCGGCATGCTCCACGATGCTCCAGACGACCTCGGCCATGAACCGGATCGGCACCGTGCGGTCCGGCAGGGTCAGCTCGATCTCCAGCGGATCCCCTGGCTCGAACGCGCCCTGCGCCGTGAACCCGATGCCGACGCCGCTCAAGTCGTTCGTCAGCCCCCGCACAACCTTGCCGGTCTGCGGGAACTTGATGAACGTGGTCAGCTTGGACGCGATCCGGACGGATTGCCGCCGTTCTTCCGTCATCACGGACGGTCGCTGAGGTAGGTCTGCACCGCGGGGGAGCGCGTGAGCCGCTCGACCATCGCCCGCGTGAGATGGTTGGCCACGCGCTCCAGATGGCTGCGCTTCAACCCCATGATCGGCGCGGTGGCCAACGCCTTGTAGCCGGTGGGGCCTTTCAGCACGCCGGCCTGGCGGCTGTTCCGATGCCGGTCCGCCCAGATCACCTCGCCGCTGTCGGCATCCATCAGCTCAAGCGCCAGGCCCGCGCTCACCGAGGACTCCACCACCCAATAGGTCCGCCCCCACGTCGTCACCAATCCGCGCAGCAGCGCGTCCGCGCCCACCGCATCCGCCAGCTCGGGCAGCGGCAGGGCCGATGGGAGCGGCTCGCCCTCGTGCCAGCCGTAGCCCACCAGCGCCGCATCGATGCGGTTGATCTCCACGATCTCAAACGGGCTCTCCTGCAGGTTGGCGGCCAGATAGCCCCGCAGGGCGATGGCGGCCTTGCGCCATGCGGGCCTCGCCTCGAGCGGCAGCACGGCCAGCCGCGGCGCGCCCTCGGCGGCGCGCTCCGTGGCCACCTCCGCGTCCACCCGCATGGGCGGGTTCGGCAAGTCCTTCAGCGCCTGCCTGACGGCGGAGTCGGATACGCGCAGGAACTTGACCGACGGGTTGAAGCTGCGCGCCTGGTCTTTCAAGAAGTCCACCACCTGGCTCTTCTTCATGAGCGCCCCGCCCCGCTCGGCCGCTTTCACCCGCGTGCGCCAGAGCACCTCCCCAGACGCCGCGTCCACCATCCGCAGCGAGGCGTCCAGGCTGGTCTCCGTATACAGCGGCGTGGCGAAGTGCATGAGGCGGCTGATGTCGCCATAGATGAGCGCGTCCGCGCCGAGCCGCTCGCCCAGCGCCTGGGGCGAGGCCTGTTGCCACGCGCCCTGCTCGATCGGCCCCCAGGCGGCCGCCAGCTTGTCATCCACCTCCGCAAGCTTCACGTCGTCGTATCCGTACGGGGTCAGGGCGTAGTAGAAGGTCTTGCGGAACACGTCCCGCCCGATGGTGTGCGACGGCGGCAACGGCTGCCCGGCCGCCAGGTCATAGGGGTAGGTGATCGCAAACGGCAGGACCGCCACGCGGGCGGGCGGATGGTCCAGAAATCCCGGCCGGACATAGCCCTTGGGGCCGCCGCAGCCAGCCAGCCCCCCCGCCGCCACGGCGATCACCAGGCCCTCGAGGAACCGGCGGGACGAACGCATGCGTCACGCGCTGCGAGGCGGTGCCGTCTTCGCGTCCTCGTAGAACCGGAGGTACGCCGCCAGCGCGGCGAAGCTGACGTAGAGGCTGGCAACCATGCCGGCGAGATTGCTCACCACGCTGAGCGCCACGGCGATGGGCCCACCGGCCAAGCCCCCCAGCCATTCGACGAGCGCGACGGTGAGCCAGACCGCATACGACAGCAGCCCCATCAGGGCCCCCAGCCAGAACACGCGCCACCACCGGCCCCGCGTGACGCGCAGGCTGGCGGTAAACGAGGCCACCGGCCCGGCGCGATCCACCACGATCGCGATGACGAGAAACGCGAACCGCACCGCCAGCCAGATCAATCCGACGAGCGCGGCGATGAACACGAGGACGGCCAGGATCGCCCGCAACGCCTCGGGCACCGCCTGCAGCGCCGCAAAGACCGCCGCAATCACCAGGAAGATGCCCAGCAGGCCCGCGCCGGCCAGCATCAACAGCGCCGACAGGGCCAGCAACGGCACGAAGGCGCGCGTGCCGGTGACCCAGAACTCCGACACCTTGGCCTGGCCGGCGACCACCTGCTTGGCGAGGTAGCCGACCTGCCCCCCGCTCAACCAGAGGCTGCTGGCCACCAGCAGGAGCACCACGATGAGGAGCATCGGCCAGGCGCGGCCGAACCAGGCGGTGATCGCTTGTTGGGCTTGGGCCTGCGACGCGTCCACAGCCGGCTCGGCCGGCGCCGCCGCGTCAGGGACCTGGGGCGCGACGTCCGCTGCCACCGGCTGCACATCAGCAGCCGTCTCAGCTGATTCCGGAGCTTCCAACTGATCAAACAGCGTCGCGTCCGTCGGCGTCGCTGGGCTCTCGGCCGCAGGGGGCGCGGGCGGCGTGGTCGCCGCGGGAGGCGGCGCCGGCTGGACGAGCGGCGGGCGCTCCTCAAACACCGCCGGCGGCGGGTTCGTCACCGCCAGGCCCAGGAACGCCACGAGGGCCACCAGCAGCCACGCGCCGGCGAAGAACACGATCCCCAACCAACTGCGATTGGCCGCCTGAAACCCCTGGCCAATCGATTGCTTGATCCCCGGTTCCATTCACCCTCCTTGTGGGTTGGCGAAGGCGTCCCGCAAGATCCGCTCGGCCTCAGGGCCGATGACGCCCCAGTCCGCCTCCGGCGTCTTGGTGATCGACACGAAGTTGTTCAGGCAAAACACCTGCGTCACGCCCCCGATGGCCAACAGCCGCTTGATCCACGGCAGGTCGGCCCTCGCCGCCTCGCCTGCCTGCGCCCCGCCGACAGGCGGGGCAGGCAGGCGATAGGTCGCACCCTGCCGCGCCACGATCCGGTTGAGGGTGAACTTGGCCGCATTCGGGTTCGGCGTGCCTTCCATGATGAGGTCAAGCGGCTCGCTCATGGATCTCCGGAGCTTGCGCCCACCGATCAATCGCCCGATCCATCCACAGGCACAGCCCAAAGACCCCCAGCGCGATGAGGTCCATGGCCAGAATATAGTAGGGCCATGGGCCGAGGAAGTCCAGCAGGCTCGGATGCGCGGGCTTGCGGGCCAGATACCCGAAGTTCGTCCCCCACCGCCAGTTCACCAGCCCCGCCAGCCCCACGTAGGCGTTGCTGATCAGCCAGACCTTCCAGATCGATCGGGCGCTGAGGCGCGCGCGCCCCCTGACCGCCAGGTACACGGCGCTGAGGACGATCAGCCCGTGCCCCAGAAAAAATTGCCACCACGAGAGGCTCGGATAGCCCTCGACCAGATCCGGGGTGAGCACCGCTTGGGAGCTGCCGCCTAATCCCCAGCAGTACGCCAGCTCCGCCGCCGTGCGGTTTTTGCCGAGCAGCGCCCACACCATCAGGATGAGGGCCAGGTCGCACAGATGCAGGGGCAACCCCACCACCGCCCCTTGACGGACGGCGTGCAGCCACGACGCGATCTCGACCCCCGCAAGCGCGCCCGCCGTGACGGCGCGCACCGCCCAATCGTCACCCGCCCGGCGCAGCCGCCTGGCGCTCAGCACCAGGCTCAGCGCCGCTGCGCCCGTCAGGCCCACGGCTCCGAGATGGGCGGGCCCACCCAGCTCAACCATCTGGTGTCAGACACCTTTCAAAGCGGGAAAAGTGCCTGACACCTGTCAGGAGAAGCGGGTGGCCCATCCACGCGCTTCCCGCGCCACGGCCAGACGGAACTCCGGCTGCCTGCCCAGCCGGGGCCACACCTCCTGCCAGGTCTGCAGCGCCGTCTGCACGTCCGTCAACAGCCGTTTGCGCTCGGGTGAACGCTCCTGCGCGGCGCGGCGGGCGCAGGAGCGCGCCACCGCTTGCATCGCGGCGAGCAGCGTCGCGTCGGGCGCGCGCCGGTCCACCTGATCCGCCAGCGCCGCGAATCCCTCGGCGACGTCAGACGGCGCAAACACTTCGTTGCCGCGCGCCACGGACCAGCCTCCTCACCGTCGAGAGGTTGCGTCGATCGTCCGCTTCGGTGTCCTTCGGCGTCTCCAGGATGAACGGGACCTCCCGCAAGCGTGGATGGGTGACGATTCGGCGAAAGGCGTCCAGCCCCATGTGGCCCTGGCCGATGTGCCAGTGCCGATCCACCCGCGAGGCAAACGGCGCGTTCGAATCGTTGAGGTGGATGAGCCTCAGGTGCGGAAGCCCGACGAGCCGGTCAAATTGCGCGATCGTCTCGTCCAACCCCTCGGCCGTGTGAATGGGGTAGCCGGCGGCGAACAGATGCGCCGTATCCAAGCAGACCCCCACCCGCGCCGGGGCCCCCACCCGCGCGCGGATCTCGGCCAGGTGCTCGAACTGACACCCCAGCCCCTGCCCCGCGCCCGCCGTGTTTTCGAGGAGGATCATCGTCGCGGCCGCGCGCTCGAGCGCCCCCGTCACCGCCTTCGCGACACGCGCCAGGCCCGCGTCCTCCCCCTCGCCTCGATGGCTGCCGACGTGCGTGACCAGATACTGCGCGCCAAGCCGCGCCGCCCGCTGGACCTCCTCGCCATAGAGCGCCGCCGACTGCGTCCACATGGCCGGCACCGGCGAGGCCAGGTTCATGATGTAGGGCGCATGGACCGCCAGCGGCTCGATCCCGGCCGCGCGGCGCTGCGCGTCAAACCGGCTGACGGTCTCCTCGACGAGCGCCGGGGCCGGTCCGCCGCGCGGGCTGCGGCTGAAGATCTGCATCGTCGTGCAGCCAAGCCGCCTGGCCCGCGCCACCGCCTCCAGCAACCCGCCCGCGATGGGCGCATGGACCCCGAGGTTCATTGACACGCTCGACGGAACGATGTTATAGTTGCCTCGTCGTGGGGCAGTAGCTCAGTTGGGAGAGCGCGAGGCTGGCAGTCTCGAGGCCACGGGTTCGATCCCCGTCTGCTCCACCATTAAAAAGTGCCAGGCACTTCGCCGCTTCGAATTGGGCCTGTCCTGTGGAAAAGTGCGTGGCACGTTGCCGCCCCCCGCCGCGCATCCCCATTATCGTATGGAAGCGATTCCTCTAAGTCAAGGAGACGCTTGACCTTGCTGCGCACTGACGGTACGATACACTTTACGCCCATGCGACAGCCCACCCTGCACTCCATGCTCCTGGCCGTGTTGACCCTGGGTGCTCTGGCTCCGGTTGAAGCGGCGCACGTCAACGTGATCGAGCTGGACAACCAGGTCATCAGCCCGGTGACCCAGCAGTACATCCTGGAGGCGGTCGACCGCTCCGAGACGGACGGCGCAGTCTTGCTCGTCATCCAGCTTGACACACCGGGCGGCCTGTTGGAATCGACCCGCACCATCGTCAAGCGCCTCATGAACGCCAAGGTGCCCGTCGCGGTGTACGTCGCCCCCTCGGGCTCCCGTGCCGGCTCGGCCGGGGTCTTCATCACGCTCGCGGCCCACGTGGCGGCCATGGCGCCCTCCACCAACATCGGCGCGGCGCACCCGGTCGTCGTCGGCGAAGGCGGCGGGCCGGTGAAAAAACTGATCCGGCGCATCACGCGGGACCTCGGCGAGGCGGACCCGCGGTCGAAGAAGCCGGCGGGGCGCGGCAGCAAGGCCGGCGAGGTGGAGGAGGAAATCATCGAGGAAGAGCAGGTCGACCCCATGTCGCAGAAGGTCATCAACGACACGGTCGCCTGGGTCACCACCATCGCCAAGGCCCGTGGGCGCAACGAGGAGTGGGCCAAGAAGGCCGTCACCGAAAGCTTCTCGGTCACGGAGACCGACGCGGTGAACGAGCGCATCGTGGATCTCGTCGCGGTCGACGTCCACGACCTGCTGGTCCGCATCCACGGCCGCCGGGTGGAGCTGGCGGGGACGGCCGTGGAGCTGGTGACCCAGGACGCGACAGTCGTTCTCCTGCCGATGAACCGGCGCCAGGAGTTTCTCGCCATCATCACCAACCCCAACATCGCCTATCTGCTGATGCTGCTGGGCACCCTCGGGCTCATCTTCGAGTTCACGCACCCGGGCATCGGCTTCCCCGGCATCGCGGGGCTGATCTGCCTGCTCTTGGCGCTCTACGCCTTCCAGACGCTGCCGGTCAGCTACGCGGCGGTCGCGCTGATCGCACTCGGCATCGGGCTGCTGGTCGCGGAGATCAAGATCGTCAGCCATGGGCTGTTGGCGGTCGGTGGCGTGATCGCGCTGACGCTGGGCAGCCTGATGCTGTTCGAGTCGCCGGATCCGAACATCCAGGTCTCGCTCCAGGTGATTGTCCCAACGGTGGCGACGCTGGCGGCGATCATCCTGTTCGTCCTCCAGCGGGCGCTGCGGGCGCAGGCCGCGCCGGTGGCGACCGGCGCCCAGGGGCTCATCGGCGCCATCGGCGTCGCCGCCACGGACCTGAACCCCGACGGCAAGGTCTTCGTGCACGGCGAGCTGTGGGACGCCACCGGCTCCCGCGCCATCCCCCAGGGCGAGAAGGTCCGGGTCATCCGGGTGGACGGGTTGCACCTGCTGGTCGACAAGATGGTGTCAGACACCTTTCAAAGCGGGAAAGGTGTCTGACACCTTTTGAAGGAGGGGACATGGACGTGCTGCTGTTCGGCTGGGTGTCGTTTCCGCTGCTCATCGGGGTCTTCTGGCTCGTCAACTGCATCAAGATCCTCAACGAATACGAGCGGGGGGTCGTGTTCCGGCTGGGGCGGATGCAGCCGCAGCCGCTGGGGCCGGGGCTGAAGCTGATCCTCTTCCCGATCGACCGGCTCATCCGGATCAGCCTGCGGACCATCACGCTGGACGTGCCGCCGCAGGACGTCATCACCAAGGACAACGTCTCGATCAAGGTGAACGCGGTGGTCTACTTCCGCGTGATCGAGCCGAACAAGGCCATCGTCGAGGTCGAAGACTACCTCTTCGCCAGCTCGCAGATGGCGCAGACCACCCTGCGCAGCGTGCTGGGCCAGGTGGAGCTCGACGAGCTGCTGATCCATCGCGAGAAGCTCAACCAGCAGCTCCAGACGCTCATCGACAAGCAGACCGACCCCTGGGGGGTGAAGGTCTCGGCGGTGGAGATCAAGCAGGTGGACTTGCCGGAGGAGATCCGGCGCGCGATGGCGCGCCAGGCGGAGGCGGAGCGGGTCCGGCGGGCCAAGATCATCGGCGCGGAGGCCGAGTCCCAAGCCGCGCAGAAGCTCGTCGAGGCGGCGCAGGCTATGAGCCAGCAGCCCATGGCGCTGCAGATGCGCTATCTGCAGACGCTGGCGGAGATCGCCACCGAGAAGAACTCGACGATCATCTTCCCGATCCCCATCGAGCTCATCAAGCCCTTCCTGGACAAGCGGTGATCCTTCCGGTGTCAGGCATCCCGCTCAGGGTCACCGCGAGCGGGGAGCCAGACCCCGGCATGGTACGCCGAGGTGGCGGAACCGGCAGACGCGCGGGTCTCAAAAACCCGTGGCCGCAAGGCCATGAGAGTTCGATTCTCTCCCTCGGCACATCCAACAGGTGTCAGACACCTTTCCCGCTTTGAAAAGTGTCTGACACCTCCTGTTAGAGGACGGGCGTGACGCCGGAGGAGAAGACGCCGATTTTCCGGACGCGCTCGTAGCGGCGCGCCAGCAGCTCCTCGGCCGACAGCGGCTCGGTCAGCTTGAAGAACCGCAGGATCGAGGCCCGGATGCGCTGCGTGACGAATTCCGGATCGTGGTGCGCGCCGCCCAGCGGCTCCTCGATGATCTCGTCGATGATCCCCGCCTTCAGCAGATCGTCCGAGGTGAGCCTCAGCGCCTCGGCCGCGTCCGGGGCGCGGGCCCGATCGCGCCACAGGATGGCGGCGCAGCCCTCCGGCGAGATGACCGAGTAGTAGGCGTTCTGCAACATCGCCGTCCAATCCCCGACGCCGACCCCCAAGGCCCCCCCGGAGCCCCCCTCGCCGATGACGCAGATGTAGATCGGGGCCTTCAACCGGGCCATCTCCCGCAGGTTATACGCGATGGAGTGCGCCTGGCCGCGCTCCTCCGCGCCGATGCCCGGGTAGGCGCCCGGCGTGTCGACGAAGATCACCACCGGCAGCCGGAATTTTTCTCCGAGGCGCATCAGCCGCAGCGCCTTGCGGTAGCCTTCCGGGTGCGCCGAGCCGAAGTTGCGCATCAGGTTTTCTTTGGTGTCGCGCCCCTTCTGGTGGCCGAGGACCACGCAGGAGCGGCCTTCCAGCTTGCCGAGGCCTCCGACGAGCGCCCGATCGTCGCTGAAGCACCGGTCGCCGTGCAGGCGGATCACGTCGCTCAGCAGCAGGCCGAGATAGTCGAGCGTGTACGGCCGCTGAGGATGGCGCGCCAGTTGCACGCGCTGCCACGAGGTCAGGGTGCCGTAGACCTTCCGCTTGAGCTGCTCCAGCTGCGCCTCGAGCGCCTTCAGCGCCTCGGGATGCCGCTCGCGGTCCGGCGCCTTGCGCGCCTCCTGCAGGCGGTGCGCAAGCTCCGCGATCGGCTTCTCAAAGTCGTAGCGGTAGCCGTTCATCCCCCCACCTGGGCGTGGGCCGGTTCGCACAGATGCGGACGCAGCGACCGAACCGGCCCAGGGTCGCTGCGCCTGCCCCGACATCTTGTGGGCGACCCGCCCCGCCAAGGGCGGGGTCGCCCAGGTGGTGGGGTCATCCCCTCCATCAGTCCACAATCGTGACCTCGGTGCCGACCGGCACGATGTCGAAGAGCTCCTCCACGTCGCCGTTCGTCATCCGGACGCAGCCCGCGGTGATCTGCTGGCCGACGGCGGCCGGATCCACCGACCCGTGGATGCCGTAGCCCTGCCTGTCGATGCCCAGCCACCGCGTGCCCAGGATGTTCTCCGGGCTGTCGGGCGGCACGACCGCGCCCTGCTTGTACCAGACGGGGTTCGGGATCCGCGTGACGATCGTGAACGTGCCCACCGGGGTCGAGTTCTCCTTGCCGGTCGCCACCGGGTAGCTCTTGATGAACTGGTTGTCCTCCGTCAGCAAGAGCTGGTTCTGCGACTTGTCCACGACGATGCCGAAGCGCCCCTTGGGGATCTTGAGCTTCTGCTCGAGGCGGATGAGATCGCCCTTCAAGCCGTTGGCCCGCCTGAGGAACTCCACCGTCGTGCCGCTGCGGGAGGCGATCTTGCCCAGCGTATCGCCCGACTTCACGACGTGGACCCCGTCCAACTCCGTCACGAGCGGCGAGAACAACAGCGCGATGTTGACGTTGCCCAGCCGCGTCTGGGTCTGCGGGACGAGCGGCGAGCCGGGGAAGCGATCGAGCAGCATCCGGTACATCGCCCGCGCCTCCACGAGCTGCTGCTGGGCTTCATAGACCTGGCCCAGCTTCAGCAGGGCGTCGTCGGCCCAGGGCGAATCCGGGAAGGTGGCGACGAGCTCTTCGAGATCCGCCTGCGCCTCCGCCAGGTTGCCGGCGCGCTCCGCGTGCGCCGCGCGCGCGAGCAGCCGCTGGGCCGCCCCCCCGAACCCTCCCCGCTGGCTGAGCAGCACCAGGATCGCAATCCCCGCCATGACCCCGCCCGCTGCCGCGAGCCCGACCGCCACTTGCCGACGCATCCTGCTCTCTCCTCTAGGTGCCTGACCTACTGTAACGCCAACGCCGTGGCCAGCCCCACCCCCATGCCGGCGAGGACCTCCATCGGCGTATGCCCCAACAGCTCCTTCAGCCGCTGCTCCTGAATCCGGCGCTTGAAGTACATATCCTCCATCATCTTGTTCAACACCTGCGCCTGGCGTCCGCTCCACCGGCGCACGCCTTGGGCATCGAAGACGGTGACCACGGTGAGGGCGATGGCGATGGCGAACAGGGGGGACTCGAAGCCGGACTCTAACCCGACGGCGGTGCTGAGGGCGGTCACGCCGGCGGCGTGGGTGCTCGGCATGCCGCCGGTGCCGATCAGCCACCGAAAATCAAACCGCTTCAGGCGGATGACTCCCAGGAGGATCTTGATGGCCTGCGAGATGACGCTGGCGGCCAGCCAGGACACGAACGCCTGGTTGGCGACCCAGGCGGGCAAGACCGGCGTCATGCCGAGCCGCTCTTACTCGGTCTGCGGCTCCAGGACGTGGATGTGCAGCCGCGGACCCGCGCCCAAGGTGGAGGTGCCGTGCCGGACGACGTAGCCGCGGTTGCCTGAGGCGAGACGGTCCTGATCCGCGCGCTTCCTGGCCTCGGCGCGCTCACCCCAGTAGGCCTGCCAGGAGGCGAGGCGCTGCTGCCAGAGCTTGCGCCGCACGTCGCGGATCGCGAGCCTGAGCTCCTTGATGGAGGAGAGCTTGGCTTCGAGCTGCTGCTTCTCCGTCTGCGCCGACTGGAGCCGCTGCGCCAGCGAGACGTTCTCCTGCCGGAGCTGCTGTTGCTCCTGCTGCAGGGCGGCCAGCTCGGTGAACTTCTCATCGAGCCGCCGCTGGACCTCTTGCAGCTCCTGCTCGAGGTTGGAGAGGCTGCCGGCCTGGCCTTCAAGCGTGTCCTGCGCCTGGCCCAGCTCCTCGCTCAGGTGGGCCCGCTCATCGGCAAGCTGCGAGACCAGCTGCTGGGCTTCGGTGTACGCCCGCGCCAGCCGCTGTTTCTCCCGTTCAACCCATACGGCTCGCGCCAAGCTCGCGACGGCCACAATAGCCAGCGCGGCCATGACGATCCGCCTCCGGCGTGTTGGCATCTGGGGGAATCTCCTTGACGTTTGCAGGGCGACAAAGTATGATCAGTATACTCCTCAGCGCCTGGCAAGACAAGAGGTTTTTCTCCGTGCTTGCCCGGACGCGCGCCTACACCCTCCTCGGCCTCGAGGCCCTGCCGATTGACGTGGAAGTCGATGCCGCTCGGGGCCTGCCCACGCTCTCGATCGTGGGCCTGCCGGATCAGGCGGTGAGGGAGGCCCGCGAGCGGGTCCGCTCCGCCCTGATCAACAGCCAGTACGACCTGCCCTCGCTCCGGTTGACGGTCAACCTCGCCCCGGCCCATCTGAAGAAGGAAGGCGGCGCCTTTGACCTGGCCATCGCCTTGGGCGTCCTGGCCGCCTCCCACCAGCTCGATCCGGCCCGCCTGGCCTCCACCGTCGTCCTGGGAGAGCTGGCGCTCGACGGCAGCGTCCGGCCGATCCGGGGCCTGCTCCCCATTGCCATCGCCTTGCGCGGCACCCGCAGCCGCCTGCTCGTGCCATCGGCCAATGCGCGGGAAGCGGCGGCCGTTGAGGGCGTAGAGGTCGTGCCGGTGACCTCGCTGCGCGACGCCGCCGAGGCCCTCTCGCAGGAGCGCGACCCGGCCGCGATCGCACGGCCGGTCCGCGGCCGGCTCAGGGTGCAGGAGGCCTACGACGTGGATTTCGCCGACGTCAAAGGCCAGGCGCACGTCAAGCGCGCCCTGGAGGTGGCGGTGGCCGGAGGCCACCATGTCCTCTTGATCGGGCCGCCGGGCTCAGGGAAAACCATGCTGGCCGAGCGCCTCCCCACCATCCTGCCGAAGCTGTCCTTGGCGGAGGCCCTGGAGACCAGCGCGATCTACAGCGTCACGGGGCTGCTGGATGGCAAGCCGCTGCGGTGGCGCCGGCCGTTCCGCGCGCCCCACCACACCAGCTCCGCCGCATCCCTCATCGGCGGCGGAGACAAGGTCAGGCCAGGGGAACTCTCGCTGGCGCATCACGGCGTGCTCTTCCTCGATGAGCTGCCGGAGTTTCACCGGGATGTGCTCGAGAGCCTGCGCCAGCCGCTGGAACGCGGAGCCGTGACGGTCGCCCGGGCCAAGCGCACCGTGACCTTCCCCGCCCGATGCCTGCTGGTCGCCGCCATGAACCCCTGCCCCTGCGGTACACTTTACAAACCGCACAACACGTGTCGGTGTAGCTCAACGCAGATTCAGCGGTATCTCTCCAAGATCTCCGGACCTCTTCTGGATCGGATTGACTTACACGTAGAAGTCCCCGCAGTGCCCTTTGACGTGCTGAGCCGTGCACCTGAGGGAGAGTCCTCAGCACAAATTCGGGCTCGGGTGCTCCAAGCGCAGGCGTGGCGTCGCAAGCGGGGTCAGTCTTGCCAAAACTCTCAGCTTCGTGCCCGCGACCTCAAGACCCACTGCCAGATGACCCCGGAGGCGTTTAAGCTACTCAAGTCAGCTCTCCAGGAACTGGCTCTTTCGGCTCGCTCGTATACGAAGATCTTGAAGATCGCCCGCACGATTGCCGATCTGGCTCAGCACGACACCCTTCAACCGGATCACCTGGCCGAGGCCATTCAGTACCGGAGTTTGGACCGGCAGTGGTGGGGGTAACCCGTCGACGGGTTTTGTTCTTGACGAGCGGGGAATAGTAAGATATACTTCACATCGATAAGTAAAATGTAAGACGAACTAAGGAGGGAGGACTTATGACGCAGGTCACCGTATCGTCGAAATATCAGGTGGTCATCCCGAAGGACGTGCGGCGCCAGGTGCCGCTGCGGACAGGACAGAAGCTCGCCATTGTGGTGAAGGAAGGGCTTATTACCCTGCTGCCTGACCGGCCCCTCGCGTCGTTCAGGGGATTTCTGAAGGATATGAAGACCGGGGAAATCCGGGAAAAGCGTGATCGGTTCTGATCGTCATGCTGCTTGTTGACTCTTCAGGATGGCTCGAGTTCTTTACGAATGGGCCGCTCGCCGGTACCTACGCACAGCATGTAAAGCATCCGAACGACGTTCTGACCCCCACCATCGTCCTGTATGAGGTCTATAAGGTCATCAAGCGCCAGCGGAGCGAAGAAGAAGCCCTGACCGTCGCCGCCCAGATGGGCAAAACTCAGCTCGTGCCGCTCAACGACACCATCGCCCTGACCGCCGCCGATGCCAGTCTCACCTATCAACTTGCGATGGCCGATGCCATCGTCTACGCGACGGCGCTGACCCACAAGGCCAAACTGGTGACGAGCGACGCCGATCTCGCGTCTTTGCCCGGAGTGGTCTATCATAAGAAATGAGCGATGGTGGAAGTTTGCAATCTGCAGATAGGCCTGAATCTCAATCCATGGACCGTCCAGACATTACCCTACTCAAAGATAGTGATTGGGAGATCATTGACGGTGAACCCTGTAAAGTCACCAACTTCGCTCCGATGGCGTCCATATCGAATGGGAAAGTTGTCACTCTTGGCATGACGGTGCCATATGCTTCTGTTACTTTTGAATGCAAGAAATTAGCAAAAACTGCAACGGGCTTTATCACTCACAAAACGGATTTCGTGCATCTATGGGCGGCCTTCAAAGAAAGAACTGTGAAAGAGAATGAGGAGATCATCATTTTGTGGAGCAAGAAACAGTACAAACTGAGGTTTTGCAAAATGGCCCTACGTGAGTTGCAGCACCTGACAGATCCGTGGCGTCGGCCACAAGTCGAGGGTCGCCCGGTCGATGGCCCACGTGATCGTCTTCTGCAGGGTCTCCCGC
>Ga0114945_10000647_pt1 | contig 22458 bp, 19 predicted proteins | sample OV2TP3_FD_87194 | JGI IMG/M metagenome (GOLD analysis project Ga0114945, IMG submission 87194) | Hot spring microbial communities from Beatty, Nevada to study Microbial Dark Matter (Phase II) - OV2 TP3 | ecosystem: Environmental > Aquatic > Thermal springs > Hot (42-90C) | place: USA: Beatty...
ATGAATTTGTTTTGCATTATGTTTTTGTACTCGCGGGCTGCGTATTTGGCCACTTTTATTGGAATGATTCTGCTATTTGCGCTTAAAAATAGGAAACTGTTATTTATTTTGATTCTGGCAGCTGTCTTTTGGCAGACGGTGTTACCACAGAAAGCTGCAGAGAGAATTCAACAAACAACCGATGAATATGGTGAGATTGTTGATATCTCTGCGGAACGGCGATTTTTGATCTGGTCCCGTAGTATGGAGTTAGTCCAGGAGAACCCATTAGCGGGGATTGGATTTGGTGTTTTTCGTCATCTGGGTTATGATTTAGGGGACCCTCACAATATTTATTTAAAAATTTTAGTTGAGCAGGGGATATTCGGTCTGCTGATTTTTATTATGATTATTCTGTGTCTATTGAAAGAGGGCTTTCTTTTGTATAAAAAAGGGGATGATGACTTAAGTAAAGGCTTAGGATTGGGATTAATGATATGTGTCATTGTTTTACTCATCAATAATATCTTCGGCGACCGATGGACGTATTTCGAGCTCAGCAGTTATTTATGGATCTACGCTGCTTTAGCCGCCAGATTGAATGCCATAGCCACGGAAACGGCCCAGGCGGCTAAGGCCCTTTCCCGTAGGAATTCTAAGAAATCCCCTAAACATCATGTCTAAAAGGGTTGACAGTGCCTTTACAATGTTTAAGGTGTACTCTGAAAGAGTCTTGACTTTTTCAGAGTACGGTATAAACTTTAATTATGCGTAATCGAGTCCTCTACATACAGTTATGGAATGACTTGGCCCCAGAAAAGGCTATGGTTATGTTGTCAGGTCCCCGACAGGTTGGTAAGACAACCTTTGCTCAGAAATTGACTGGTCGTGGATTCCCTAATAAAGAATATTTTAATTGGGATGTTATTGACAACAAAAAACGCCTTATCCAAGAACCGTATTTTTTTGAGCACATTAACCTGAAAGACAGCAGTCGGCCCTTAGTCATTTTTGATGAAATTCATAAATACAAGCACTGGAAAAGTTATTTGAAAGGGGTCTATGACCAATACGGCGAGCGTTTCAAATTCCTAATATTAGGGAGCGGACGCTTGGATGTCTCTAAGAAAGGAGGAGATGCTTTATCCGGCCGTTTTTTGGAGATGCACCTTTTCCCATTTACCATTGCCGAACTTAGTTCGCGGCACCGTGACATCCATCGTTTTTTAACGAATCCCTTAAGTGAATTTGATCTTAATCCTGTTAAGGAAACTTTCGAGCTTTGGCAGCAACTGGCTAATGTGAGTGGTTTTCCTGAGCCATTTATCAAGGGGCGCGTTAGCTCATGGCGACGCTGGTCATCCAGTTATGGAAGACAGATTATTAGGGATGACATCCGCACGGTTCAAGAGGTTCGCCAGACAGATACGATGGAAATTCTATATTCTTTGTTGCCCTCGCGCGTAGCTAGCCCTTTATCACTGAATAACCTAGCCGGTGATTTGCAAGTTAGCTTTGAAACTGTTAAACAATGGCTCTCGCTATTTGATTATTTTTATCTGACCTTTCGCATCTCTCCATGGTCGAAAAAGGTATCCCGTACCATTCTGAAAGAAAAAAAGATGTATTTTTTTAATGTTGCCATGATTGACGAAGAAGCGGTTAAGTTTGAGAACATGGTTGCTCTGGAACTTTGGCGCGCTGTTTATCAATGGAATGAATGGGGCTGGGGCAATTTTGGCATTTATTATTTGCGTAATAAAGAAAAGAAGGAAGTAGATTTTATTTTGACAAACAATCATAAGCCGATTCTTTTGATTGAGGCCAAGTTCGCAGAAGAGCATCCTTCGGAATCATTAAGATATTTCCAAGGAATACTAAAAATTCCGGCTGTTCAATTGGTAAACCGTGAAAATATAAGGAAAATTTTGCGCAACGATCAACTTGAGATAGGGATCTTTTCGGCGCATCAATGGCTTTCGTCATTACCATAAAGGGTGGACAAAAAACTCCACAATGACATTTTAACCATGCAATTCCAAAAAAAAATTCATATTGTCTTGCTCACCGATTGTCTCGAAGACTTTGCCGGCGGAGCGGAAAAGCAAACCTATCAATTAGCCAATGGTCTTGACAAAAATAAATATCAGATCAGCGTTATAAGTTTAGATTGTCAAGGTAAAGCTTCACCGCAAACCATCCAAGCGAGCGGTGGTCACTTATTCGTCTTTCGTGTTAAACGGATTTATGGCCTCTCCGGCCTTATTCAAGGGATGCACTTCTTTAAATTTCTTAAAAAAAGTCGAGTTGATATTTTGCAAACGTATCATTTCAGTTCCGATATGTGGGGGACCTTTTGGGGGCGTTTAGCCGGCGTCAAGGTCATCATCTCTAACAGACGGGATATGGGCTTCTGGCGCAAGCCTTGGCATATATGGGCATATCGTTTGATGAATCCTTGGGTTACCAAAATCGTGGTGGTGGCGAATGCGGTCAAAAAAATGGTCATGGAGACAGAGAAGGTCCCGGCCGAAAAGATTGTGGTGATTTATAATGGGATTGATATTAAAGCGACCAGCGACCAGCGACCAGCGACCAGTAAAAAGCAAGAGTTGGGAATACAAGAACAAGATAAAGTCATTGTTCATACGGCGAATTTAAAACCAATCAAAGGACATGAGTATCTTCTCAAAGCTATTTCCCATGTGGTACAAACATTTCCTGATCTTAAATTAGTTTTAATCGGTAAGGATGAGCTTAATGGATCTTTGCAAAAATTAGCTGAAGATTTAAAAATCAAAGACAAAGTTTTGTTCTTAGGTCAACGTCAGGATGTCCTATCGATTTTGACAATAGCTGATTTTTGTGTTTTGCCTTCCTTAAGTGAAGGGATGTCGAATGCGATTCTGGAATATATGGCTGCCGGTAAAGCTGTTGTAGTCACTAATGTGGGAGGAAATCCTGAATTAGTGGAACACGGGGTTCATGGTTTGATTGTTTCCAAAGAGAATGAGGAGGAGTTAGCCGAAGCTATCCTGGGACTTTTGAAGGATGAGGATAGACGCCAGAAAATGGGCGAAAGTGGTTTCAACCGTGTGCAAGAACTCTTTACGTTAAAGCGCATGACCGAAAATTACGGTCATTTGTTTGAGATGTTTTGCCCAACGACAGAAAAAATATTGCATTTGATTAGTAGCGGTGGTCTCTATGGAGCCGAAAAAGTCCTCCTTTCACTCGGAGAATGTTCTCAGAAAGGTGGCTTACTCACCTATGTGGGGGCCTTGCGTGATGTGCGTCATCCTCATATCGAGGTCATTAACGAAGCCCATGAACGTGGCCTGCCGACTTTGATTTTGGAAAGTGAAGGGAGATTTGATATTAGGACTGTTTTTCGCCTTAAGAAATATCTGGTTGATACGCATATTGATATTTTGCACACCCATAATTATAAATCAGATATTGTTGGTTTTCTGGCCGCTAAATTGGCGGGTAAGAGATGGGTCGCGACGAACCATGTTTGGCATCGTACGGATAAGAAGCTTGCGGTTTATGAAAGTTTGGATGCCTTTTTCTTGAAATTTGCGGATAAAGTGATTGCGGTCTCAGAGGAAATTAAGAAAGATTTGGTTAATAAAAATTTGCGAGAACAGCGTGTTAAGGTTATCTCAAACGGGATTGAGATTTCTCGTTTTGATCGCTCTATTGTGCCCGATGATTATAAAAGGAGTTTGGGGCTTTCCTCTGAGGATTTTGTCATTTCGATAATCGGGAGGCTAAGCAAAGAAAAAGGCCACGAAGTGTTTTTAAAAGCGGTGAAAGAAATCACTCCGGATAAAGAGCATATCAAATTTTTGATTGTGGGGGATGGACCATTACAGGATTTTCTCTCTACCATGATTAAGGAATTTAATTTAAGTGGCAACGTTATTTTTACGGGAGTTCGTCAGGATATGCCATTCATCTATGCCAGCACTGATATTCTGGTTAACTCTTCCTATATAGAGGGATTGCCAATGACAATTTTAGAGGCGATGGCCTCCCGGGTTCCGATTATAGCTACACGAGTAGGGGGTGTGCCTCAAGTGATTCATCATGGTAAGAACGGTATCCTTTTAGAACCGGGCAATGTCCAGGAATTGGTTGAGGCCATTAAGGATTTAATGGGAAATCCATCTAAGAGAGAGTCATTGGCCCAGCAAGCTTACAACGATGTTTTTGCCCATTTTAGTGCGGAACGTATGGCGAATGATTATAGAGAAATTTATAAAGAAGTTCTAAATTCTAATTCTTAACGGAAAAGATGAAGGGGAGAAATTAGTTTTAACAATTGTTATAACTCAAAGGAGCTAAAATGACACAGCAGTTTAATCAGGAAGCATATTGGGATAAAGTAGCAAAGAATATTGCTATCCGGCAAGACACAAGTTTTATTGCGGGGGATGATGAGCCCTATTATCGATATAAACGAAAACGATTTTTAAACTTACTCGATAGAATTGATTTTCGAAATAAACTTGTGTTAGAAGTTGGTTCTGGACCCGGTGGGAATCTCAACTTTATTTACAATAAAGGAGTTAAAGGGATTACCGGCGCAGATATTTCCAACAAAATGATCGTACTTTCAAAGTCTCTTCTTCAAGGGAAAAATATACAAATTGTTAAAATCAATGGCACAGAACTTCCCTTTGACAGCGCTTCATTTGATTTAGTTTTTACTTCCACCGTTTTACAGCATAATACAGATGAACAAGTCCTTAAGAAACTAGTCGCGGAAATTTGTCGGGTTTCAAAAAATGAAGTTATTCTTTTTGAGCGAATTGAACAAAAAATAACCGGCCATGAAAGTAATTTGGGTCGTCCAATTAGCTATTATTCGGATCTTCTCAAGAAAAATAGTTTTAAGCTGGTAGAAACGGTATTCTTGCCTATACAGGCAAGCTATTTCATTTGTGGTATTATACGTAAAGTCTTTAATCCCAAGGATCACTTTGAAGGACAACCCTTGACTAAATTATCCACAGTACTTGAAAATATCTGTTTACCTGTGACAAGTATGCTTGACACAGTGATTCCAAGTAAAAGAGATGTGGCTATGTTGAAATTTCAAAGGCAGTAAGGTCAATATCCGCTTTCAGGAAAAAATTGTGAAAATTTTATTTTTAGCGCCCCGTCTTCCTTACCCAGCCGATACGGGCGGCAAAATTAGAACCCTTAATATTCTTAAGCAATTGGCGAAAAAAGCTCAAATTCATTTAGTCTGTTTTTCCTTTGAGCCTCAAGATCATGAGTTCAGTGAAACTTTTAAAAAGATGGGGATAAAGGTTTCCTTAGTGACCATGCAGGAACCGAATTTTTTGATTAAGAGCACAGAACTTTTGCTTAATGCAATGCCATATTCCATGAGCAAATATTTTTCCGTTAGCATGAAGACATTCTTATCGTCGCTCAAGGAGAAGGAATCATTCGATGCGCTGCATGCGGATCATCTTCATATGACATACTATCGTGATGGCTTTAATGATTTACCTTGTGTGGTGGATGAACATAATGTGGAGTATATGATTCTGAAACGCTGTGCGCAAATAGAGCACAATTACCGCAAAAAGATTATTTTCTTGGATCAAAGTCAAAAGATGAAAAGTTACGAAGCGCGACAAATAGGCAAGTTTACACGGTATTTGGCGGTATCTGAAGACGACAAAAATATTTTAGAACGTTTAATACAAGGAAAAATCAAAGGAGAAGTCATCCCTAATGGGGTGGATACGGAATTCTTTAAGACCATAGACGATAGACCAGAGACTATAGACCAAGAATCAAAGTCTCAAGTCTCGAGTCTCGAGTCTCTAGTCTTTACGGGCTCGTTAGATTGGCTACCAAATGAAGATGCTGTGTTGTTTTTTTGTAAAGAGATTCTACCTTTGATTTGGCGTAGTAACCCAGAGGCCAAATTTTATGTGGTGGGAAAAGGAGCCACGCAAAAACTTTTAGAGTTAAGTCAGCAAGACAAGCGCATTGTGATGACAGGACGAGTGGATGATGTGCGCCCTTTTATCGCTAAGTCCCAAGTGTTTGTGGTGCCTATTCGGGTTGGTGGTGGAACACGCTTGAAGATTCTGGAAGCTATGGCGATGGAAAAAGCCGTCGTTTCAACAACGGTTGGGGCTGAAGGCATTCAACATACAAAGGGAAAGGATATCTTGTTGGCTGACGAACCTCAGGATTTTGCGGATAAAGTCGTGTCTCTTTTAAATAATCCATCAAAAAGGCAAGAGATGGGAGAGGCCGGTCGAGAATTAGTTTGTCGTTTGTATGATTGGAATATTATTGGCGAACGGCTGAATGCCATTTATAGAGAGATAACTCATGTTTAGTGAAAACAAACAGAAAATTGTTTTTTTAATTTCTGGAATGCTTGTCGGGATGGCAGTGACAGCCGTTGGTGGCTTGTTGATGTACAAAACCGTCAAAAAAGCAAATGTTTTAACTCGTTATGAGGCCAAAGCCCCAGCGACCAGTAACCAAGATTGGAACATCTTTGTGGCCTCGAGTCTTGACAGGATTTTCCAAGACGGGAAAACGCTAGTCAAACCGAGTTTCGGTTTAGAGGCCGCAATGGCCATTGCCCAAAATGAATATGAATCTTTGCAAGTGGTGATTCAAGCAAAAGCGAATGTGCTAAAGGACGTTAGCTTATTGATATCCGATTTAGTGCATAAGGACAGCGGTGTTAAAATCGATCCTAAAAATATTTTGTGGCGTCTGGTGGGATATGTCCCTACAAAAAAACCTTATTATCCTGTTAAATACGTTGGAGCTTGGCCAGATCCTCTATTGCCTGCACGAGCCGTCGCTATAGAGGGGGGCATAACCCAACCCTTTTGGGTAACGATTTATATTCCTCCGGCAACGGAGAGTGGATATTATCAGGCCACCATTACAGTTAAGTCTGGGCAGTCTGTTCTTAAAGAGATTCCGTTGTCGGTTTATGTTTATGATTTTACTTTGCCTCGCGAGAATCATTTTAAGACCGCTTTTGATTTTTACGGTCATCACACCAAAGATCGCTATCCTCAAGGAGACAAAGAAAGTAACGAGGCTTATTACGGCCGTTTAGCATCACTAAATGAGAAATTTATCATCGCCATGCTGAAATATCGCCTTAATCCAATCCTCAATATCGATCCAACATCCGAAGCGGATCTGGGACGAATTGATCGGTATCGACGGTTCGGTTTAAATAATTTTGCCATTGGAAAATTTGGTGGCACGTTTGCTAATAATTGGCCTGAAGGGGAGGAAAAGCTAAAGGACTTATTCGGTCTTTACCGTACTTACGGAGAGATTCTAAAACTTAATAGAATGCTTGAATATACCTATATTTATACATGGGATGAAGGGGATATCGGAAATCCGCGTGTATCCAAAATCTGTTCTTTGATTCACCGGGCCTATCCGGGATTGAAAAATATGGTGTGTTATCACGGTTTTTGGGAACCAGAGAAAGATCCAGATTGGGGCAAGGATATTGATATATGGTGTTTTAACAATGAGAAGTTCAAGGAAGCCAAGATGCGTGCCTTGCAGAAAATTGGGAAAGAAATCTGGATGTATATTTCAGGACCCAGTGGCTTGGGCGGTCCTAATTTTGCCATCGATTTTGATTCCCTGGATTACCGTATTGTGCCGTGGATTTCTTGGAAATATGACATTCGTGGCGTGTTGTATTGGTGCGTCAATTGGTGGCCGTTTGTGAATCCTTTCAAGAGTGCCGCTAATACCAAGTGGGAACAGAACGGCAATGGCCTGCTGTTTTATCCCGGTCAAGATGGGCCTATTGCCTCTTTGCGTCTTGAGGTTATTCGCGATGGCTTAGAAGATTATGAATATCTGATTTTATTGAGAGAAAAAATTGACTTATTACGAGAAAAGGGATTAGTAAATCGATTCGAGAATCTTTACAAAAAGGCTAATGAGCTTTTGGATGCCAGCACGTTGGTCACTTCCATGTTTGACTATATACGTGATAACGAGACATTACTGAAAAGAAGAGACAATATCGGTCAAATCATTGAAGAAATCGATAAGATTTTGCTTAGTGAGACTTCCTTATAAATATGACATTTAAAAAGAAACTAATTTTCTTTTTGGTTGGCTTTATTTTAGGGGTGGCCCTCACCGCTATAGGAGGCGTGGCTTTTTATAAAGCGGCTAAGAGTATCGACATTTCTTCAGCGAAAAGGAAAATTAAGAAATTATTTTCTGGATTTAAGACAATACGAGCCAAGCAAGTTGTGGAAGATTTTTCTAAACCAATCGCTGTAAAAAATGGCCAAAGTTTTGGTAAACATAGCCAGTTGACATTTGAGCTGTTTCGGGGAGGAATTTTTGAAATTAACCCTGAAACCAAGGCTGCTGTGCAGAAGTCAAATCATTATGGGGATGTAGCGCTCATTCGCTCCACAAAACCCTTGCCCAAGACGTATAAGGTGAGCGTGGTTGTTGGGGAAATCGATTACGGTTTGGAAAAAATCAGCGGCCTTGTTAATGATCCCCAATATTCGGAAGGACCGCGAAACGAGAATGGGTGTTATTTGTTAGCGATAACCGATGAAAAGCCTTCGGGCCATCATACCAATACATGGTGGCACCAACATCGTAAGGTCGTGATTGATGTGGACAATAATGTATGGGGTCATGGCATGCCTAACCCGATTTTTATGGTGTATTTTGATGAAAATAACAGATTAGTTGCTTTTGATGGTACCGCAAATCAATGGCAAGGAGAGTGGCAGAAGGCGTTAACTTACGATTTTCAACGTTGGTATAAAGTTGAGATAGAGAAGACAGCACGGGAATTTATCTTGCGAGTTTTGAGCGAAGATGGAAAATTATTAAAAGAAGCGCAGATTGATCTAAAAAAGATTTGGCATGAAGATGAGTTCCACGAAGATTACTTTGTTTTAGGAGACCCACATGAAAATTATTATCAAGGGTCGATGAAAATAAAATCGATTGCTATGCCTGTCTTTCCCTAAAAAAAGGATGACCTTATGGGATCACCGGAAAGAAAAGTTGTTTTTATGTATCATGGGATTGTACAGGACCTATCGTCTGTGCCAGCCAATCGTGAAAAGGGCGCGTTGCTGTATGATGTCCCTGTCCAGAAGTTTAGGGATCAGATGGCCTTTCTGAAAAATAATGACTATTTTGTGACCACTTTAGAGAAAGAATCTCTGCTCCCTCAAGGCAAGAAAGTGATCTTTACCTTTGATGATGGTGAATTGAATAATTATACTAACGCTTTTCCTGTGCTTAAACAGTTTGATTTTTTGGCTTATTTTTTTGTGACAGTCAATCGCATCGGTCAAAAAGACTATATGGGTTGGAAGGAATTAAAGGCCTTGCGCGATGCGGATATGATTGTTGGCTCTCATGGCCTAACACATGAAATTTTAACAAAATTAACCACAAAACAGCTGGTGCAGGAATTAGAGGAGTCGAAGAGAACTTTGGAGGATCATTTGCAGGTGCCGGTTGACTACTTTTCCGTACCGCGTGGTTTTTATAATAAGGAAGTGATTGATTGTGCTGTAAGCGCTGGCTATAAAAGAATTTTTATCTCTGAAAAACAGGCTTATTTTGATGATAATTGCGTTAGCCGTACAGCCGTCAAACACAATTGGACTATAGGGAATTTCTATCAGGTCTTGGAAGGCGAGATAGCGCTTGGAGAGTCGTTGTTCAGCTTCTGGAAAGGAGCGGCCAAGAGGCTATTAGGTGGTCGCGGATATGATGCACTGCGCTCCAAGATACTTAAAAAATAAGCCCTGTTAGAGAACATGTTCTCTAGGGTTGATTCCTTTCAGGGCTGCAAGTTATTTGCTATAAGCGAGATACAATCAAAATAGTAAAATTTTACTTTGACACCTTGACAACAGAAGAGTGGCGTGTTATATTTTCGCTGGTGCAAATAGAGCTGTTGAAAAGGTAAACCATTCGCAAGGATGGGACACAAAGCTATAGGGCCCTGAGCGTAATCGAAGGGCAGCCAGTTGCCAACAGTGACAAATGACAAAAAACCTATTCTTTGTGTGAGTTTTAACCGAAAGAATAGGTTTTTTTATTGCCTACGACTGAAAATAAATCAAAGTGCAAAAAATAAATTTGTAGTAATCTGTAAACTGTAGAAAGAGGGTGTCCTATGAACAACAAGACAAAGATTCTGATGGCAGGAGTAGTGTTGTTCACTTGGTTTGGGTTGGTTGGTCGCGTTGAGGCGGCGACCTATTATGTAAGGCCTGATGGCGGCACCGCCACCCAATGTAATGGAACGGTGGATGCCCCTTACCTCGGAACAGGAATAAACCAGCCCTGTGCTTTTAATCACCCTTTTTGGGCGATTGCGCCCATTGGAAACAATCCCACAAAGTTAGCCGGTGGTGACACCCTTATCATAGATGGTTCGAATAATACTCAATATAAGATTGGTTTTGGAGCTCCCAATACAAATGACACAAGCAAATGTGCCTCGTATTATCCCTGGGAGTGTTACATGAGACCAATTCCTTCGGGTCCCGATCCCGCTCACCCAACAAGAGTCTTAGGAAAGGGATGGAATACAGGTTGCAGCAGCCCTCCACAATTATGGGGAACGGAAAGGGTTAAGCATGTGTTAAATCTTCAGGGGAGTGATAACATCGAATTACAATGTCTTGAGATCACTGACCATTCGAATTGCCAGGAACATGGTCCCAATCCTTGTAATAGAAGTAGTTTTCCATTTGGTCCATGGGCTACTACCGGTCTTTGGGCTAATGACAGCGAAAATGTCTTACTTAAAAATGTTAATATTCATGGACTCGCGTATAAAGGTGTTCATGCTGGACGGCTGAGGGATTGGACCATTGAAGATTCTAAGATAATTGCCAACTCATTTGTCGGCTGGGATGGGGATATTGGTTCGGATAGTTCCAATTCCGGAACTCTAACATTTACGAATACAAAAATTTTATTTAATGGATGCGGTGAAACATATCCTGGCCTTCAACCCTATAATTGTTATAGCCAGGATCAGGGTGGTTATGGGGATGGCATAGGCACCTACTATACAGCAGGTCACTGGGTTTTTAATAATGTTGATATTAGTCACAACGTTTCGGATGGATTAGACCTTCTTTATCATGATGGAAACGGATCAGTAACAATAAAAAGATCTCGCTTTGAAGGTAATGCTGGCAACCAACTGAAGACAAAGGCCGAGACTGTTATTGAAAACTCTATTATTATAGGAAACTGTGGTTATTTTGCTAACCAGTCGTTTACTTGGAATCCAAGTACGTTTAATAACTGCCGGGCGTATGGGAATCCAATTGCCTTGATGTTTCATCCGGGAAGACATGCCAAGATTGTGAACTCTACTATTACTGCCAATGCTAATGTAATCGTCATGTCCAAAGGTTCCAGCTGCAATGGAACAGAATATATCGATTCCAAAAATAATATCTATCTGGGAGGAACAAATTGGTTTAATCATGACGAAAAATCAACTTTATATTATGCTGCAGGGTCTGACGGGAATGGGGCCGGTTCTTGTGCACAAATTCCCTTTAACGATGATTATTCCGTTATTTATAATACGAAGAATTTCAGTACCGATTGCAACAATAAACCGCATTCGATATGTGGAAACCCCTTGCTCGTGGATTCCGCCCAGTTTTATGCAGGAAATGCCTATAACGTTAACTTGCAGTCAGAAAGTCCTGCCAGGAATAATGCTTTGATTATTACGGGTATGTCAAGTCTCGATTACAACCACTTCGATCGTGGCAGTGTATGGGACAGAGGAGCCTTGGAATATGGCTCTGTGCCAGTGACAGGGCCGGCGATTTGCGGTAATTCTATTGTCGAGGCTTTGGAACAATGTGACGATGGCAATACAAACAGTGGAGATGGTTGCTCAAGTACCTGTACGATTGAGGTCTTGCCAGTGTGTGGTAACGGTATTTTAGAAGGGAACGAGGCATGTGATGATGGGAACCTCATTAATGGCGATGGTTGCAATGCGATTTGTCAGATAGAACTTCCGGCCGTCTGCGGCAACGGTGTCATCGAGCTTAATGAGCAGTGTGATGATGGAAATCTAAATAATGGGGATGGCTGCAGCAGCTTATGTCAAAATGAATTGTTGCCTGCCTGTGGGAATGGATTGGTTGAGCTTGGCGAACAATGTGATGATGGCAATACAAGTAACGGGGATGGTTGCAGTAGCACTTGTCAAAATGAACCGCCGCCCGTTTGTGGTAACGGCATCCTTCAAAATGGTGAACAATGCGATGATGGCAACACAACAAACTGGGACGGCTGCAGTAGCACTTGTCAAATAGAGGTCCCTATTTGTGGTAACGGTCATGTGCAAACTGGAGAACAATGTGATGATGGAAATACGGCAAATGGTGACGGTTGCAGCAGTATATGTCAGACGGAAGTGCTGATCTGTGGCAATGGTATCGTCGAAGGTTATGAACAATGCGATGATGGGAATACGACCAACGGCGATGGCTGCTCTTCAACCTGTACCATTGAACAGGTTAATTATCAATTAAAGTTAAGTTATTCGTCCAATCGATCAGGAGCCGTTGTCATTCCATCTCAGATCAATGCGAGCGATGTTTATATCTTTGTTTCGCCAACAACATTGATTAAGCAAGTTAAGTTTTATCTGGACGGAAGTTACATCCGTACAGAAAACTATCCTGAATATGATTTCGGGGGGACCAATGGGGATGGTTCGGCTGCTCCGTTTAATGCGGCTTCGCTCTCTTCAGAGACGACCCATACGATCAGAGCGGATATCGTAAGACAGGATAATCTAACTCAAACGATCAGTAGGAGTTTTACAGTTACGAGTACTCCCTCGTCAGTCACAATTGAAGCCGAAGACTTTGCCAACAAACCTGGAGCCCCTATAGGAGGGAGCATCAGTAATGGTTGGAAACTGTGGAGAAATGGTGAAATGTCAACCCCTGTTGACCTTTCCGCTTCGGGACAATATAGACTCAAAATCGTTGCCAAAGGCGATTTGGCTGGCAGCGAAACACCCAAGATGAGAATTAAAATTAATGGCAGCAGCGTTACAACCATAAGTGTTGGTTCAAAGAGTTGGAAAACTTATTCGGTGAATGTCAATATTACTCAAAGTTCGAATACGATTGCGATAGAATATATCAATGATTATTATGCGCCAAATGCAGACAGAAATTTGATGATTGATAAGGTTACTTTTGACCCTAGGTTTTAGATGTAGCGTACCAAAAAAGTTGATGACCTTTAAGGAGAGGGGGTATTGAAAATACACCTCTCCTTTTTTATTTGATGTATAAAATTTCTAAAGATGCTGAATTAACTTTTACCTTGAAATTTTTCTTGATATTCATTATGTGTTTGAGAGAATGTAATTAATTTAGATAAAAAGCAAATGAGGACACATGTATTTACGTAAATGTAAGAGAAAAGATGGTATGACACTGCTTGAGCTCCTGCTCGTTGTCTTTATTCTTCTTATTGGGATAGTCAGTACACTTCTATTTTTTACCAGCACTATGCTGCTGACAAATTTTTCAAGGGATATTACCGTGGCCACCACACACGGCGAATATATTTTAGAAGAGATGCAAACGAAAAAATCGTTGAGTGATATTGTCAATACCAATTGGGTTAACTGGGCTAGTACTCAGGGGTTAACCATGCTTCCCCAAGAAACCATTGATGTTAGTTTCCCCGATCCAACAAGTAATCCTTTGGATGTAGGGGTAACGATTAGTTGGATTCAGCAAAAGAGAACGAATAAAGTAGAACTATACACTAAATTCAGTCGATGAATAAACGATCCCTTAAAGCCTTTACACTGACGGAATTATTGGTGGCGCTTTCGATTTTTACCGTCATCATGGGGGCAGTTTATACCACATTTCTTGTGGGCAACCGTTCTTGGGTTGTTTTTAATACCAATGCCATGTTACAGCGAGAGGCACGCGAGGCCATGATGGTGATGACTAAGGAATTGCGTAAAGCGAAAGACGTATTAGTGATTCGCGATAAGGAAAGTATTCGAATGAATTTTGTACGGCCTTCCATAGGTCCTGTTTCGTATTTGTGGACCTCGACTGGTCCGGAAGCCTATAAATTAATTAGGAAGAATCAATCTCATACGAAAATATTAGCTCATAATGTAACACATCTTTCGTTTGAGTATTTAAAGGATTCTATCCTTATTGATATCACCGCTGGCATGAACCGTCCTTCAGGAGACAACCTTAGCTTTCGTTTAAAAGAAAAGGTAGCTCTAAGACTATGAAAAGGTTAAATGATCAAAAAGGGGCGGGATTGATTGTGGCCTATTTTGTGATGTCAGCACTGGTGACACTCTCAGCGGCTTTTTCTATTTTGACATTTAGTGAATTGAACCAGTCTTTGCGTTTTCGTGATGGAGTGAATGCCTTTTGGTTAGCCGAAGCAGGGATCAATTTATACCTTCAAAATCCTGCTATGTTGGATGAATCGGGGTCTTTGGTTATTCCCTATGGGCAGGGGACAATCCGTTTAGCCAAGCAGGATTCCTCTTTGGCGAAGCGGTTGGTTTTTGCCACAGGAACTGTCCGTGGTGTTAAACGAACGATTAAAGTAGAATTTCCGGCTATAGCCCCCGATGTTTTTAATAATACGATTACGGTTAAAGGGGATATTAACATTAGCGGTTCCAAATCCACAGTGACTTTTAATGATAAGGTTCGCTTAAACGGCAAGGTAAAGGATACCTCCGAGCACTCCATTGTTTATTTTGAAGACAAAAAGGAAGGGTTAAGCGAGAGTTTAGTCTCATTGATCTATCCGGATATGAACCGAAATGGCACTCCCGATGAATTTGTTGATTTTGTTGAGTTTAATCGTACTCTTATCGCCAATTACACGAGTAGTGAGGTGATCTATATCAAAGATAATGGCACCTTTACTGTTATTCCTAACGAGGCATTATCGGGAAAAAAGATAATCTATGTCGAGGGTCAGGAAGGTCATGGTAACGTAAATATTCAATTCAGCGGCCCTTGGGAAGGGAACCAGAATTTAACGATTATCTCAACGGGTACGGTCAGCTATAGCCAAGCCACCTCGGTTCCTACTAATTCACAGTTGAATATCATTGCGTGGTCTGGCTATAATCAGTCGGCCGGGCTGCCGGGAAGTCATCGGGGCGTGATTTATACGCATGGGGCAGCCAGCTTTGATGAGGTGCATGATACCTCGATCAGCAATGGCATAGTCATTGCCAATGCCGGAATTAATATCAAAGAAGTGTGGTCGCATAAGACGTTTAACTACAGTGATCCTCGTACCAATGGTGTTGTGCCGCCCGGCTTTGAAGGATTAGTGAGTGGAAGCTTCTTGGGCTATTCCACGCAGCCGAGTTTGTGGGAGGAGATTTAGTTCTATGCGCCCGTGGATATCTTATTTTCTGTTAGCGATAGGGGTTTGTGTGATGATTTTCATCGGTGTTAGTAATCAAAGGATTGCGGCTTCCTTGAAAGAAAAGTCTCAACTATTGTCCGAAAGATCACCGATGCGACCGTCTGTTTCATCCACGGATAATCCTCCAGCGCCCCAAAGTAAAATGACTACGACCATCACAAAGGCCTCTGAGCAATATGGGATTTATGAACATGCTCAAACAAAAGATTTTTGGAATGACCAGCAATGGGAGGCGTATGTGAAAAGGACATTAGACGAAACGCATGTCTTGGACGCTCAGGAAAGTGAAAAGGCCTTTGTGGGAATAAAGAAGACACCTCAGGAATTTCAAAAGCGCCTCAAGGACCTTAATCGACGCATTCAATATTATGAAGATTTGAAGCGAAAGGATTTAAACAATGAAGATATTCAAAAGAAATTGGAGAATCTTTATATCCTTAAATCGACGTTACTGGCGCTAGAGAATAAAATTATTACACCATCAAAGAATGCGTCGCAAGAAGAGCCAGAGTAGTTATTCTCTCCCATTCACATCAAATAATCGTCTAATTGTTTGCTATTTTTCTAACCACTTGCTAAAATCCCAACTATGTTAGAGTCTATCTTTTGGAGTTCACTTTTTTTGATTATCTACTGTTATTTTCTTTATCCGTTTTTTTTAGGCCTTGTGGCGCGTTATCGGTATCGACCAGTCCATAAGTCTCTTTTCCAGCCGACCATTTCCATTCTTATGGCCGTTTATAATGAGGAGGATGTCATTGAGCGAAAGATCAAGAATCTTTTAACACTTGATTATCCGCAGGACAAAATGGAGATTTTGATAGCCTCAGATGGTTCAACGGATGAGACCAATGCTATTGCTAAAAAGTTTACGGATAAACGCCTTCATTTTTTTGAAAACAATGTCCGTCGAGGAAAAATAAAAACGATTCAGGGACTTGTTCAAAGGGCGAAAAACGATATCCTTGTCTTCAATGACGCTCGCCAGTTAATGGCCCCTGATGCCGTTAAACAATTAGTAGACAATTTTGCTGATGTGACAGTCGGTTGTGCGAGTGGTGAATTGATTTTCTTAGAAGCAAACGAAGGGACGGCCCAAGGAATCAATCTCTATTGGCGTTACGAAAAATATATTCGTGGTTTGGAGAGCCGTCTGCATTCGATGATGGGTGCCACCGGCGCTATTTACGCGATTCGACGAGAGCTTTATCCAGAGGTTCCTTCCCATGTGATATTGGATGACATGTTTATTCCTTTTAAGATTATTCAGAAAGGTTATCGGGCGATTTATGATGAGACGGCAAAGGCCTATGATGAAGTGGCCAACGACCCTAAAGAGGAGCATCGCCGGAAAGCGCGAACGTTATTTGGCAATTATCAGCTTTTTACGATGATGCCGCAGATGTTTAACCCGTTTCGCAGTCCCATTGCGATACAATTATTTTCGCATAAATTTTTGCGATTAATGGTACCTTTCCTTATGATTTTCCTTTTTTTCATCAATGCCTTATGGCTTAGGGAAGGGATTTATAAAGGGATTTGGCGATTACAGTTCATTTTTTATACCATGGCTTTGATAGGTGGCTTGGCAAGAAACCATTCGTATGGTATCCTTAAGGGCGTGGTAAGGCTGTGTTATATTCCTTATGTTTTTTGTCTTTTAAATTTTTCAGCTTTGGTGGGATTTTTTCGTTTTATCTTTCATAGACAGGAAGTGACGTGGGAAAAGGCTCGGGAAAGGGCGAGCCACATTTGATATGAAAAATTTTTTCCAAAGAAATTATCAAGAAATTTTGGTTGGCGGCCTCATCCTTTTAATGTATGCACCGACCTTTTTATGGATGTGGGATCGTTGGTTTGCACGGGACACCTACTATAGTCACGGTATCTTAGTGCCGTTTGTGACCGGTTATTTAATTTGGCAACAGAAAAAAGAGTTGTCCAAGATCGAACGTCGGCCTTCACGATGGGGTATCCCGTTACTCGTTATAGCCACATTGGTTCATCTGGTGAGTTCGTCCCTTCGTGTTTATTTCTCGTCGGGTTTTTCCCTCCTTTTGGTAATATTGGGATATGTTTTATACTTCTATGGTGAAGCGATTTTACGAAGGATTTGGTTTCCCATTATCTTTTTGGTTTTTATGATTCCCATTCCGCTCTACACAATTACACAGATAAGTTTTCAGATGAAAATCTTTGCCGCAGAAATAGGGGAAAGGATTTTAAATCAGATGGGTTTTATGGCCGTCCGCGAGGGGAGTATTATCAAAATGCAGCATACGTATGTTGTTGTCGATGATGTCTGCAGTGGTTTACGGTCACTGATTTCCCTTATGGCCTTGGGGAGTTTATTTGCCTACTTTATGAAGAGCGAGAGCTATAAAAAAATTATTTTGTTTTTATCTTCTATTCCCATCGCCATTGTGACAAATGTCTTTCGAGTTGTTCTACTTTCTAGTATCGCAGAGATTTGGGGGGCGAAATACACCTTTGGTTTTGTCCATGACTTTTCTGGTTTTTTAGTTTTTGCCTTGGCTTTTATTCTTTTGATGGCCGTTGGGAGGTTAATGGCATGAAGTCTGTAGATAAACGTTTTATTTTTCTCGTTTGCCTTCTCATTATGGCGTGTTTACTGGCCTGGAACTTTTATTTTAAGGCGTATTTTCAAAGGGACACGGTTGACATTGTCAATTTCCCTAAGAGTATCGGGTCGTGGGAAGGGGAGGACCTCCCTATCCCGGCCCAAGATTTGGCTATTCTTGAGACAACGAATGCCTTTGTGCGACGTTATACGAATCCAACGGGAGAAGAAGTGTATCTTTTTATCGTTTATTCTCAAAACAATCGCAAGGTTTCTCATCCCCCAGAGATCTGTTATACCGGTAGTGGGGCAACTATTGTCGATAGACTTCTTAAGCCGATTCGTATCAATGATGAAATAAAGATCCACGCAAATCATTTAGTTGTGGAGAAAGGTAAGGAAAAGCAAATCGTTTTATACTGGTTTAAAGTGGGTAATACTTTTACCCCCAATTACTGGCGCCAGCAGGCGCTTATTGCCTTGAAATCTTTTTTTGGAGAATCAGCCAGCAGTGCCTTGATACGTTTATCCATCGATGCCCGCGATGATAGTAAAGTTGCGCAGGCTGAAAAAACATTATTACAGTTTGCCCACGAAATTTATTCTCCAACCTTTCGTTACCTGCCCTAAAAACATCTTCATTTTTTCTCCCTTTAGTAAAGATTAAATATTAAAACATATTGTTTAAGTTTTTCACCACCTACTTGGGTAGGTCTGTCCTAGAATATCTAAGTATATCCTATCTATCTTCTTTTTGTCAGCAAAATTTTACATAACCCACTACATTCCAAAGAGTTACATTTAAATATTTAATGCCATTTATATGGAGTTGGCATGGAAGTTGCTATAGAAAAGGTATCCTCCCCGAATATTTAAAAATTTGAAGAAAAGCGAATCGTTACTCAAGAAAATGAGACGTCTTAAGAAATCCGCAAGAAGATTTTTAATTATAAGTTGTATTGTTTGGCTGTGTGCTATCCTGGCCAGTACGGCATGGGCAACCTTTTCCTTTATCAAAGCCCAAGATGTTTCTACTGACATGAAAACCCATCAAAATTCGCCACCCAAAATTAATATTTTGAGCCATCAAGGAAAGACAAGATCACGTGCTCCCGAGCCAACCACCATGGCCCTATTCGGCAGTGGCCTTTTGGGAATGATTGTGAATTTTGTCCGTAAAGCTTATGATCGTGTGAAAAGAACCTTTGATATAGTCGCTTCTATCATGGCCCTTATCATTTCTTTCCCTTTATGCCTTTTGATAGCTGTCTTAATTAAATTGACTTCCAGAGGCCCTGTTTTTTTCAAGCAGGCACGTGTGGGCAAAGATGGTCACGTATTTGAAATGTACAAGTTTCGTACCATGCGTGTTGATGCCGAAAAGGAAACCGGACCAGTGTGGGCTACCCAAGATGATCATCGCTTGATTCCTATCGGCCCATTTATTAGAAAGAGCCATATTGATGAATTCCCTCAATTTATCAATGTCTTAAAAGGGGAAATGAGTATTATCGGTCCTCGGCCAGAGAGGCCATTTTTTGTGGCAAAATTAGTTCAAGAAATTCCAGATTATACAAAAAGATTATCAGTGAAACCCGGCATTACTGGTTTAGCCCAAGTTTGGCATAAATATGATGAGACCATTGAGGATGTGAAGAAAAAAGTGAAATATGATCTTTTGTATATTAGAAAGGTTTGTCTCTGGACGGACTTGATGATTATGCTGCGCACCATTAGAGTCGTTTTCACGGGCGAGGGAGCTCGATAATAAAATAAATATCAGCTACGTTTGAAAGCTAAAAAAGGAAGAAAGACATGAAAAAATTAGGATTAATAGTCGTACTGATTTTGGGGTTGGTGATTATGGGGGCTTCCCGTGTTGAGGCTTTAATTATCTTTGAAATTGAAGGCAATGATACTATTGCCACTGCCCAAAATATCGATGCGTTCTTTTCGATAGGAGCGAATGTTGATATTCAAGACTCCGCTACTATTCCCTGGGTTTCGATTTCGGCAACCGGGGATGGTACTTACGACTATTATTCTTTTACAGTAGCAAGTGCTGGTTCTACAGGCGTTTTTGATATCGATTATGGGATGTTTGACATAGATACTGAAATAGGACTCTTTGATCCTGCTGGTCTTGTTTTGGCCCAAAATGATGATTTCTTTCCCAATACGGTTGGAGCAGGAGGAAGCGCCCATCCTTTTGACTCTTATATTTCGCATACGTTTGCTGCTTCAGGTCTTCATACCATTGGGGTTAGCCGATTTCCTTCCAGCGCTACAACAGGAACGTTAACTGGCGCTGCTCCTCACCAAGGATCTGATTACACTCTGCAGGTATCTATTCAAAATCATGATGGGGGTGGTGGGCAAGAACCGGTTATTCCTGAGCCGTTAACGCTTGGCTTATTTGGATCAGGTTTATTAGGCTTACTAGGATAAAGCGGATTTAATTTAAAATTTTCCTTTGAGAAAGGGAGAAAGGATGATAGGCCTTATGCTAAAGAACAAATTGTTAATGCTAAAAGTCACTTTGTTTGCCGTTGTTCTACCATTTCTCTATGGCTGTCCAGGTGGTGGTGGCGGTGGTGGTTTATTTGGCGGTGGCAGTTTTTTGGGCGGTGGCGGTGACAGTGGGAGCAGCAGTCTGCTCGGTGGTGGTGGCGGCCTTGGCGGTGGCGGTAGTTTAGGCACCTCCTTAGCCGGAAGTGACGTCACAACAATTACTCAGCCCGAGCCGGCCAGCCTCTTGCTTTTGGGAAGCGGAATGATGGCGATGGCGTTGTGGAAGAACACCATTAATCGAAAATAATCACATTTTTCAATTTGCCACGGTGATTATGAAGAGGAAAACTTAGAGGCAGGTTCTCTGTACGAGATAACCTGCCTTATTTTTTGGATTTGAAGGTGAGGGAGGGTCGTTGTTTGACACTCGTAAGAAATCATGTTATATTTATTCTCTTCTATTCATAAGCCATAGAGTACGATAGGCTTTAAATTATATTATGTCTTCGAAATTAACTCCCACACAACCTTTGAATCTTCTGCGAAGTTCGGTCAATAGCCTTGTGAGTCACCCTATCATTCTATGGCCTTTTGTTACGATTGCCTTTGTCCAGTTGATATTTGTGGAGATTTTATATTTTGCACCGCGATTCCCTTTAAATAATTTTTTTGGTCCCATCATTCAGAGGTTCTTTGGCGAAGCCTATTTACATTATCCTTTTAATTTGGTTATCTTGTCGCAATTGTTTCAGTATGGGCAAATTCCTTTATATATCTTTGTGAGTAGTTTTTTTATTGCCATGGGGATTTTAATTATATTTAATATTAATAATAATAGGCGCATCCATCTTCGCCAAGTAGCTCAAGACACATGGGCGCAATATGTCCACATCGTCGTTGCCGCGATCGTCATGGCTTTAGCTCTTTATTGGACGTATACGCTCTATGGCATTCTCGCACAGAAAGTTTTACGCAGTGTCGTATCAATGGGAATAATTCCTTTTTTAAAAGTGATTATTGTGAAAGGTTCAACTTTTTTTTATCTTTTGATTGGAACATTTATGACAACCCTTTTTGCTTTTGTTTTTCCCATTATTATGATAGAAAAGGTAAAAATTTTTCCTGCTATCCTTAAAAATTTTCAGAACTTCATCTCGGGTGGATGGACCTTATGGATTGTTATTTTTGTTTCCACTCTCTTGTATCTACCCGTGTTGATCTTGCGTCAGAATGTTTTAAAGTTAATAGACAAGAGTTTTCCTGAAATTAGTCTGCTCATTGTCATCTTCGGTATTTTGATAACGATTTTTATGGATGCGATTATTTACACGGCCATAACCACCTATTATCTTTGGCAAAGAGAGCATAGATGAAGAGTAGTGTTATTCTCGATGCCATTATTTTGATGGGGATATATGGAGTATTGTCGCTTTTAGATTTAAACAGTGATTATGTGGTGGAGCGGAAGCTATGGCACATTAATCGTAAATTTCTAGATGTAGCCAAGGATCCGAAGGCGGTACCGCCACAGACGTTTGAGGCCCTTGCCAACGAGTATAAAAGAATTATTCGTCAACATAGTAAGTCAAGAGCGATTGCCGGTGTTTATGTTGTTTTAGGACGAATTTATATAATGAAAGGAGATTTGAGTCAAGCGCGTGATGTCCTTGGCGAGATTACCAAACTTTATCCCGACTATCGCGAATTATCGGCCGAAGCCATTTCGCTTATTGCCAAAACGTATGAATTAGAAAACAATTGGGCCAAGGCGAGGGAACTCTATCAAAAGATTATCCAAGAATACCCACAGACAGAAACAGGTTTAAGTACGCCGCTTTATATGGCGAATTATTATCAGACTC
>Ga0114945_10000648_pt1 | contig 22457 bp, 21 predicted proteins | sample OV2TP3_FD_87194 | JGI IMG/M metagenome (GOLD analysis project Ga0114945, IMG submission 87194) | Hot spring microbial communities from Beatty, Nevada to study Microbial Dark Matter (Phase II) - OV2 TP3 | ecosystem: Environmental > Aquatic > Thermal springs > Hot (42-90C) | place: USA: Beatty...
GCGCGGGTGCCGCCGGAGGCGGAGGTGGCGACGCAACGACCAGCGGTGGTGCCGGAGGCGTCACTGCGCCCGGAGTCGCTGCGACGACCGTTGCCGGTGCCGGGAGTGCTTCCCGGTTGGCACCGCCTTCCGCGATGCGCGTGCTGATCGCCTGCTGCTTCCGCCGCTGATCCTCCTCCGCCGCCCACGCGAGCGCACCACGCGCCGCGTCGCATCGCTGGATGGCGACATCGATGCCATTCGGGTGGTGGAGCATCACACGGCTGGGCTGCTGCTCGGCACCCGGGGCACCGATGAATCCGACCCGCCGCTCGTACGATGCGTACTCGCGGAGAACGGTCGACGTGAGCCCGTGCCGTTCACAAAACCCCTGATCCTTCAACCAGAGGTCGTTCGTGGTCCGGAAGAGCTGCCGCACGCGGTCGTTCAAGTCGGCCGGTAGCCAGATCGTCACGCGGAGCTCGGGGTCAGCGTGGAGGAGCGTGAACAGCTCCGCCACGAACCCGGGGTTCAAGCCCTGGTTCGGATCCCAGAACGCCTGCATGCCGCAGAGCGTCGTCGCACCCTTCTGTCTCGGGAACTCCCGAACCTCGGGTGCGCTCGTCGGTGCCGCTGGCGTGGACGCCGCGAACTGCTGCTCGATCTCGCCGATCTGCCGACGGGCGTATGCAGCTATCGCGTGCTCGGCTGGTGTCGCGTCCGGACGCGCAGCATACGTGTCGAGCGCCGCCTTCACATCGAGGAGTCGCTGGCGCCGCACATCGGCCCCAAGCTCCGGAAACCGTGCGGTGGCGATCCCACAAAGCCCGATCCCCTTCAGCACGTCCGGGTGGTCCGGCCGCTGCTCTTGGAGGTCGAGGTACATGGGATACGCGGCGCCGCAGCGGTCCTGAACGTGGAGGTCCTGCGCGAGCGCGAGCTTGCGCTGGAACTCCTTCTCGTTGCGTTTCGGGTCGAGGCGCGGGAGCCTTCCCTTCTTCGGGCGCGCGGGCTTTGCCGCGGGTCTACGCTTGCCCGTCTCGGGCTGAACGACCGGTGCTCCGATCGGGACGAGCGGCGGACTCAACGGCTCGGCCGCAGGCGCCGACTCGGCGTCCGGCTGAGCATCGGTCGCGTCCTGCGCGACCGCGCTGGCTGCGGTGCCGAGCACCGCGAACATGGAGAGCACGATGGCTCGCTGCATGGGAACCTCCATTCCTGTCTTTCTGTGGTCGAAACGATGTTGCTGGCGCTCGGTTGAGCGCACAGTTGACAAAGGGCTCGCCACGACTGTAGCAGGAAACAAAAAACCTGTCAACTGTAACGGACAGATTGTCAAACCGAAGCGAAACCGCCCTCATCATCGAAAATTCGGCGGTTGCAGAGTTCCAAAAAAACATGTTCAAACTCCTGTACGACAAGCTCTAGGAGACCGCTGACCGCCCTCGCACCAACCGTGTGGGGGCGTTTTCCTATACGTGGAAAGCCGGTCCGATATGCATCGGACCGGCTCTCAGTTCAGGTCACGGGCCCTTGAAGATGGAGCACTCCATGGCTACTCCTCCTTTCTCGCGTGGTGGCGTAGAGCAGATCGGCGAGTGCCGCGGTCCGCCAATCCAATCCTCGAAGCGTTGTCTGCGTCCGAAGAATACGGAGCGCCCGGGTGAAGAGGATGCGCCGCATCTCGTTGTACCGTTGCGCTTCGCGAGCGAAACGCACGAGGACATCAAAGAGCGCGTGGTCGTCCGCTGCGATGCGTCCGCGCGCTTCGGCGACGTACCGTTCGTACTGCGCGAGCGGCGACCCATGCACGCGCACGGAAAACCGTCGCTGCTCCTCCGCCTCCCAGATCGCCGGGTAGTGGGGGAACTCACTCCGCAGTCCGACGAACAGCCGCTTCGTGAACGTGAAGTCTTCCTCGTGGCTCGTGATGTCACCCCACCGAAGGAAGCTCGCCTCCCGCGCGTACCGTTCCACCGCCTCGTCCTCTCGTTCCTCACCGACGTACACGCGCTCGAGTGACCGCATCGCCCCATCGAGCAGTCGCTGCCACGCACTCACCGGCGTCCAGTACAGCCGGTTGAGCGCGATGGTCGGGAACCGCTCCACGAGGAGCTCCTCGGGGAACAGGCTCTCGAGACCAAACGCCGCGTACGCCGTCACTGCGGTGATAAGCGACTCGAGGTTCATGTCGGTATGCGGCGCAGCCGTTTCGCAGACTCGCAGTGCATCCTCTGCCACGCGCTCCGCGTGCTCGGCTCGTTCGATGAGCGTCTCGATGTCGTCGTACGCACCACGACGGATCGTTCGTTCGATGATCGCGCGCGGCCGATCACCCTCGTACCGAAGGAGCAGCCACGTCCCGTCATCCGACAGCATCGCGCACGCGTTCGGCTGGTAGAGCCGAAGCATGGTTTCGAGGTACCGCTGGTACCAGTCCTTGAACAGGCGCGTGAAATCCGGCAGACAGAAAAGCCAGAAATGCACGCCGGGGAGCGCACCGTCCACCGTCACACACCGCTCCGCCATGTGCTTGTGGTCCATGAGGACGACGTCCTTCGCACGGTCCATTGCGCGCGCAACACATCGCCGTTCGTACTCCGAGAGCGGCATCTCACCGGGGCACACTGAGGAGCGCCCCGACGACCACATCCTCGTGACCATAGGAACCTCCTCTCCGTGTTGGGAAGGATCACCGTACGCCCCCAACATACGGGAATGATCACCGCCGACCATGGCAAGTGTCGAAGGGTTCGACGACAGTGAGGCCTGGCCAAAAAACTCGCTGAAACTTGACAGCGGAATATAGGCTGTGCTACGGTGGCCGTACAACTGAAGAACGACGTATCCAGAGTGCAGGAATGTGAAGGGTTCTGACCCGATGTCCTGCCCGCAACCCTTCGACTCCGCTCAGGGCATACCTGACGAGTCGGAGAAGGTGCGAAATCAGTTCCCGTAAGGGAAGATGCGAACGGAATCCTGGATGCGTCGCCATGTTGGCGACGATTTTCGTTGCTGACGGCGACGCACCTCCATACTCCGGTTGTTTCAACGCACCTTCCTCATGCTCGGGAGAGGCGCGTTTTCCATTGCCCCGTTCGTTCACAAATCACAACCACCAAGTTCTTATTCTCTCGTTCGTGCGAATAGGAAAGGAGGCGGACCATGGCCACGATCAGTCGCGATGAACTCCGCAACCAACTCCGCGATGCGCTCACGCATGGGCTCCATGGGACAGTCGCCGGACATGCAGGAGCGATCGAGGAAGCGGTGCGCGCGGACCGCATGAAGGCCGAGAACGCGGTGGAGCTCCTGCGTTCCGCTCGGTACAACTGGACAAATGTTTCCGACGACATCACCCGCCATCCATTGGGGCCAAGGTACTGGAAGCTCCGGCAGGATCTCACACGTGCCACGCTACGCATCGCGCAGGTGCGGCGATGGGATGCGAGCGCCAACCACGCACTACCGAAACCGTGGCAGTGCACGCTCGGTGATCCCGAAGACGCGCGATGCGGGGTCATCAGCCCATGCCACGCGTTCACGTACGCGAAGACGCGTCGTGGGTCCGGCTGGATGCTGGACGATGCCACTCGCGAGTTTCGCCGCGCGAGTACCGACCGCTTCCACGGCCCCCGCGGCGGCATCTGCGCACTCCTCGCCGAAGAAATCGCCGAGATCATCACACTGGAGACGGTGGATGTCAAACACCGAGTGTTTGACATCCCAGAGATCATGGGTGGTCAACACCGAGTGTTGACCGCTTCCATCCCGCAGCTCCACAAGGTCCATGCGCTGCTCTCCACCACGCGCGACGAGCTCATCCGGACGCACGTTCCGTGGATGCCATCGTTCCATCGGTACTGCCAGTGGTGGCGCAAGATATTCGAGGTTGCGCTCTACCAAATCGACCGCGAACTGCGCGCGCCGAAGTCGTAGAGCCCCAAAAACACTATGCTCCTATTCGTGCGAATAGGAGAATAGTACACGAGCGATCCGAAGATGGTGCCTGGCACTATTTTCTGGACGATCTGATCTGAAAGGAGATTGACCATGAACAGGCAGCTGGCAACAAACATAGACACCGACCTCGTTACTGCGATCGCAGTATTACGGCCGGAGCATCGGCCGCAGCTGATTCCCATCATGGCACTCAACGAGTCGTTCGCAGTAATCCGCTCGCCAGCGATGCCGGAATTCGGATTCCTCATCCGCGAGGATGCGGCGCCTCGCTACGGATGGGAGGAATGGCTGACGCTACGGGGCACCGACGTGCACGTGCGCATTGCGAGCGCTACACTCGATCCGCTCGATACGGTCCGCGTCGCGCAATCCATCGGGACCGCATGCCGCGATGCCGGCATCGTGACGGTCTTCGTGCATCATGCGAACCAACACACCTTGTGGAGCAACGGCCTCACGCTCCCAGACGTCCGCGCCACGGATCTCTCGGACTACCCGTTGGTACTCCTCGCGCGGTACGGAATGGAGGTCATCGCAGACGCGCTCTCCTGGATCGACTTCGACGCGAAGTGGTGCACTCAGTACGGTTCCGTCCGTGGACCGCTCCGCCCGCGCCCGCTCACGATCCAGGACCTCCGATTCCTCGAGTGCCACATCGCGCACCTCACCAGCGACCTTGATACGCTCCGGCGATTCCACCGCCGATGACCTTTCTCAGTTTCGTGCGAAACTGAGAAAGGATCTCTCCGCAACACGCGAATCCCCCACCTGCGCGCAGGTGGGGGATTTCCTTGCTCTAGACAACGCACGACCCACTCGACTTGCGTACGAGCGGGTCGTGGCGGTTTCTGGGCGCCCCTTGCGGGGTCCCAAACATTCACACCCCTACTGTACTCCTCCCCCCCGAACTTGTCAACCCCCCCTCTGTCCACCACGATGGAACGGGGAGGCAGGGCCCAAGCATTCACACGGTTTTTTGGGTCAATCCTGTCCTCCCCTACCACTTCTTCCCATCGCCTCCTCACTCACCGCACTCTTCAGCATCGACGTACGAGAGGCCTCACTTGACCCAACGGCCCCTCGTAATACTCCCGAACGACGCGTATCAGTGTCGGTTGTGGTGTCTTCAGCAGCGCGATGCTTGACCGTCACGACGGTGCTCCATATACTCATGGAGCGATCGTCCGCATGGCACTGGACGAAAGGAGCAGTACCTTGCACAACCGAATCAACGAAGGAACCTCGCAGCATCCAAATGCGTCGCTCATCCGACGTGCCGCTGCCGATCAGGTATGGGCGCAGAACCGCTCACTCGAGCTCTCGCAGCGCTATCCGAATCGGTGGATCGCGATCCACGACCAGCGCGTCGTTGCGGTGGACCTCGACCACGCGCGGTGCATGCAGCTCGCCCAGGCGTGCTGTGAGATGCCGATCACGTTCGTTCACACCTGCGCACCGCGGGTACCGGGCACGAACGAGGGAGTGGTCTCCGGAAATCTCGATGATCTTCCCGCCGATATCCGGTCCGGTAGTCAATCAGTCGATGCGGAGACGATCGGGCGTGAACTCCGTGACCTTCGCTACCGTAGCGTGAGTTTCGACCTCCACGGAACGCTCGTACTCTCGCGTATAGGGTGGAATGAACGGATCGCCACTGCGTTCCGGCGCGTGCTCGCCGCGCACGGGTTCCACGACGTCGTGGTGCGCCTAGAACGAATCCATGGTCCACACACCGCGGCGATCATCGCAGGCGTCGCAAAATTCTGGTACGACTGCTGCGCTGCGTCGGAAGAGGGGCTCATCGAACGCGGGGAGGTGCTCCCGTTCCCGCCGTGGAACCCGACCGTCCGTTGGTCGCTCGCGAACAGCTACGCGATCGCGGCCCTCATTGCAGATGACGATGAACGAACGGCGACGGACGACGCGCGGGCATACGACGAAGTATTCTTCGCACGGCTGCGCGAACGCACATGGCGTCGCCCGCACCGGAAGCGCAGCAGCGAGCGGCGCCGAGCCAGAGAGGAATTCCCGGGGCTCGCAGCGGCTGATCTCCCACGAGCGGTGGAAGAGCTGCGGCTGACCGATGAGTGGCGCGACATGGGAATTGCAGTCCATGAGCAGATCTCCGGAAGCGCTCCGGCTGACTGGTACGCGACGGATGAGCAGCGCGCGATTGTTCGCTCGGCAATCGACCGCGGTCTCGTCACGTGCGTCCTGTCGAATGGCAGTGTGGACGCGGTCCGCGCGTGTGTCGCGCAGCACTTCCCGGACATCCCGCCATGGCAGGTATTCACTCCGACGACGTTCTCCGGTGCCGGAAAACCAGGTCCTGCGAACGCCGCGCAGCTCCTCGCGAGCATCGGGAGCGCGATGGTTCGAAATGCCATCGAGGATCGGAGCGCGCCTCCTGCGGTCGCCGCGGCCATCGCATCACACCGGAGACGGCGCGATGCGCTCCGCCGCCGGTGGGGCTCCGCGAGCGCAGAACTCTACCGCCGGGTAGCCGATGGTGCCCGACTCCGAAATGGAGCAGGGTTCTCCACCGCGCTGCGCGAGGCGCTCGGTTGGTTCGCACGGGCACTGGGACTCCCCGAAGCTGCCGTCGGGGAGATGACCATGCATGCGCACGAGCACCTCCACGTCGGGAACTCCAAGTACCACGATGCACTCCCACTCCTCGGGCTCGGTCTCCCGTTTCGATGTATCCGATACGATCCCTCGGATGTCCCGCAACCGAAACCACTCGTGCGCTTGCAACGCGCAGGTGATCTCCGCCCGACGCCACACTTCGATGACCGAGGAGCTGGTCATGACCGACGTTGACGCTCTCGATGGAGGGTGCCTTGACGGTACGGGGGATGCATGCCATACTACCGACGAGATGAGACGACAGCGGACACCGCACGTTCACAACACGATCAGCGTCCACCTGCACGGACGCACCGACCGTCCTGATGGGCTGATCCACGAGGGGGATCATCCACCACACGTTTGGTCACGGCGAACGCCGTGGCCCCAACCACCAGCAGAGGAGCAACACGATGTCGCGCAGCAGCAAAGCATCCCCGAAGCTGGGGATGGCTGCGCCGCGCGTCGTGGTGCAGCCATTCCTCGATACCGATCTCCTCAGGCGGGACGACATCCCGGACGGTCTCCGGGAACGCGACCCGTTCGCCTACGCATTCTTCAAGCCGCTCGCCGAGCTCCACGGAGCAATCCGTGGCACGGACGGTGACCCTCGACGAGCGATGCTCGGTCGAGAGTTCCTCGAACGATCACTCGACGTGGCGCTCTCGGACGATGAACTCCGCGATTGGCTCCACCGCGCGCAGCGGCTCCTCCCCGATACGCTGGCGACGTACCTCCCGCCGCAATACCGCGATCAGCTCTGGTCATCGCAGGACCCACCCGTGGACACCATGGAGGAGCTCCTCACCCGCGCATTCGCGCGCGGGGAGAGTGCACGGACGATCCGACGCACCTTCGAGGCGCGGCGGACGTGCTTCCTCCTCCATTTCCTCCTCCGCCTCCGGCGAAACGGGATCATCGGACCGGAAGCGGACGCCGCGCAGGAGCGGGCGTGGGCAGTGCTCCAGGAGTCGTTCCTCGTCCCGGATCGGATCGAGGAGTGCACCCTGTACACGAACCACGACCCGGACAACGAGATGCGCTGCCTCGACGCCCGCTGCTCAGGAGAGCCGCCGGCATGGGCATCACGACGAGAAACCTCCGTGCGGCTCCGGTACTTCCGGGACCTCCAGGGTGTCGAGCGGCCGATCCTCGTTCGCCTCCGTGCGAAGAAGCCCTTCGCCGTCCTCCTCCGGATGCAGCGGGATGCGCTCCGGTCTCCGGACTACGTTCCCGACCTCCGCGGGATCCGGTTCGCGTGCTTCGGTCACGAGGATCGCCTCGCGTGCCTCGAGACGATCCTCGAGCGGTTCCCACTTCTCCGGAGCACGATCAGCGACTGGGTCGACTGGTACTCCGGGGCCGCGTCACGGTACCGGAACCGCTTCTCGTCGCGGTACTTCCGCGCGCAGGAGTTCTCCGGGGAATTCGCGGCGTCGAAGTGGGAGTTCCAGATCATGCACGTCCATGACTTCGTGAACCTCTGGTACTCCAACGGAGAGGAGAGCTGGCACCGGTACCGACTCCGGCAACTCGTCCACCTCCTCCTTCCCCGCTACTTCCCACGGTCGATCTACGGAATCCGATGGGGGCGCCATCACCTCCACGCGGCGTTCGACGCGTGGGTGCTCCAGGAACCGAGGAAATGCTCGACGTGACGACGATTCGCGGCGGTCCGCCATTGGTGGGCCGCCGTTTCCCTTTGCGCCCCTACGGTGTAGTTGACGAATGGGGTGTAAAGGGGTTGAATGAGGGGTGCAACCGACACCGCAGACCACGGTATGGAGAGCACGACCCTCACCACTTCCACGGAACGCGGGAACATCGAGGTGCTACGGAGACTCGTCCACGGTCGCTGTAGCGACACCGAGCGCGCGCTCATCGAGCGTGCGTATGCGTACGCAGTGGACGCGCATGCAGGGAAACTGCGGTACTCCGGAGAACCGTACATCGTCCACCCCCTCGGCGTCGCGCAGCACCTTGCGGAGATGGGGCTCTCTGCGACGATCATCGCCGCCGGCCTCCTCCACGATGTCATCGAGGATGCCGGGAAGACACCGGAGGAACTCCGCGAGCACTTCGGTCCCGACGTCGCGTCACTCGTCGAGAACGTCACGAAGGTCGGGAAGGTGCGCCTCCGCGGTGAGCAGCGGTACATCGAAAACCTCCGGAAGATGTGCATGGCAATGGCACAGGACTTCCGCGCGGTCATTATTAAATTCGCCGACCGCCTCCACAACCTCGAGACGCTCGAGTGCGTCCCCGAACCGAAGCGAACACGGATCGCTCGGGAGAGCCTCGAGATCCACGCACCGATCGCGAACCGCTTGAACATGAACGAGATCAAGGTCCAATTCGAGGACCTCGCGTTCCCGTACGTGTACCCGGAGGAAGCGCGGTGGATCGATTCGCTTGTGGTGGAGACGTACGATGCGAAGGGTCGGCTCCGCGACCGCATCCAGCGGGAGACCGCAGCGGAGCTCCAGCGCCATCGGATCACCACCCACGCGATCGAGGGTCGGCTGAAGCCACGGTACAGCCTCTACCAGAAGCTCATCCGGCACGAGCGGGACATCACGCAAATCTACGACCTCATCGCACTCCGCGTCATCGTCGGCGACATCGCGGACTGCTACGCGGTGCTCGGGATCCTCCACAAACGCTGGAAGCCGCTCAAGGGCCGAATCAAGGACTACATCGCGAACCCGAAATCGAATGGGTACCAATCGCTCCACACGACGGTCGCGGTGGAGGATGATGAGGTCATCGAGTTCCAAATTCGGACCATGGCCATGCACGAGGAGGCGCAGTGGGGAGCCGCAGCAGCCTGGCGGTACCACGAGCGGAGCCCGACGAAACCGACCGCCCGGCAGCTCCGCTGGATGGAGGAGTTCATGCGGTGGCAACGGGGCATCACCGACCCCCAGGAGTTCCTCGAGGGAATGCGGCTCGAGGTCCTCCGCGACCGCATCCTCGTTTTCACCCCGAAGGGCGACGTCATTGAGCTCCCGGAAGGCGCGACGCCGCTCGACCTCGCGTACGCGATCCACACGGAAATCGGCAACCACGCGACCGGTGCGCGGGTGAACGGCACGTCCTCGCTCCATCCTCTCGACCAGCCGCTCCGGAATGGCGACATGGTGGAGATCCTCGTCGATCCAAAGCGGAAGGGACCGAGCGCAGACTGGCTCTCCTCCGTCCGCACGACGAACGCGCGCTCGAAGATCCGCGACGCGCTCCGCGGAACGCTGAAAACAAAAGTGGCATCGTGGGTTTCCGCCACGATGCCGAAACGGAAATGATTTTCTGAGGCCCTTCAGCGGGAGATGGTGCGGAGGATGCCATCGAGCTCCTCCGCATCGGTGTACTCGATCGTAATGGTGCCACCGCCAGTAGCGTGCGGTGCGATGCGCACCTTCGCACCGAGCTGTCGCTGGAGCTCGAGCTCCTTCGCCTGGACATTCGGATCCATGGATTTCCGGCCGCTCCCGGGTGGTCGGCCACGACGACGCACGCCAGTCGCTACAGAGGCTGATGTGACCGCGGCGATCGGAAGTTTTTGCTCGAGGATACGCTCGAACCATGCACGCTGCTCCTTGGGATCAGTCATACCAAGGAGCACCTTCGCGTGCCCCTCGGAAAGGCTTCCCCGACGCACTGCCTCCTGCATGTCAACGGGGAGCTGGAGGAGGCGGAGGGCGTGCGCAACCGAGGTACGCGCAATGCCAACCTTCGCGGCAATCTCCTCCTGCGTGAGGCCGAATTCCTGCTGAAGCTGCTGGTACGCGGCGGCGCGGTCGATGGGGTTGAGGTCCTCGCGTTGGACGTTCTCCACGAGCGCGAGTTCGAGCTTCGCGCGGTCATTGTGCTCACCGGTGCGGATGACAACTGGCACCGCAGGGAGTCCGGCGAGCTTCGCGGCGCGGAGCCGGCGTTCACCGGCGACGAGCTCGTACGAACCATCGGACCGTACTGTGACGACGAGCGGCTGCAAAATGCCGTGCGTTCGGATGGATGCCGCGAGGGCCGAGAGCTCCTCATGCGAAAACTCTCGCCGCGGCTGGAGCGGGTTCGGGTGAACGTGCTCCACGGGCACGACGAGCGCGCTCCGCTCATCGCGACGTGGTTCTGGCGCTGGAGCGCCAGGGATGAGCGCGGAGAGTCCACGACCGAGACCGTGAGGAGACATAGAGGAAATACCTAATGTCGAATTTCTAATTTCTAATCAATGACCAATCTCCAATACCGAAATTGGACATTTCGTCATTGAAATTTATTTAGAAATTAGGAATTAGAAATTTCCTACAAACATTGGAGAAGCTCTTGTGTCAGCTTGGCGTACGCCCGTGCGCCTTTCGATGCGGCATCGTACTGGATGATCGTCTTCCCGTGGCTCGGCGCTTCGGCGAGTCGGATGTTCCGCGGGATGACCGACCGGAAGATGCGATCTGGGAAGTACCGGTAGAGCTCCTGCAGGACGTCGTTCGCGAGCCGGAGCCTCCCTTCGTACATCGTGAGGACTGCGCCGAGGACCCGGAGGTTTGGCCGGAGCTGCGTGCGGACGAGCTCGATTGTCTCGAGGAGCTGCCCCAATCCCTCGAGCGCGTAGTACTCTGCCTGCACCGGAATGAGCACCGCATCCGTTGCGACGAGTGCGTTCACCGTGAGGAGCCCGAGTGATGGTGGGCAGTCGATGAGGATGACGTCGAAGTCGTTCCGAATCTCGAGGAGCGCATCCGCGAGGCGGTACTCCCGTCGATCCGCCGTCACGAGCTCGACGTTCGCGCCGGCAAGCGCACGGGATGCCGGCAGGAGCGTGAGCCATTCGTGGGTCGTCTGCCGGAGGGCGGCGCGGAGTGATACCGTCCCCGCCAGCACCTCGTAGATGCCGTCCGTGAGGTTCCGGTGGTCCACCCCAAAGCCGGCGGTCGCGTTCGCCTGCGGATCCATGTCCACGAGGAGCACGAACTTCCCCGCATCTGCGAGGGAGCTCCCGACCGCGAGCGCAGTCGTCGTCTTCCCGACCCCGCCCTTCTGGTTGACGATCGCGATGACTTGGGCCACAGTGGGTCATCGTACCACGGGGATTCAAGGATTGGTACAATGAGCTTGTGTGCCGCGGTGGCGGAACGGTTTACGCGCACGACTCAAAATCGTGTGGCCGCAAGGCCATGTGGGTTCGACTCCCACCCGCGGCATCTCACCCTCATGAAACGGTATGCCGTTTCCTCGTGCGCGAATCAATCCTGTCCTCTGGTCACCCGACCTCGCATACGTCGTCGGTCTCATCGCGACGGATGGCAACCTCTCATCAGATGGCCGGCACATCACCATACGTTCGAATGATCGACCGATCCTCGATATCTGTCGAAAGATTCTTCAGAAACCAACGACAGCGATTGCGGAAACCCACTCGAGTGGATTTACTACAAACCTAGATCCGCGACGGCACGAATGGTACAGAGCGTCATTGACACAGCTTTGCAAAAATTTCAAAATCCCACTGCGTATTCCATAGGTCGCAGGACTTGGGGACGCAATGAACGAACAACGTGAGCGAATGACGGAGAGCCCGCCACCTGCGTGGCGGGCGTGATTGCAGCGGGACACAGATTGCGCGGGACTTGACGAGTTCCGATCGCTCAAGTATGCTCTCCTCAGCACATTGTCCCCCATGAACGAGGAAGGAGTCGACCGATGCGTATATTCCGAGACGAACGAGGTTCCACGTGTACCTTGGTACCGATGGACGACCTGGAACGCTTTGGGCTCGAGCGTGTCCGCGCGCTCGGCGCCGGCACGGTGATCGACTACGCGGGGATGGACGGCGACGGCTCGAAGGATCCGTCCTTCGCCATCCACTTCACGGTGGGCGGAGAACGCCTGACCGTCCGGGGCACCGACGAGGCGAGTCGCCGCATCACCGGCGGCATCCGCGACACGTGCTACTACGCGACCTCCGGTCTCACCTACCTCGGCACCGTCGAGGTCGACGGTTCGATGGGGTACCGGTTTGCCGGCACGCACTGTGCGCGGTGCGGATCTCCGGTCGTCACGCGCACTGCATGCGAATGGCGGGTGTGCGACGCCTGCGCCGAGACGTGCACGCACGAGTACAAGCGTGGGCTCATCCACGGTGGCGGGGTCGACCTCGGGATCGGCAACTTCTGCCGCTCGTGCGGCCGGGGGAAGCCGGATGAACCCGACCTGCCGCTCTCGGTGCACCACGAGCTCGTCAAGGCGAAACTCTGGGAACGCGGAGTCAACGCCACGTTCCTTTCGTAGCAAACATGCCGACCCCCCCGGAAACCATTCCGGAGGGGTCGATCACATTTTTATGCCGCAGCGTCACCACAGCTTCAGGATGAGCAGGAGCACGATCACCTGGTACACGAGGCCGAATTTCATCCCGAAGTCGTAGAATGTGATGAGGCGGTTGTGGTTGTACGTGTGGAAACGGTAGAAGCCACGGAAGTACGTCCGCGCGGATTTCTTGATGACCTGCGCGTACTCAGTGAGACCGACGACCACGTCGGGGAGTACGCCCGCGAGCGCGCCGAGGAATGCATGGAACGGTCGATCGAACCGGCCGGTGAGGATCGCACCGTACATGAGCGCGAGCGCCGCGACGACATCCGCAACGATCATGAGCGTGTACGCCCTGGCCGCCCGCCCATGCTTCGCACGATGTCCGAACCCGCGGTCCCCGTGCGGGAACATGTCGAGCGGGAAATGCGTGAGGAAACCGAACGCGAATGCGCTCGGGTAGCTCGGCGAGAGCTCACCAGCAAGCGCACCAGCGGCAGCGTGGAGAGTGATGAACACACGGAGATTTCTCCGCCAAAGGCGGATCCGCCTCTGGCGGAAAATTTCAGATTACAGATACAAATACCGGGGGCGAGAATTGAACTCGCAACAAGCGGATTATGATCCCGCTGCTCTACCATTGAGCTACCCCGGCCCAGAATCTCATTGTGGCAGATTGCGACCTGCATCGCAATGCTTGACTCGGACTCCGAGGTCCGCGTACGATGGAAACGCTGACCGGGAGACCCATTCGGCGGCGTATCTTCGCTTCGCTCGCGCTCCGCTCGATACCCCGCGTCTTCGCTCGGTCAACCGCGGGCTATCGCCCGCTCGCCATCACGCCACGGAGCCGTCGTCCGAGCAAGCTCGGCCGCCGTCTCCGCGTCGCGATGGCGACGGCTTCGCCGCGCACGACTCTCGGCTCATAGCGGGGTAGAGCAATGGCAGCTCGCCAGGCCCATAACCTGGAGGTTCCCGGTTCGAGTCCGGGCCCCGCAAGGAAATGCGCTCCGATAGACATCGGAGCGCATTTCCTTATCGCCGCCGAAAACATCGACGCACCGCTGCGCGGCACATGGCCGCGACCCTCACGCGATCCTCACGATTCCGCAGCACGTGGATGATCCCCGGTGAAATGGAGAGGAGGATGATGAGGAGGATGATCGGGAGGAGGTACTGATCGACGCCGGGAATGGAACGACCAAGAGAGTAGCCGATGAACGGAATCCCCACCGCCCACAACCCCGCACCGACGATGTTGTATGTGAGGAACCGACGGTACCGCATGCGGCCGACGCCTGCGAGGATCGGCACGAACGTCCGCGCGAACGGGACGAATCGAGCGAGAACGACTGCCTTCGGCCCATGTCGTTCGTAGAAACGCTGCGCCCGCGTGAGGTGGTCACGGTGGAAGAGCAGCGAGTCCTCCCGCGAGAAAATCCGCGGGCCCACCCGCACACCGAACGCGTAGCCAATGCCATCGCCGACAACCGCAGCGACTCCGCAGAGCGCGATGAGGAGGCGAATGTCGAACACGCCCTGCGACGAGAGAAAGCCCGCGGTGAAGAGCAACGAGTCCCCCGGCAGGAAGAATCCGATGAGCAATCCGGTTTCCGCGAAGATCACCGCGGTGATCCCGACGTAGCCGAAGCCGATGATGATGTCGACGAGTCCCATACGTAGTTCCGGAAGGTCCAATCCGCGAGCAGGCGCGTGTCGCGGAAACGATCGTCATGGCTCGCGCTCCCGAGTACGACGATCACGACCTTGTGCCCGTCACGCTCGACGGCGAGGGCGAGATTGTACCCCGATTCGTCGAGGTACCCGGTCTTGCCGCCGGCAATGCGGAACGCGTGCGGTATCCCATCACCCAGGAGCAGGTTCGTCGCCTGAATTGGAATCCGCACGGAAAAGAAACCTGAAGTCTTTTTTGGACGCTGGACGGTGATCGTCGCGTTTGGCATCCGCAGACGCCGAGCGATCTCATCCTCCCGCATCGCCGCGGCGAGGAGACGGACGACGTCAATCGCCGTGCCGCGATTTTCCGGTGAAAGGCCGGCGGGATCAACGATATGCGGCGATGGTACCCCCAACGAACTGGCAGTGGATCGCATCTCCGCGAGAAACCACCCCTCGAGCGCCTCGAGGTGGCGCGCGAGCGCGTTCGCCGCCACGTTGTCTGATCGTACGAGCGCGGCCGTGAGGAGGTCACCGACGATGACACGGTCCCCAACCGCGAGCACGGTGTGGCGCTCCGTCGGATCTGCTGGTACGTCGGCGGTCTCGATGAGCACCGACTCGTCCCAACGCGGGCGCTGCCGCACCGCGGTGAACGCCGTGAGGAGCTTCGTGATCGACGCGAGCGACCGCACCGCGTACGGGCGCTTTCCCCAAAGGACGGTGCCAGACGCAACGTCAATCACCACAGCGCTCTCAGCGGTGATCACGGGACCAAGTTCCTCGACTGCACCAATCGCGGTGCCGACCTTTGTCGGTATCGGTGCCGTCGCCGTAATGATGGAAGCCTCGGGCGTGGTGACCGTCGCCACCTGGATGTTCGCGAGCATTGTGTGCGGCGCAGACGCCTGGACGGCGATGAAGAGCACCGCGAGGAGTACGACGTTCATACCGCCGGCGGCGCCACCTGCTCCCCACCACCCCCGCCGCTCGCGTGTTGCAAGAACTGCGTGATGATCTCGCTCCCATGCAAGCGCTCGTAGTCCGGTAACGCGCGAACATCAACGAGGCCGAGGTGACGGAGGAAGTCCATCGAGATCGTATAGGCATCCTCGTGCTTCTGCGCATCGCGCCGCTCCTCGACGAGCCCGCGGATGAGGAGGTTCCGCAGGATGAGCCCGCAGTGGACGCCGCGGATCTGCTCGAGCTCTGCCTTCGTGATCGGCCCGCGGTACGCGATGACCGTCAAGGCTTCGAGCTGCGGTCGGGTGAGCTCGCTCCGGGTCTCGTCCTTCACGAACGCCTCCGCGACCTCGTGGAGGTCCGCATGGGTGACGAGCTGGACCTCCTCGCCGACCATCGCGACGGCGGTGCCGCCGCCACGCGCGTTCCACGTCGTTTGGAATGCGTCGATGGCGGACCGCGCGGTGCGCTGGTCACATCCGAGGAGCTCCGCGACCTTCCGAACCGAGAGCGGCTTCCCGGCGAGGAACAGGAGTGCCTCGATCGCGCGGTGGAGATCAATGATGGACGCCGGTTGTTTCGACATAGGGCGGCGGTGTGGTAATTTTCGCGATGCGAATGGGTGCGAATCGCGCATCCTGCTCCGCGTCGATGATCTGCCGCTTCACGAGCTCGAGGATCGCGAGAAAACTCACGATCGCCTCATCTCGCCCGCGGCGCCCGTGGAGGACCTCATCGAACGTCGTCTTCGGCTGCTCCGTGATGAGTCGTCGGATCTCCGTAATGCGATCATCGATCGAGATGACCCGCCCGACGACCGCGCGTGGGATGCGCACGATCGGTTCGAGCTCAGCGACGATGTGCGTGAGCGCCGCATGGAGCACCTCGACGGTACAGTTCGGAGGCGGAATGAACGTCGGTACGGCGATCGGCGCGCGCTCCGTCGGGTAGCAAGTCATCCCAGATGTGTACCGTGCCTCGAGGAGCCGAGATGCATCAACGAACGCACGGTAGATGCGGAGCTGATCCGCGAGCCCCGTCGCATCGGTCTCCGCCTCGCCAACCGCCCCAGGCACGAGGAGGAGGGATTTGAGGTACAGGAGCTTCGCTGCGACGATGAGGAAATCCGCAACGTCTTCTGGCGAGCGATCCTCCACCTGCTTCAGGTGTGCGAGGTACTCCTCGCACACGCGCGCGAGCGCGATCGTCGTAATATCGACCTCCTCCTGCTCGATGAGGCGCAGGAGGAGGTCGAGCGGGCCTTCGAATTGATCGAGGGTGACGGTGTGGGGCATCGTGACTATTTCTTCGCCGGCTTCTTCGGCTTCCCACCCTTCTTCTCTGCGAACGCGCCGAGGATTGGCGACTCCATCTTCACGAAATCCTTCGCCTTCATCCCGATGGATTCCGTGAGGCTCCCAGCGCGAACGATGATGTCGCCCGCCTTCGCGAAACCCTGCTCGAGCGCCACCTCGACGCCGAGGAGCGACCCGAATGGTGGGGTCGTCCCGGGCATCACCTTGAGCCGCTTGATCGCCGCCTCCGGAGAAATGGACACCGCCTTCGCCTTGAGCAGCTTCGCGAGCTTCTTGAGGTCAAGCCGCGCGCTCGCCGGGAGCACGACGAGGACGTACCGTCGGTCTGCGCGCACGAGCAACGTCTTCGCGACCTTCTCGAGTTTTTCCCCGAGCGTCGTCGCGAGGTCGTACGCAGTGAACACCGTCTTGTGCGGGAGCACGCGGTACTTCGCCTTATGTTTCGCAAGCGCGTTGAGGAGCCGCTTGGGGATGGCCATACGTTACTTCTTCAATGGTAATGTCTGCTGGGTGCCGGATACGACGCGCGCGACCCGTCGCCCCTCCGGCGTCAGTCGCACTGCGTGGATGAACCACTTCTCCTTCGTTCGTACGCCATGCCCGACGAGGAACCCGCGGTCAATCATCCGCTCGAGCGCCTTCGTCACGACGTCAACGACATCTTTCGCGTGGCTGGCCTCTCGTTTCTCCAATTCATGGAATCGCCTCCGTTCGACCCGCCCGCGCAGTGGGTAGCAGGACCGAAGAATCGCTTTCTGGAGCCGAGAAAGGCGTAGTGCGGACACACTGCCAGCGTACCACAACTAGGCATGATCAGGCCACCGATGCAATTTCCTCTTCCCTCTTCCCTCTTCCCTCTTCCCTCGAAATCCCGCCTTCACCACCTCAATGGCGGCGAGCTCGACGACGCCGATCGCGGCGATGGTGCCCCACCCCCATGCCGGGAGTGGCACGGTGCGAAGGAGCGGCTGGAGCGAGGATGCGGCGAGCCCGGAGACGAGCAAGATCGCGGCGACGGCGACCGCGATGAGGAGGTGCGGATTCGCAAACGGGCGTGAACGCCAGATCGGCTCACGGAAGCTCCGGATACCGAAGACGAACACGAGCGCGTTAATCCCGAGGCCGCCGAAGATGATCGTCCGCGTGAGCGAAAGGTCGTACCCCGTAGCGAGCAGCGTGAGTGCGACGGCGAGGAGCACGATGTCGCTCACGATCCCTACCCCGAAGATGAGCGTCCGGAGTTCCCGCGAGAGGAGCGGTTCGCCTCGTGGACGCGGCGGCTCCGCCATCACCCCGCGCTCGGCGGGTTCGAACGCGAGCGCGGCAGCCGGCAGGAGGTCCTCGACGAGGTTCACCCACAGGATCTGCGCCGGGAGGATCGGGACCGGCACGCCGAGCGCGAGCGCGCCGCCAACGAGGACGACCTCACTGAAGCTCGACATGAGGAGGTACGCCGTCACCTTGCGGAGGTTGTCCCAGATGACGCGACCGCCGGCGATACCGGCGACGATCGTCGCGTAGTGGTTGTCGAGGAGCACGAGGTCTGATGCCTCCCGCGCGACATCGGTTCCGGACCCCATCGCGATCCCGACGTCCGCACCGATGAGCGCCGGCGCGTCGTTCACGCCGTCACCGGTCACCGCAACGACGGCCCCCGCCTCGCGCCACGCGCGCACGAGGCGAAGCTTCTGCTCCGGAACCGTACGCGCGAAGACATCGAACTCCCCGACACGATCTCGGAGCTCGGCATCGGACATGCGGCCGAGCGCATCACCAATACACACACGTGGCTCATGATCAACGAGCCCGACATCCCGCGCAATCCGCTGCGCGGTCGCCGGGTAATCGCCGGTCACCATGACCGTCCGGATCCCGGCCGAGCGTGCCTCAGCGAGCGCACCGGCGGCATCCGCCCGAAGCGGATCGCGAAGGAGGAACACGCCGAGCAACGTGGCATTCCGCGTGATGTCGCCAAGGTCTGCGATCCGTTTGACGTCCGCTGGTACATCTGCCACTGCGACACCAACGAGTCGGAACCCCTCTCCACCGAGCTCCTCAAGCTCGTGGCGCAGCCCGTCCGGGATCCTCGGAACAATCCGCTCCGGCGCCCCAATGAGGATGAGCTCGCGCTCGACAAGTGTGGCAGAGTACTTTCGATCCGCCGAAAACGGTACTCGATCGATCCGCCGCTGCTCCCGCATAGCGACGATATCGATCCCGTGCGCCCCGGCCGCGGCGACGAGTGCCGCCTCAGTGCCGGAACCAAGGAATCGCCACGCCGAAACGGCATCCTCAGGATTCACGATGGCGACATCCGTCCCAACCGCCACTGCCTCGAGCGCACGACGGAGTGGCGGAGCTGATGTGCTCCCCGTCGTGAGATCGTACCGGGTGTCATCCGTTCGGAATGCGACCGCACGCATGCGGCCCTCCGTGATCGTCCCCGTCTTATCTGTGAGGATGACGGAGACGGACCCGAGCGTCTCGGCCGCGATGAGCCGGCGGACGAGACACTGCCGGCGAGCGAGCTGGAATGCGCCGATTGCAAGGATGACGGTCACCGCAACGGCGAGCCCCTCGGGTATCGCGGCAACCGCGACCGCAACCGCAGTGGTGAGCATGGCGCCGAGCGGTACCCCACGCGCGAGCCCGATGAGGAGGACGACGACGGTGAGCCCGAGGATGAGGACGGTGAGCGTCGCGCTCAACCGGCCGAGCTGTTCCTGCAGCGGCGTCCGCTCACGCGGCTCAACGAGCGACGCCGCAATCTTCGCCAGCCGCGTCGCGGATCCGGTCGCGGTGACGATCGCATTCCCGCTCCCCTCCACGACCGTCGTCCCCTGCCAGAGCGCCGCGAATGTTCTCTCCCCATCCCCTCTGTGAGGGGATGGGGAGCTTGAGAGGGAGAGGAGGTCATCAACCATTTTCGCGACTGGCAACGATTCCCCCGTCAACACCGACTCATCAACTTCGAGGTCGTGCGCCTCGAGTACCTGTGCGTCCGCCGGCACACGCATCCCCCGTTCGAGCACGATGCGATCGCCGGGAACGAGCTCGCGCGCGGGCACTTCCGCCTCGTGACCATCTCGGATGACCCGCGCAGTCGGCGCGAGCATGGACCGGAGCGCACGGAGCGCACGCTCCGCACGGACCGCCATGGCAATACCGAACGCCGCGGTGAGCGCGAGCGCGACGAGGATGAAGGCCCCGTCGATGCGCTCCCCCACCGCGATCGCCACGACAGCCGCACCGGCGAGGACGAGGAGGAGCGGGTTCCGGAGCTCCTCCGCAACGATGGCGAACACTCCCGGCCGCTTTGGCTCCGGGAGGATATTTGGCCCGTGCTGGCGACGCAGCGCCGCAACTTCCGCGCTCGTGAGCCCGGCAGTATTCAATCCTCCAGGATTGTACTGCCGGGTGAGTCCCACTGCGGCGGTCATAGAGAACCGACGCTCATTCCCCGAACACGCGGAGGAGGCGCGACCGGAGTTCGTCTGCCTCGTACGAGTCGATCGCATCACCCGTCTGCAGCTTGAGCTCGCGGACCGCGCGCTCCGCCTCTGCCTTCGAGACACCGCCGGAGAGGTACTTCGTGAAGACGCCCTTCACGTACTCGCGCTCTGCCACGCCGAGCGATGGAGTATCCCGAAGGATGCGTTCAAATTCTTTGCGTTGGATGCGTTTCCCGCTCGAGAAGAACCATCCCATACACATCTATCGTACCGCACGGAAGCGTATGCGTCAGGAGACGTCTACACATCAAATCGAAGCCGCCACAGCTTCTCATCCTCGCGATCCTCGAACCCCTTGAACGTGATGCACTGCACGTTGCGGCCGAGCTCGAGATCCACCTTGAGGAGCCGCACGAGGTCCGCACACGGGTACGGGTAGAGCCACACGCTCTTCTGGATCGGGTAGAGACCGAGTCGGGTGAGGTGCGTGCGGAGATTATCACGAACGTAGCGACGCTTCTCGGAGATGTCGAACGTGATGATCCGCCACCTTCCATCCCACTTCTTCGGTTGCTTGAATTGTGCGTTCGCGAGCTCGTGCCGTGCGAGGTACTCGCGACCCTTATCCGTAAGCGAAAATCCCACGACGCGCCCCCGCCGCACCTCCTCCACGAGCCCCCGCCGCATGAGTCGCCTGAGTGCACGGTCGACATCGTACCGTTCGAACGAACGCGATCGCCGCATGAACGGCTTGAGCGCGAGGAGTGCTCCCGGAACAATGGCGGCCGCGACAACAATGCCCGCCGCCGCAATGACACCGAGCGTCGCAAATCCTACTCGTTGGAGATTCTCCTGATGCCGCATCTTCATCGGCATACGATGCTTCCCGCCATGCTTCCCACCCCATCAACCTACCCACATACCCTCACACCCACAACTCACTCCAGTATACCCAATCCCACCCTTTTCAACGATCGTTGAAAAGGGTGGGCCGAGCCAAAAACTCCAACCATACCATTCTGCTGGACCATCCCCCCTGCTGGACCCTCAAATCCTTGCAATCCAATCATGACCAATCCCACCGAATTCAACGATCGTTGAATTCGGTGGGATTGACTACAATTCTTGAACGGACAGAAACACGGGTGGGTATGAAGCTTGAAAGAGCGGTGGGATGGATGGGAAAGGAAGAGGCCCCGGACCGGGTGGTCTGGGGCCTCGAGAAGCGTGCGATGTCCGTCGCGGTCACCGCGCGGGGGCGGTGGCGAGACGTCGGAGCGCGCCGGGCGGGAGAGCGCGGTCCCCTCCCGCGTGCTTCGCGGTGGACGGGCGGGTACCACCGTCGCCGGACGGTGGGGTGCTGCCGGGGCCGCCGGTCGCGTTCTTGGCGCGATCGAACTGCTTCGTGGCGCGCCAGAAGCCGTAAGAGGCCGCGGTGACGAAGATGAGCGGAATCGACCAGTAGCCGATCCCCATCGCCATCCGTGCGACGAGCGACTGCCCGAGTAGCTTCGCGATGAGCGCGACGCCGAACAGCACCATCGGCATCACGAACGCGCTGATCGCGGTGTGGTAGACCGCGCGGGCGAGCGGGAAGTCGCGCTTGAGCCCGACCTCCCGGAATCCGGCGAGCACCATGAGCAGCGTCGGCCCGAAGACGGCGACCAACGCGACGACGTGACCGAACGTCGGTCCGACTGCTCCGGTCAGGAGCGCGTACGCGTGGCCGACGATCGCTCCGACGACTGCGTACAGCAGTGCGAAGATGATCCAGTGCATGATGTCCTCTCCTACAGCGCCTGCGCGCGTGGTGGGGTGAGCCGACGCCGCCATTCGTTGATGAACGCGGTGCGGACTTCGTCTCGCATCCAGTCGGACGCGGACTGCGTGACCGGACGCCACTCGTCGGTGTACGGCGTGCGCACCTCGGCCTGCGTGGCACCGGTGGACATGCGCCAGAGTATGCCGCTCTGGTTGCCGACGTAGTACGTGATGCGCGGGATGACTTGGTGTCCCTGCGGGGTCCTTGCCTCGATGCCGAGGATCGCGATGTACGCGACGCTGTTGTCCCAGCCGGGCGTCCGGACGATGATCGGCCGCGCCTTGTGCGTCGGCCCATCCGTGCACTCCGGCAGCGCGTTGCAGTGCTCGTCGAGCTCCGCGTATGGAACGA
>Ga0114945_10000649_pt1 | contig 22424 bp, 18 predicted proteins | sample OV2TP3_FD_87194 | JGI IMG/M metagenome (GOLD analysis project Ga0114945, IMG submission 87194) | Hot spring microbial communities from Beatty, Nevada to study Microbial Dark Matter (Phase II) - OV2 TP3 | ecosystem: Environmental > Aquatic > Thermal springs > Hot (42-90C) | place: USA: Beatty...
GGTGGCGGCCCTGTTCGCCCTCCGGCAGCGGCTCGTGGCGCACCGGAAGCTGATCCATCGCCTGGTCGCTCTGGTGGCCGCGGCCTGGGTCGGGGTGTGGCTGAAGGCCCAGCCGAGCACCACGCAGGTCCTCACGCTGGCCGATTCGGCGGCCCGGTTCCGGCTCCCGTTCGGGACCTTCCTGTCGGAGCCGCTGATCTTCCTGTTCTGGGTCGTTATCGCGGTGTCGATTCCGCTGTGGGGGCGGGGGTTCTTCTGCGGGTGGGTCTGCCCCTACGGGGCGCTGTTAGAGGTCCTGCTGGGCCTGCGGGAGCGAGTGTTGCCTGAACGGCTGCGGAGGCGGATCGACGCGTGGGAGCCGGGGCCGGCCTGGCGGGCGGGCAAATATGTCACGTTCCTGATCCTCCTGGGGGTGGGGTTCTTCAACCTGCCCCTGGCGGAGACGCTGGACGAGGTGGAGCCGTTCAAGACGTTCATCCTCCGGCTGGCGCGGCCCGCGCATTTCGTGGCCTACTTCGTCGCGGTCACGGTCCTGTCGGTGGTGGTCTACCGGTCCTTCTGCCGCTTCCTGTGCCCCCTGGGCGGGGCGCTGTCCATCCCGTCGCGCAGGCCGCTCCTGCCGCTGGCGCGCTACGACCAGTGCTCCACGTGCAAGATCTGCCACCGGGGGTGCGAGCCGAAGGCCATCTCCTACGAGACGGGGCGGATCGACTACCGGGAGTGCCTGCAGTGCTGGGACTGCCAGAAGACGGGGCAGGACGAGGCGGTCTGCCCGGCGCTGATCGTCGCGAAGCGGGAGAGGACCGCGCCGAGGCTGATGGCCGGGGCGCTGCTGCTGGGTCTCGCAATATGGCCGTCCGTCTCCGTGGCCGGGACGCGAGTGGTGACTTCCGGCCCCGGCGCGATCCGGGAGGCGATCGCGGCGAGCGCGGAAGGGGACACGCTCCTGGTGACGGCGGGGGTCTACCGGGAGAACGTGGTCGTGAATCGGCGCATCGCGATCGTGGGCGTTGAGGGCGCGGTCGTGGACGCGGGGGGGAAGGGGCACGTGCTGGCCGTGGAGGCGCCGGGGGTCACGGTGGAGGGGCTGACGCTCCGGGGGGGCGGGTGCGAGCCGAACCGCTCGGACGCGGGCATCCGGGCCGAGCAGGTTGCGTCTGGGGTGAGGCTCATCCGCAACCGGGTGGAGGGGTGCCGGTTCGGCATCTGGATCCACGGGAGCGAGGGGGCGGAGGTGGTCGGCAACCGGATCGACGGGCGGGGGGACCTGCCCGTGAACGCGCGGGGGGACGGGGTCCATCTCTGGAGCGCGCAGGGGGCCACGATCCGGGGGAATACGATCTCCGACAGCCGGGATGGCGTTTACATGGAGTTGAGCATGGACTGCCGGGTGATCGGGAACACGATCACGAGGTCGAGGTACTCCGCGCACACCATGTGGTGCGACCGGGGGGTCTTCAACGACAACACGGTCGTGGAGAACTTAGTGGGGCTGGCCCTGATGTTCTCCAAGCAGATCGAGGCCAGCCGGAACGTCCTCCACAACAACGCGACGCACGGCCTTTTGCTGATCCAGGTCACCCGGAGCCGGGCGGTTGAGAATCTGATCATCGGAAACACCAAAGGGCTTTTTCTTTATAACTCCCTCTACAACACGCTGCGGGGGAACCTGGTGGCCCGGAACAACCTGGGCATGCACTGCTGGGGCGGCTCCGAGGAGAACGAGGTGACGGACAACGCGTTCGTCCAGAACGAGATCCAGGTCAATTTCGTGGCCGCGCACGACCAGGCCTGGGACGGCAATTTCTGGAGCGACTATCTGGGGTGGGACCTGGACGGGAACGGGAGGGGGGACGCGCCCTACCTGTCGAACTCCCTGGTGGACGCCCTGCTGTGGAAATATCCGGCGGCCAAGCTGCTCCTGACCAGCCCGGCGCTCCAGGCCCTGGCCAGGGCGGAGCGGGAGTTCCCCGTGATCGCCTTCCCCAAGGGGGTGGACCGCTCGCCCCGGATGTCCCCGGCGGTCTCCGGGTGGGCATCGGTCCTGGAACGCTACCCGCCGAGGCCGCAGAACTATTACGGGGAACAGAGCAAGCTTCCCCATATCCCCGGAGAATGACATGATTCGGCTGGAAGGCATCTCCAAGCGGTTCGGGCCTGTGGAGGCGCTCCGCTCCGTGGACCTGGAGGTCAGGAGGGGCGAGTGGCTGGGGCTGTTCGGGCACAACGGGTCGGGCAAGACGACGCTGATCCGGATTCTGGTGGGGCTTTCGCAGCCCTCGGCGGGGAGGCTGCTGATCGAGGGGAGGGAGCCGGACCGGGAGGGGTGGCGGGCGTTCCGGCGGCGGCTCGGGTTCATGCCGGAGCGGATCTCGTTTTACGAGCATCTGACGGGGGAGGAGACGCTCCGGTATTTCGCCCGGCTGCGGGGCGCGGGCGGGGAGAGGGTGATGCAGGCGCTGGAGGGCGTGGGGCTGGGGGGGGCGGCCCGGAGGCGCGTGGGGGAGTACTCCAAGGGGATGCAGCAGCGGCTGAACCTGGCGCAGGCGCTGATCGGGGGGCCGGAGGTCCTGGTCGTGGACGAGCCGATCGAGGGCCTGGACCCCGAGGGGACGCGGGAGTTCTTCCGCCTGCTGAGGTCCGGGGAGGGGCGCACGGTGGTGCTGTCGTCGCACCGGCTGTCGGAGGCATGCGGTCAGGTGGACCGGGCCTGCGTCCTGAGCCGGGGGGAGGTGAGGGCGCTGGGGGGCGTGGAGGAGCTGAGCCGGGCGCTCCGGCTGCCGATCCGGGTGCATCTCTACCCGGCGGGGTCGGTCAACGGGGCGCTGGAGGCGGCCCTCCGCAGGCTGGGCGCTGTCTCCGTGCTGAAGGGGGACGGGAGGCTCGTGGCGGAGGTCCCGCAGTCTGAAAAGATCGGGTTTTTGACCGGGCTGGACGCCTTCCGCGGGGAGATCCGGTACCTGCGCGTGGAGGAACCGAGCCTGGAGGAGGTCTACTTTGCGGCAGACTGACGTGGTTCTGGGCATCGCCCGCAAGGAGTTCGGGGACCGCCTCCGCAACCGGTGGATCTGGACGGTCTCCGCGCTTTTAGTGGCCGCCGCGCTGGCCGTGGCCTTTTTCGGCGCGGCCCCGGTGGGGGTCGTGGGCGTGCAGAGGGCCGGGGCGGCGATGGCGAGCATGATGAACCTGACGCTCTACCTGGTCCCGCTGCTGGCCCTGGTGATGGGGTGCGGGGCCGTGATCGACGAGAAGCGGCGGGGGACGCTCGATCTGATCCTGGTCCATCCCCTCTCGCCGGGGGAGTATTTTCTGGGGACTTTTCTGGGTTTCGCCCTGGCCCTGTCCGCTGCCGTGGCGACCGGGCTGGCCCTGTCGGGCGTGGCGCTGAGGGCGTGGGCGGGGGTGAGCGTCCCGGAGTATCTCGTCCTGGTCGTCCTGGCCCTGGCGCTGGGGGCGGCGTTCCTGGGGCTGTCGTTCCTGCTGTCCATCCTCTCCAGAGACCGGGGAAGGGCGGTGGCCGTGTCGGTCCTGGTCTGGATCTGCGCGGTGTTTGTGTTCGACCTGGCGCTGGTGGGGGCGCTCATTCTGTCGAAGGGGGATGTCCCCGCCGGGCTGTTCGGGGCGCTCCTCCTGCTCAACCCGACGGATGCGTTCAGGATGCTCTGTTTCAGGTGGGTCGGCAGCGCCGCCTCGCCTCTGGGTCTGTCGGCGGAGATGCCCGCAGCCCCTTCGGCGGCCCTGTCTGCGGGCGCCCTGCTGCTCTGGGGCGTTCTGCCCCTGCTTTTGAGCTACGTCCTTTTTGCCAGGCGGGCCGCTGAGGACAGGCTGGTTTGAGTTTCACCTTTTCGCAAGGAGTTGAGATGAGGCACACGAGCATCTTTCAGAGGGCTGCGATGTGGGCGGTCCTCCTCTGCGTCGGCTCCGCAGGGGCCGGGGAGCTGCGGGGCCGGGTGGCGGGCGACGAGGGGCAGGCCGTGGTCTGGGTCGAGGGCGCGCCGGGGGGGCAGGTCCCCAGGCGCGATGTCGTGATCTCGCACGTCTCCGGGCGGTTTGAGCCTTATGTGAGCGTGGGGTTCGTGGGCAACGACTTCGTCCTGCGCAACGAGGACGGCACGCTCCACAACACCCATCTCTACATGCGCCTGGCCTATCAGAAGGCGGTCTCCCAGCGCCCTCTCCACTACGGGGCCACGCTCTTCAACGTCGCCCTGCCGAAGGCGGGCATGGAGGTGAGGAGGCCGATCAAGCCGTATTACCGCTACCGGGAGGAGACCGGGTTTATCGAGGTGGTCTGCAACCCGCATCCGGGCGAGCAGGCCTACGTGTTGATCTTTGACCACCCCTATGCCGCGGTGACCGGGAAGGATGGGGCGTTCTCGATCCCGGATGTCCCGGCCGGGAGGCACGAGGTGCGGGTCTGGCGCAACGGCGTTGTCAGGACGTGGGGGACCGCCGAGGTGAGGGACGGCGCTCCGACGGAGGTCGTGGTCGAGGGGGAGTAGGGAGGATGGGATTCGTGGCCCTTCGACTTCGGGCTTACGCCCTGCGCTCAGGGCAAGTTCGCGGCCCTTCGACTTCGGGCTTACGCCCTGCGCTCAGGGCAAGTTCGTGGCTCGTCCTCTGGATGGCCTGGGGGACGCTCGCCTTTGCCGATCCTCCGTCAGGGGCCCTGCCGAAGTTCGACCTGGTGAACTGGGATGGACGGAGGGTGTCGGCGGACTCTCTGAAGGGGAGGACGACCCTTCTGGTCTTCACCTACGCCAGATGCGCCTTCGCCTGTCCGATGGTCACCGCTCAGCTTCAGGAGCTGGACAGGGAGCTGGGAGGCCCGCCGGACCTCCTCTTTCTGCACGTTTCGGTCAACCCCGCCCAGGACACGCCGGAGGAGGCGCTGAGGCATTTCGAGAGGCACGATCTGGACCCCCGGAAGGACCGCCGGTGGCTCTTCCTGATCGGGCCTGAGGACCGGATCGCGTCGGCCTTGTCGGACTTCGGGATCGAGGTGAGGCGCATCCCGATGGGGGGGGAGGTTCTCATCGAGCACACGATCCGGGTCCTGGTGGTGGGTCCTGCGGGTCAGGTCGTGGCGACGTTCGACACCTATCAGTGGGACCAGGAGGAGGTCATCCGTGCGATCCGTTCTTCTCTGGGAAAGGGCTGAGGTTGTGGACCGGCGGGGGTTTCTGCGGGCTGCGGGCCTGGGGGGATTGGGGCTGCTCGCGTCGGGGTCCGGGCTCTTCGCGGCCCCTGTCGCGGGGTTCGATCCCTCGTCCGTGACCTGCATGGCGTTCGACGTGACCTACCGGACGGAGGTGCACAGCCTGCCACGGGACGCCGAGCAGGCCTATATCTGGATGCCTCTTCCCCCCTCCGACGATGCTCAGGAGGTGGCCGACCTGTCGATCACCTGTCCGGCGGGTTATGAGATCACCTCCGAGGAGGTCTACGGAAACCGGATGGTTCTCGTGAAGACGGGGCCGCAGGCCGCGCCGTTCGCGCTGGAGTCGCGCTACCGGATTGTGCGTCACCGGACCGGGGCGAGGCGGGCGGCTCTGGACGAGGCATCGGCCCGCAAGTATCTGCGGCTGAGCCAGCGGGCGCGGGTCACGGAGGAGGTGGAGGCGTTCACCCGGAGGGTGGTGGGAGGGGCCGGGCGGCCGGCGGAGGTGGGGAGGAGGGTCTACGATGCCCTCCTTGATCTGCTGACCTACGACAGGCAGATCGAAGGATGCGGCCTGGGGGACACGGCCTGGGTCATGAAGCACAGGCGCGGAAAGTGCGACGATTATCACGCCCTGTTCATGGCCATGATGGTCTCACGGGGGATCCCCGTGCGGTGGGAGCAGGGCTTTCCCCTGCCGTACCCCTCCCCCGCGGGGGCCAGCGGCGGGCAGTTGAGCGGGGACTGCTCCGGGGCGCACTGCTGGGTCAGCTTTTACGACCCGGACCTGGGCTGGGTCCCGGTGGATGTGTCGGAGGCGGACAAGCGCCCTGAGATGAGGGAGTTCTTCTTCGGGCGACTGACGCCGAACCGGTTCAAGATCTCGGAGGGGCGGGCGATCACGATGAACCCCCCGCAGGGGGGGGATGCGCTCCCCACGTTTGCCTACGCCTACGCGGAGGCGGACGGCATCCCTCTGATCTACCCGTCCAACTACGAAAATGTGGTGCGGTTCCATGTCGTTCGCGTGGAGACCTCCTGACGTGCTCAGGATTGTGTTCAGGTCTACAATTTTGTTCCTCCTGTTCGCGACCCTCTCGTGGGGGACGGGGCGCGCTACGGAGGCCAAAGTCGGCCAGGCCCCGCCTCCGTTCGCGCTGACGGACGAGGGGGGGGAGACGCACCGGCTTCAGGACCTCACAGGCAGGCCGGTGGTTCTCTACTTCACGCACAACATGTGCCACTACTGCACGCAGATCATCGGGTATCTGAAGCGGGCGCACGGGGCGTATGAGGCGCGGGGGCTGACGATTGTGACGATCAACGTCATGGCTGGGGACGTGAGGCTGATCCGGCGTTACAAGGAGCAGTTCAGCCTCCCCTTTCCGATGCTGGCCGGGAAGGACCCTCAGCTTCTCAGGGACTACGAGGTGAACTACGTGCCCATCGTGGTGTTCATCGGCAGGGACGGGCGCATCCGCCGCATCTACCATCACTTCATTCTGGAGCAGGACTTCGAGGCGAGCGTGAAAGAGATCGTGGAGGGGGGTTGAGGGTATGCGTCGGCGGGATTTTTTAAGGCGGGCGGGCATCGGCGCGGCGGGGGCGGCTGCGCTGGTGGTTCTGGACCCTTTTGCGCGGGTCGCGGGCGCGGTCGGGCCGGGGGGTGTCGGACCCCTCCGCCGGACGGTCTGCGGCATGGGCACGTGGATTCACCTCACGGCGGTCCCGGATGGGACGGATGGCGCGGACGCCTCTGTGGACGCGGCGCTGGGCGAGGTCGCGGAGGTGGACCGCCTGATGAGCGCGCACCGGGCTGACAGCGATCTGTCGCGGATCCACCTGGCGGCGGGGGGGATGGCGCGGGTGGATGCGCGGACGCTGGCCGTGGCGGAGGCGGGGCTGGCCTACGCGGAGATGACGGGCGGGGCTCTGGACCCGACGGTGTTGCCGCTGATGCGCTTCTGGGGGTTCATGGGGCAGCGCGATGTCCTCCCCAGGCCGGGGGACCTGGGTCCCGTTCTGGAGCGGGTGGGCTACCGGCAGGCGCTCATCCGGGACGGGCAGGTGGGGCTCAGGCAGGCGGGGGGGGAGCTCGATTTCGGGGGCATTGCCAAGGGCTACGGGGTGGACCGGGCGGTGGCGCAGCTGCGGAGGGGCGGGGTCGTCAACGCTTTCGTGGAGGCAGGGGGGGACCTGTATGCCGCCGGTCAGCCCGACCCGACCCGGCGGTGGAGGGTGGGCATCCGGGACCCGAGGCGTCCTGATCGGCTGTTTGCGACGCTGGAGGTGAAGGATGAGGCGGTGGCCACGTCAGGGGGGTATGAGAAGTTCCGGGTCGTGGGGGGGAGGCGGGTCGCTCACCTGATCGATCCGAGGACGGGACAGCCGGCGGAGGAGGTCCTCAGCGCGACGGTCCTCGCGCCGACGGCGATGGAGGCCGACGCGCTGGCCACGGCCACCTATATCCTGGGCGTCCGGGCCGGTCTCGACCTGGTGCGCCAGCGGCCGGGCGTGGAGGGCGTGTGGGTGACGGCAGACGGACTCAGATGGGTCTCTCCCGGCCTCACAGGGCGGATCAGGTGGGTGTAGGCGCTGCTCAGGATCGTCAGCGAGGGGACAGAGAGAGGGGAAAGGGACAGGGCGCCCTTTCCCCTTTTCCTTTCGCCTCTGGATGGGACACGAACGTCTCACGGGTGCGACATCCCCCTCTCGTTTTTCCCGTTGGAGGTTCTCCTTATCCATCCCCTTTTCCATTTATAACATCTTTTTTTTCAATAGATAACATCTAAAATTTTGCGCCGGAACGCTTCTGGCACAGGATTTGTGTGATGAAATTTCAACCATGATCCCTTGATCTGTTGATCAGAAGGGATCGGGATGGGTTTCCCCGGTCCGACGCTGGCGTCGGACAGTGACATTCACAGGCGTCGGAATGGCCCCCGATGAACTCAACCGCCCTTGTCTTCGAGAATCAGACGGCCGCCGGAGGTCGCGTCCGTATCTGGCGTTATGCAGACGGGCGGTTTCTGCTCGAGTATATCAAGCCCGACGGGAAGGCGACCATGGTGTTCTGCTCGACCTTCGAGGAGGCGCTGAGTCTCTGGTGCCGCCTCGATGGCGGGGGGCGTCCGTCGCCGCCGAATGGGCCGGAGGACAGGGCCGGGGAGGGCTGAAAGGTTACGAAAAGTCGGCCACAGAGGCAGTGGGGTGGATCGATCCGGTGGATCGATGGAAGGGTGGAAGGACGCGGAGGGAAAAGAGTATGGACGAGTTCTACGAGGTGGCTTTCAAGCAGGAGTGCAGGGGCCTCTTTGAGGACGCCGGCCAGGGCGAAATAAATGTCGGAGATTACGTGGTGGTCGCGTCTGAGAAGGGGGAGGAGATCGGGCAGGTGACGCAGAAGGGGGACCTGACCGAGCTGAAGGGGAAGGGGAGGGAGGTGGGCCGGGTGGTGCGGCGGGCCACGCCTGAGGACGTCGAACAGCTCCAGGAGCGCCGGCGGAAGGAGGCCGAGGCGCTGCTGGTGTGCCGGCAGAAGGTCGTCCAGCACAACCTGAAGATGAAGCCTCTGGACGTGGAATACGAATACGACGGGAGCCGGATCACGTTCTACTTCACGGCGAACGGGCGCATCGACTTCCGGGAGCTGGTCAAGGACCTGGCCCGCACCTACCGCACCCGGATCGAGCTGAGGCAGATCGGGTTCCGCGTGGAGACCAAGCGGATGGGGGGGTTCGGGATATGCGGGCGGTCGCTCTGCTGCGCGGCGTTCATCCAGAAGCCCTCGCCCGTGCCCATTCAGGTGGCGCGGGACCAGGCCCTCGCCCAGAACGCCTCCAAGCTGACCGGGGTGTGCGGCCAGTTGAAGTGCTGCCTGACCTTCGAGCAACGGATAGATGATCCGATGCAGGCGTCCGGCGGGGAGGGGCGCGAACAGGCCCCCAGGGCAGGCTGCGCGTCCTGTTGTCGCGGCGCCGCCACGGGGGGAGACGGCGTTCTTCATCAAATCCTTCAGGCGCAGGACGAAGAGGAGGGGCTTGAGGACCTGCCGCTGGTCGAGGCGCAGCCGGCGCAGGCGCACGAGGTAGAAGCGAGATAACAAGGAGATCCCAGTGATTTCACCCGGCGCGATTCATACAGCTTCTCCAACGCCGCGCAACCCGGATACAGCGCACCGGGAAAAGCCGGTTTTTTTGGACATCGATTTCAATGTCTCGCCATTCTTAGTGATCTGGGAGGTGACGCGGGCGTGTGACCTGGCCTGCGTCCACTGCCGGGCCGAGGCGCAGCCCCACCGGCACCCTCTCGAACTCACGCGGGAGGAGGGGTTCCGGCTGCTTGAACGGGTCCGGGCGTTCGGCAGGCCCCTCTGCGTGCTGACGGGCGGGGACCCGATGAAGCGGCCGGAGACGCTCGACTTCATCCGTCACGGGGACCGGCTTGGCCTCCGCATGGCGCTCACGCCCAGCGGCACGGGGCTGATGACGCGGGAGGTCGTGCTGGCGCTCCAGGGGGTGGGGCTGTCCCGGCTGGCGATCAGTCTGGACGGGTCGACGGCGGAGGTCCACGACGCCTTCCGGCAGGTGCGGGGGTCCTACGGGTGGACGATGGACTGCATCGCGCACGCCCACGCGGCGGGCATGCCGGTGCAGGTCAACACGACGATCACGCGCCACAACCTGGCCGACTTTGACGGGCTGGTGCGGAAGATGATCGACCTGAAGATCGTCCTCTGGAGCGTCTTCTTCCTGGTGCCCACGGGCCGGGGGCAGGAGAGGGACGAGGTGACCGCAGAGGAGTACGAGTGGGTCTTCAACCGGCTCTATGACCTGTCGAGGTCCGCGCCGTTCGACATCAAGACCACGGCCGCGCCCCACTACCGGCGCGTCGTGTTGCAGCGGATGAAGGCGGAGCGGCAGAGGGGAGAGAGGCGGAGTGGTCCGGCGACGGGGCCGGGGTTCCACGCGGGGAGGGATCAGATCGGGCGGGCCGCCAAGGGGGTGAACGACGGGGACGGGTTCGTGTTCATCTCCCACACGGGGGAGGTCTACCCCAGCGGCTTCCTGCCGGTGTCCGGGGGAAACGTGCGCCGGGAGAGTCTTGTGGAGATCTACCGGAATTCGCCGCTGTTCAGGGCGCTCCGGGACCGCGACCTGCTCAGGGGGAAGTGCGGGATGTGTGAATACAAAAACGTGTGCGGGGGGTCGCGGGCGCGGGCCTACGCCGTGACCGGGAACTATATGGAGTCGGACCCCTACTGCGCCTACGTGCCCAAGGGGGCGGAACAGTATGCGGACATCATTCGATAATATCAAACCATTACGCGAGGCCTATTCGTGACACCGAGAGAGCGCTACCTCGAATCCCTCCTGTTCGGGAGGCCTGACAGGTTTACCCTCACGCCGGGACATCCGAGGGAGTCCACGCTGGCGACGTGGCGACAGCAGGGCCTGCCCGAAGGGGCCGACTACTACGAGACGATGCTCGATCTCATAGGGCTGAAGCCGGAGCCGAAGCGCAAGATGCCGGGCCTGGACGTCTCCTTCAAGATGATGCCGCAGTTCGAGGAGAAGGTCCTGGAGCACCGGGACGGGCACTACGTGGTCCAGGACTGGATGGGGGCGGTCACGGAGATATCGGATCGCTTCGACTACACCTACATCCGCTCGGCGAAGGACTTCGTCACGCGCAAGTGGCACAAGTTCCCGGTGGAGAGCCGGAAGGACTGGGAGGACATGGCCTGGCGCTACGACCCGAAGACGCCGGGCCGGCATCCGGGGGACTTAGACGCGCGGTGCGCGGCGCTGAAGGACCGGGACGACGTCCTCCGCATCCACTTCAACGGCCCCTTCTGGCAGCTCCGGGAGTGGGTCGGCATGGAGAACCTCTGCACGATGATGATCGACGACCCGGACTTCGTGCAGGAGATGATCGACTTCTGGATCGACTTCGCGTCCAGGACGATGGCTCCGGTCCTGGAAAGGGTGGCCCCGGATCAGGTGGGGTTCTCCGAGGACATGGCCTACAAGGCCCACAGCATGATCTCCCCGGCCATGGTCCGGCGGTTTCTGGTCCCGGCCTACGACCGGTGGGTCCCGGAGATCCGGGCCAGCGGGTGCGAGCTGATCTTCATGGACTCGGACGGGCACGTCGGCGAGCTGATTCCGATCTGGATCGAGGCGGGCATCAACTGCTGCGGGCCGGTGGAGGTGGCGGCGGGGAACGACATCGTGGCCTACCGGCGGGCGTTCGGGAAACAGATGGCCTACCTCGGAGGGGTCGACAAGCGGGCCATGGCCAGGGGGGGAGAGGTGATGGAGGAGGAGGTCCTGCGGGTGGTCCCTCCCCTGCTGGAGGAGGGGGGGGTCATCCCCGGCTGCGACCACGGGGTCCCGCCCGACATCTCCTGGCCCGACTATGTCGCGTACGCGCGGCTGCTGGCCAGGTTGACCGGATGGCTGTGAGGGATGCCATGACACCACGTCAGCGCATGTTCAACGCCATTGCCCGTAAACCGGTGGACCGGCTGCCGTTCAGCACCTACAACTGCCACCCCTTTGCGTGGGGGGCGCACCGGGGCGCGCCGGGCTACGGGCCGATCTTAGAGAAGATCGAGGGGACGTCCGTCACGTGCCTCTGCAAGGTGTCCGCCAGGTCGGTTCGGGAAGGCTCTGACTTCGAGACTCACCACCGCGCGGAGGGGGCGGACACGTACACGACCGTCACCTGGCGCACGCCCCTGGGGCCGCTGACGCGGGTCACGCGCAGGCCGGCGGACCAGCCGGGCATGTGCGTCAAGCATTATATCGAGGACGCGCGCGACGTGGAGAGGTACCTGAGCGTCCCCTACGCCCCGGCCCGGTGGGACGTGGAGGTCGCCGTGGCCCACGCGCAGGAGGCGGGGGAGAAGGGGGTGGCGTACCTCTCCTACAGCGACCCCTTCTACGACGTGTCGGAACTGTTCGATCAGGAGGACTTCGCGGTCCGCACGGCGACGGAGTTCGATTTCATCCGGTCCCTGACGGATTTCCGGTTCGAGCGCATCTTCAACGACCTGAAGTTGCTCTTAGAGGCCCTCCGGCCTTTTGAGACGCCGTTCCTGTTTTACACCGCCGGGCCGGAGCGGGCCACGCCGCCCCTGCTGTCGCCGGATGCCTTCCGGAGGCTCGTGGTCCCCTACCAGCGGAGGCTCGTGGACCTGATTCACGAGTTCGGGTATCCGGTGAGCCTGCACTGCCACGGCCGGGTGCGGGAGGTGTTCCCCCACGCGCTGAGGTGCGGGTTCGACGCCCTGGAGCCGCTGGAGCCGCCGCCGCAGGGGAACATCGACCTGGCGGGGCTGCGGGAGGCCGCTGGGGACCGGATCGCCCTGATGGGCTATGTGCAGGACCAGGACTTTTATCTTTTGACCGAGGCGGAGATGCGGGGTCATGTGCGGGAGATCGCGGCGCTCGTCGGGAGAGACACGGGGTACATCTGCCTGCCGACGGCCACGCCGTTCCAGCACCCGCCCACGGCCACGTACGTGACCAACTACGTCGCCTTTCTGGACGAGGCGGAGAAGGCTATATCGAGGGCCTGGTAAAAAATCGCTGTGGCTCTGGCCCTCTCCCCGCCTCGCTTTGCTCGGCTTCCCCTCTCCCGCATGCGGGAGAGGGGTGGCAGGCGCAGCCTGACGGGGTGAGGGCCTGTGTGCCATGCGACATCGTTCCATGCACAAGATTTATGAAAATAAAACATACGCTGTGAATCGCGCATCTTCAGATAGAATAGCTTCCCACGCAGAATTCCACGTCTCATTCGTCTACGCGGCGCTGGCCATTGCCCTGACGGTCGGGTTCGGGTACGCCGCTGTCCTGGCCTTTCTGATCGGGTTCGACCTGCCGCTGGGGGACTGGCTGGTCTCCGCCCTCCAGGCGCACGGGCACGCGCAGCTCCGGGGATGGGCGGGCCTCTTCATCGTCGGGGTCAGCCTCCACTTCATCCCGCGCATGGCCGGCGCGCCCCTTCGATTCCCTCGCCTGCTCCCGTGGACGTGCGGGCTGCTGGCCGGGGGGGTAGGCCTGCGCGCGACCGCGCAGCCCCTGTTAGACGTGTATGCCGGCGGTCCGGTCCGGCTTGCGCTCCGCTGGGGGATGGGGGGCGCGGCGCTGATGGAGGCCGCGGGCGTGGGCCTCTACCTGCTGCTCATCGTCACCACGATGCGGCGCTCCGAGGTAGACCGGCCGGCGATGCGCCCGGTGCGGCCCCTGCTGGTCACGGCGCTCATCGGGTGGGGGCTGTCCACGCTTCTGGCGACCTGTCTCTCCCTGGGCGCCGCCCTCGACGACCGTTCGGTCCTGGACCTGGCCTGGAACCGCTTCGGGGCGGAACTCTATCTCGGCCTCGTCCTGCTGCCGGTGGGCATGGCCTTCTCCGTCCGGACCTTTCCGCTCTACCTCCGCCTGTCCGCGCCCCGATGGCCTGTCCGCCCCGTCGCTGGCCTCTACCTCTTCGGCTTCGCGCTGGAGAGGCTTCCTGAACTGCTGAGTCTCGCAGGTCTCCTTTCGTCCGACGGGGGGACCAGGACGCTGCTCTCCGGCGCGGGCCGGGGGATCAAGGGGGCGGCGCTGATCTGGTTCGTGTGGGAGCTGGACATCCTGCTGCGGAGGAAGGCGCCCTGGACCGTGGAGCGGGTCGGGGAGCCGGAGCCGGACAGGAAAAAGACGCGGGAGGGGCTGCCGGACTACGGGGAGTTCGGGCGGTTCGAGCGGCTGCTCTACGCGGCCTATGTCTGGCTGTTCGTGGCCGCCGGGCTGGACGTGGGGGGAGGGGTCACGATGATGCTGAAGGGGGCGCTCCCGGCCCACGCGGACGCGGTGCGGCACGCCTACCTGGCGGGGTTCATCTCGCTGCTCATCCTGGGCATGGCCCCGCGCATGATCCCGGGGTTCGTCCACGTGCGGAGGCTGGCCCACCCCGGCCTGGTGAACGCGACGTTCTACCTGGCGGGGTTCGCGGCGTTCTTCCGCGTGACGCCGCTCCTGCTGCCGGGGGACCTGATCGGGCGTTTTCCGCTCCTGGCCCGGGGCTCGACGTATGCGTTCGGGCTGTCCGGGATGCTGGGCTGGGCCGCCACCGCCGCGCTCGCGTGGAATCTGATAGCGACGGTGGGACAGAGAAAGGAGGAAACATGAGCGAATCGAGAGCGATTGCAAGGGTTGACCGCCCGGCCGAGTGGCGGGCGAGGCTGGCGATCCTGGTCTCGGGGCTGCTGGCCTTTGAGACGCTGACGGGGCTGGCGATCTACCTTCTGCCGTTCAGCCTCCCGAACCAGTTCATGACGCTGGTCCACACGGCGGCGGGGCTGGCCTTCGTGGTCCCTTACGCCTGGTATCAGACGCGCCACTGGCTGCTCTATCGCCGCGCGGCCATGACGCACGTGAAGCTGACGGGCTACCTGTCGCTGGCGGCCACGGCGGTCTGCGGGGTCTCCGGGGTCGCGCTGACGTGGCAGGCCGTCTTCTCCAGGCGCATCGGCTATGCGTGGGACCTGGCCCACGTCCTCAGCACCTTCGCGCTGGTCGCCTTCGCGCTGCCGCACATCGTTGCGCTGGTCTGGCGGGATCAGAAAAAGTCCAGGGTCCAGGGTCCAGAGTCCGAAGTCCAGGCCCTAACGACTCAGGACTCAGGACTCAGGACTCAGGATCCGCGACTTTCGATGGTTGTGGCGGAGCGGCGGTTCGGGTGGGGGGTCCTGGGCGTGACGGTCGTCCTGTTCGCCGTGGTGGGGCTGTGGGCCTACGCCTATGAGCCGGTGCGGTTCCGCAACGCCTTTCCGTCGGACTACAGCTTCAAGTACGGCGCGAACCGCCCCTTCGCGCCGAGCCTGGCCAAAACGGCGACGGGGGGGGCGTTCGACGCCCGCTCCCTGTCGGACTCCCGGTCGTGCGGGACCTCCGGCTGCCACGAGGAGATCGTGCGGGAGTGGGAGCCGAGCGCTCACCGGTATGCTGCCTTAGACGCGGCGTTCCAGGCCGTTCAGAACGTGATGGGGAAGCAGAACGGGCCGGAGTCCACGCGCTACTGCGGGGGGTGCCACGACCCGATCTCGCTGTTCTCCGGGACCAAGAATATCTTCGCCGAGGATCTGACGGCGCTAACGGGGTACCAGGAGGGGGTCTCCTGCATCGTCTGCCACGCGATCAAGGAGACGGATGTCCAGGGGAACGCCAACTACACCCTCGCGCAGCCGGGGCGCTACGCCTACGAGCTGAAGGGGGGGGAGACCGCGCGGTTCCTCCGGGACTTCCTGATCCGGGCCTATCCGAGATACCACGTGGAGAGCCTGAGCCACCGGCTGTTCAAGAGCCCGGAGTTCTGCGCGGCGTGTCACAAGCAGTTCGTGGACCAGGAGGTCAACAAGGTCGGCTGGGTGCAGCTCCAGAACCAGTACGACAACTGGCGCAAGAGCCGGTGGAACCATCCGGGGGACGCCCGCAAGACGATTGAGTGCCGGGAGTGCCACATGCCCCTCGTGGAGAACTCCACGGAGCCGGCCAGCGGGGACGCGCTGGATTACAACCGCTCCACAGGGGATGGAAGGCACCGGAGTCACCGCTTCTTAGGGGCCAACCAGTTCATCCCGGTCGCGCAGAAGCTCCCCGGAGGGGCGGAGCACGCGGCCCTGACGGAAAAGTGGCTGAGGGGGGAGGTCGAGGTCCCGGAGATCGCCCACAAGTGGACGCAGGGGCGGGCCGTGCCGATCGAGCTGGTCGCGCCGGAGCGGGTCGCGCCGGGGGCGCCGGTGGACCTCAAGGTCGTGATCACGAGCAACAAGGTGGGGCACGACTTCCCGACCGGGCCGCTGGACATCATCCAGTCGTGGGTGGAGCTGATTGTGAAGGACGGCGGGGGGAACGTGGTCTACAAATCGGGGACGCTGGACGACCGGCACTTCATCGAGCCGGGGTCGTTCATCTTCAAGGCGGAGCCGGTGGACCAGTACGGGAATCTTATCGACCGGCACAACCTCTGGGAAATGGTGGGGGTGCGCTTCCGGCGGTCGCTGTTCCCCGGCTTCTCGGACGTGGCCGAGTACTCCTTCCCCTGCCCGGCGTCCTACCGGGCGGACGGGGGAGCGAGGCCGTCGGAGGAGAGGTTCCAGTTCAAAGCCCCTCAGGATGGGGCCGGGAGGCTCCACGTACAGGCGAAGCTCCAGTACCGGAAGATCGACCAGTTCCTCCTGAACTTCCTCATGGGGGAGAAGTCGGGCCTGACGACGCCCGTGACGACGATTTCGCAGGATGCCAAGACGATCCAGGTGAGCGGTGGCTAAGGGCTGGACGCGACGCAAGCGGCTCATCGCCCGCACGGCGACGGTCTGCGCCTCTCTGGCGCTGGTGGCCGCGGGGACGGTTCTGTTAAAGCGCCCGCCGGAAAAGTACGTGCCGGGGGAGCGGATGGCGGGGCTGACGGAGACGCTGTCCCGCCCCGTCCCGCCGGACTACCCCCGCGTGACGTTTGTGGACGTGTCGAAAGAGGCGGGGGTCGATTTCAGGCATTTCCACGGGGCGCGATCGATGCAACTCCCGGAGGATATGGGGTCCGGGGCCGCGTGGGGAGACTATGACGGCGACGGCTGGCTGGACCTCTACGTCGTGAATGAGGCCGGGCCGCTGACGATGACGCCGCAGGAGGTCGCGGCCTCTCCGGCGCACAACGCGCTGTATCGCAACAACGGGGATAGCGGGGTGGGTCGATCCGGTGAATCGACGGCGGGGTGGACGTTCGCGGACGTGACCGCGAAGGCCGGGGTGGGCCACCGGGGGTGCGGCATGGGCGCGGCGTGGGGGGACTACGACAACGACGGACGCCCGGACCTGTTCGTGACGAACTACGGGGAGAATGTCCTGTATCGCAACAACGGGGATGGGACGTTCACGGACGTGTCGAAGGCGGCGGGCGTGGCCGGGACGAAGGGGTTCTGGACCGGGGCCGCGTGGGGGGACTACAACCGGGACGGGTTTCTGGACCTCTATGTCTGCGGCTACGTGCAGTACCGCTACGACCCGGCGAACATCCGGGCGAAGACGCAGCAGTACGCCTCCCTCGTCCCCGCCTCCCTGAATCCCTCCACGTACCGGCCGGAGCGCAACCTGCTCTACCGGAACGACGGGGATGGGACTTTCACGGAGGTGGCGAGGTCTGCGGGCGTGGAGAATATGGCCGGACGGAGTCTGTCCGCCTCGTGGGGGGACTTCGACGGGGACGGGTGGCCCGACCTCTACGTGGCGAACGACGTGTCGGACAACGCGATGTTCCGAAACCGGGGGGACGGGACGTTCGAGGACGTCAGCCACAGCGCGCACGTGGCCGACTACCGGGGCGCGATGGGCCTGGCCGTGGGGGACTGGGATGGGGATGAGGACCTGGACATCTTCATCACGCACTGGATCGCCCAGGAGAACGCCCTCTACAACAATCTGAAGGCCGAGTTCGCCCAGACCGGCCAGGCGGGGAAGGGGATGCGTTTCGTGGATGTGGCCGACCGGTTCGGGCTGGGGCAGGTCGCCCTGGACTACGTCGGCTGGGGGGCGGCCTTTGCGGACTATGACAATGACGGACGCCCGGACCTCTTCGTGGTGGACGGGAGCACCTTTCAGCGGGAGGACGACCCCTCCCTCCTTGTCCCGATGAGGGGGCTCCTCTTCTGGAACAGGGGGCCGCAGGAGGGGTTCTTTGAGGTGGGCGCGGTCAGTGGAGAGGTCTTCCAGCGCGAGGTCGTGGGCCGGGGCCTGGCCGTGGGGGACTACGACAACGACGGCGACCCGGACGCCTTCGTCGTGGTCAACGGCGGGGCGGGGATGCTCCTGCGCAACGATGGTTCGACGGGGCTCACCACAGGGGGGGGAGACCGGAACCGCTGGTTGAAGGTGAGGCTGGTGGGAGGGGCAACCTCACCCACCCCCATAACCCCCTCCCTCTCCGCAGGCGGAGAGGGAGGGGGTAAAAAGGGACTTTCCCCTTTGTGGGGGGAGGGTGAGGTCCGTCTTTCCAACCGGAACGGCATCGGGGCGAAGGTGCGCGTGGTGATCGGGGAGAAAGGCTACCTCCGGGAGGTGGGCGCGGGGGCGTCCTACTGCTCGCAGAACGCCGTGGGGGAGGAGTTGTTCGGGCTGGGGCAGGCGGAGCGGGTCACCGCGCTGGAGGTCACCTGGCCGGGCGGGGCCACGCAGCGGTTGACCGATCTGGCGGTGAATCAGACGGTCGTGGTGAAGGAGCCGATCTCTTCTCACGTGTCCAAATGAACCGCCCTGTCCTCATTCTCAGCGTGACTCTCGTGTCGCTTTTCGCGGCGGTCACGGCCTGGAAGGCAGGCCGAAAGGCAGAGCGCGTTGAGGAGGGGACTGCGCTTTCCGAAGGCCGGAAGGCGGAGGTCCGCCGCTTCTGGGAGGTCTACGGCCGGGCCACGGACCTGAAGCAGCGGGGGGCGTGGGCGGAGGCGGCCTCGGCCTACCGGGAGGCCCTGGAGATCGACCCCCGGCACGAGGACGCGCTGTATGATCTGGGGAATGCGCTGTTCGAGGCCGGGCGCTACGGGGAGGCCGTGACGGCCTGGCGGCGACTGGCCGAGGTCAACCCGATGAGCGCGCGGGCGCACGCGCAGCTGGGGGCGGTCTTCTCCTGCGGCGCTCCGGGCGCTCCGTTCGATCTGGACGCGGCGGAGCGAGAGTTTCAGCGGGCGCTGGAGATCAACAAGGAGGAGTCGGGGCCGGTCCTCAAGTTAGGCGAGGTGGCGCTCCTCAAGGGGGACCGGCGACGGGCGCTGGACTATCTCACGGCGGTCAGCCGGACGAACTTCAAGAGCGTCGAGGCGCACTATCTGATCGGCTACCTCAGATGGCTGGAGGGGGACCCTTCGGCCCATTCGACCCGTTCGACCCGTTCGACAAGCTCAGGGCAGGCAGGCCCTTCGACGATGCTCAGGACAAGCTCAGGGCAGGCAGGCCCTTCGACGATGCTCAGGACAAGCTCAGGGCAGGCGGCGCTGGAGGCGCTCCGGAAGGCGGTGAGGCTCGGCCAGGCAGACCAGCCGGTCCGGGGCGTGGCGGGGGAGGGGGACACCAAAAAGAAGGCACCGATCCTGTCGGAGGGGGCGAGTCGAAAGAGCCTCTTCGGACCCTTCTGCGCGGCGCTGAGGGGCTGGCAGGAGGGGGACGTCTCCGCCGGACGGATGGAGGAGGAGTACCGGAAACTAGACGCTGTCCTGAAAGGGCTGACCAGATGACCAAACATTATAGAAAGAAGAAGTGCAAGGCGCAAAGTGCAAGGTGCAAGGTGCAAAGTATGAAAGGTAGCGGCACGGTCACTCTGATCGTCGCCGCTGTTTTCTGGGTGAACGCGGCCCTGGCCGAGGAGGCCGGCGCGAAGGTCGCGTTCAGCGGGCAGGTGAGGCCCCGATTCGAGGCGCAGGACTTCAGGGACGGGTCCTCCGCTGACACCTTCACGTCCATGCGGACACGGATGGGGGTGACGGGCCAGCCGGCGGAGGGCGTGAAGGTGTTCGCGCAGGTCCAGGACGTGCGGCTCTGGGGCGAGGAGACGAACCCCTCGACGGACTACCGGGCGGACAACTTCGACCTGCACCAGGGCTACTTTGAGCTGCTGAAGATGGGCGGGAGGCCCTTCTCTCTCCGGGCCGGGCGACAGGAACTCGCCTTTGCCGAGGAGCGGCTGGTCGGGGCGTCGAACTGGGCGTCTCAGGGGAGGGCGTTCGACGGGGTCCGGACGACGTACGCCGGAAAGGGGGGCCATCTGGACCTGTTTCTGATGAAACTCCGGGAGGACTCGTCGCCGGGCCGCCCCCCGAACGGCTATTTCAGCGGGGCCTATGCGCGGATCACCGGGGCGAAGGGTCAGGTCGTGGACCTCTATGCGCTCTACGACCGCGTGGCCGGGGCGGGCGGGGTGGACCGTCTGACCGCGGGGTTTTACTGGAGCGGCAAGCGGGGGAGGGTGGACTACCGCGTCGAGTTCGCGCACCAGGCCGGGGATCTGGCCGGGTCCGGCATCAACGCCAACCTTTTAGGCGCGACTGCGGGCGTCTCCTTCGGCGGGCGGGCGCCGGGGCAGGTCGCGCTCTGGTACGATTATCTCTCCGGGGATTCGCGCGGCAGGTCCTCGAAGGTGTTCAGCACGCTCTTCGGGACGAACCACAAGTTCTACGGGTTCGCGGACTATTTCACCAACATGTCCTTAGATACCAGGAACTACGGCCTCCAGGACGCGGCGCTCAAGTTGAGCGTCAAGCCGGAGCAGCGCCTGACGCTGGGGATGGACGTGCACGGGTTCTGGACGGCGGCGGAGACTCCCAGGACAGGAGTGCCGGGGGTTTTGCTGCCCGCGAATGACCGCTTCGGGCAGGAGGTGGACCTGACCGTCACCGCCGTCTACCGGAAGGTCGTAACGCTCACCGCCGGCTATTCCCATTTCTTCGTGGACGACGCGATGACCTTCCTGCGCGGGCTGAGGGAGGACGGGAATTTTGCGTACGTGATGACGAATGTGAGTTTCTGAGAATTGCTCCATTTTTGCTTTGTTTTCGGCTGCGTTTCCATTATTTTTTCACCGAGTGGCCCCGTAATGCCCACGATTCAAGCGATTTTATCGGTAGGCGTAGGGGCGATCCTATGTGATCGCCCGTCGGTCTGATGCGATAGAATCGCCGGGCGGCCACGCAGGGCCGCCCTTACGCCAAGGGGTAAACCGACAGATTTTGGGCCATAAAGGCCAAGAGGAGATGCGATGCGTGAAGCGGACCGCACCACCCGGCGCGCGTGGCTGGCCACGGCCCTGATGGGCGCGGGGCTGGCCGTGAGCTACGGGACGCTGGCCGCGCAGGCCCTGATGTTCCTGCTGCCCGAGCGCCTGAAGCCGCGCACCCGGCTCCTGTTTGCCGGGCAGATCGGCCGGTATCAGATGGGGAGCGTCCAGAGCTTCTACGACCTTCAGGGGAACCAGATCCTGGTCAAGCGGGGCGCGAAGGGGTTCGAGGCGTTCAGCTCGACGTGCCCCCACCTCGGGTGCCACGTGCACTGGGAGGCGGAGAACCAGCGGTTCTTCTGCCCGTGCCACCGCGGCGTGTTCAACGCCGACGGCGTGGCGACGTCGGGCCCGCCGGCGGACGCCGGGCAGAGTCTCGCCCGCGTGCCCCTTCAGGTGAACGAGGCGAGCGGGGTGGTCTACATCGAGGTGAAGGACGTCAAAGGGGGGCGGACATGACGCCTGTGGAACGCGCCGGGCAGGAGGCGGGCCTCCGGGGGCGGCTGAGGGCGCTCTTCCCGTTCGACTGGGAGCTGCTCCGGCACGCGGGGGCGGAGCCGGTGCCCTATCACCTCAAGAAGTGGTGGTTCTGCCTGGGGGGCACGGTGCTCTACCTGTTCATCGTGCAGGTCGTGACGGGCATCGCGCTGACGTTCTACTACGTGCCCTCCCCGGCCCAGGCATACGAGAGCGTGGCCGCGATCACGCGGGAGGTCCGGTTCGGGTGGTACATCCGGTCGCTCCACAAGTGGTCGGCCAATTTCATGATCGTGGCGGTCTTTTTGCACATGCTCCGGGTGTATTTTACCGGGGCCTACCGCCACCCGCGGCAGCTCAACTGGTGCATCGGGTTTCTGCTGCTGGGGACGACGCTGACGTTCGGGTTCACGGGGTATTCTCTGGTCTATGAGCAGCTCAGCTTCTGGGGGGCCACGGTGGCGTGCAACCTGGCTGCGGCGGTCCCCCTGGCGGGGCCCTACATCGGCTACTTCCTGCGGGGGGGGCCGGAGGTGGGGGAGAACACGCTGACCCGGTTCTTCATCCTCCACATCGGCGTCCTGCCGACGGTCGCCTTCATCCTGCTGGGCCTGCACATCCTGCTCATCCGGCTGCACGGGGTGACGGAGCTGCAGTTCGAGGGGGAGCAGGCGCCGGAGGGGGAGCGCCACTTCCGGTTCTGGCCCGAACACGCCACGACGGAGCTGATGATCGGGGTGCTGTTGATGTACCTGTTGACCGTCGTGGCCCTGGTCTTTCCGGCGGGCCTGGGGGAGCAGGCGGACCCCACGCGGACCCCGGAGCACATCAAGCCGGAGTGGTACTTCTACTTCAACTTCAGGCTCCTCAAGCTGACCTCCCTGCAACTGAGCGTGGTCCTGACGGGGGCGATCGGCGCCATCGCCTTTCTCTGGCCGTTCATCGAGGAGTGGCTGTCGCGGCGGTTCCGGATGCCCGA
>Ga0114945_10000650_pt1 | contig 22412 bp, 24 predicted proteins | sample OV2TP3_FD_87194 | JGI IMG/M metagenome (GOLD analysis project Ga0114945, IMG submission 87194) | Hot spring microbial communities from Beatty, Nevada to study Microbial Dark Matter (Phase II) - OV2 TP3 | ecosystem: Environmental > Aquatic > Thermal springs > Hot (42-90C) | place: USA: Beatty...
ATGTGCCTGAGCTCGACCGGACGCGCATGCCGCGCCGCCGGCCGGCAGACGCCGCAGCCCTTGTCGTCCCACGAGCCGCCTTTCACGATCGCGCGGCCGGGCGCGGCGAGCGTCGCAGTCCACTCGTACACCTGGCCGGCGGCGTCGAGCACGCCGAAGGGGCTCGCGCCGCTCGCGTAAGCGCCGACCGGCGTCGTGTCGAAGGGGCCGCTGTCGTGGCTGTTCAGGTGCGTGGCATCGAACTCCCCGCCCCACGGAAATACGCGGCCGTCGGTGCCGCGCGCGGCCTTTTCCCATTCGAGCTCGGTGGGCAGCCGCCAGCGCATGCCGGTCTTGCGAGAAAGCCACTTCGTGTACGCCGCCGCGTCGGCGCGGCTGACGAGCACCACAGGATGATCCTCGCGCCCGGCGGGCGGTTTTCCGTCCCGCCACGCGAAGCGGCGAGTGCGCTCGTAGGGATGACTGAGCCCGTACCGTGCCCATGTGCCGGGATCCACCTCGGGCGCGCGATGGCCGGTGTCGGCGACGAACGTTGCATATTGCCGGTTGGTGATCGGCGTGCGCGTAATCGCGTAGGCCCGCGTGCTCTCGCGGCCGCGCGCCCTTTCCCCCTCGTACCAGCGCTCGCGGCGGGTGATCGGCTCGCCGTAGGCGCGCTCGTCGAGGCGGTAGGCGAGATCGCGTTCGCTTCGATCCGAGCCCGCGATAAACCGCCCGCCGGGAATTTCGACGACCAGCGGAACCCAGTCGTCCGCCGGGCTCGCGGGCGCGCTCCCCAGGGCAATCGGCAGCGCCACCGCGAGCTGCGCGACAATTGCCCGATGCGTGCCGCAGCGATCGGGTTCGGCCTCGCGCTGGGCGTCGCGAGCGCGGCCGAGCTCGTTGCGATTCCCGGCGGGACGTTCACGATGGGCGATGCGACGGGCGAGCTCGATGAGGCGCCGCGCGAAGTCGCCGTTCGCAGCTTCCGCATCATGAGGCACGAGGTGACGAACCGGCAGTTCGCCGCGTTCGTCGAGGCGAGCGGGCATCGCACGGACGCCGAGCGCAGCGGCTTCGGCCACGTGTGGAGCGCCCGCTGGCGCCGCGTGCGTGGCGCAAGCTGGCGCCGTCCGCAGGGCCCCGCGAGCACGATCGCGGGACTCGAGAACCATCCGGTCGTGCAGGTGAGCGCGCGTGACGCGGCGGCGTATTGCGCCTGGCGCGGGCTGCGCCTGCCCACCGAGGAGGAATGGGAGCTCGCGGCGCGCGGCCGCGACGGCCGGCGCTACCCCTGGGGCAACGATGCCCCGGTGCAGCAAGGCGAGCGGCGTGCGAACTTCGGCACCGTCACCTGTTGCGCGCCGGACCCCTCCGATGGGTTCGCCCGCACCGCGCCGGTCGGCCGCTACCCGCGAGGCGCCTCGCCATTCGGCTTGCTCGACATGGCGGGCAACGTGTGGGAGTGGACTTCGAGCCCCTACGCGCCGCGCGGCGGCGAGCTCGCGCTGCGCGGCGGCGGCTGGGGCAACGACCCGTACTGCCTGCGCGCGAGCTACCGGCACGGCAACCCCGCGGACATCGGGCTCGACATGGTGGGTTTCCGCTGCGCCGCCGATTGAGCTGCGACGGCGCGGTTCACGGACGCAGCAGGATCGGCGCCAGCGCGTCGCCCTGCGGCAGGATGCGGCCGATGGCGGCGGCGTGGCGGTAGCCGAGCGCGCGCAGCGCCTGAACGCAGGCGCGCGCCTGCCCGGAAGGCACGCTGGCGAGCAGGCCGCCGGCGGTCTGCGGATCGAACAGCAGCGGGTAGCGCGGGTCTTTCACCATCCCTTCCTGGTTGCGCAGTGCGCGGCGCAGCCGCACGTTGGCGGGCTGGAGCGAGCTCAGGATCCCGGCGGCGACCGTCTCCTCGGCGCCCTCGAGCACCGGCAGGGCGGAGAGCTCGATCTCTGCGTCGACCGCCGAGGGCTTGGTCATCTCCACCAGGTGCCCGAGCAGGCCGAAGCCGGTGAGGTCGGTGCACGCGGTCGCGCCATGCCGCAGCAGGCACTGCGCGCCGAGCCGGTTCGACTGGATCATGGAGGCGAGCGCGGCGTCGATCCAGCGGCCGCGCGCAGCGAGCCGCGCATGCGCGGCGAACAGCGTCCCGGTGCCGATCGGCTTGGTGAGGATGAGCACGTCGCCGGGCCGCATCCCGCCCTTGCGCAGGACGGACCCCAGTCCCTCGTCGATCAGGCCGTTCACCGCGAAACCGAGCGCGAGCTCGCGCCCCTCGCCGGTATGGCCGCCGACCAGTGCGCAATTCGCCTCGTTCAGCACCTCGATGGCCCCGGACATCATCTGGTGCAGCACGTCCTCGACCTTGGACTCCAGCCCCGAGGGCACGGTGACGATCGCGGTGGCCGACTGCGGCTCGGCGCCCATGGCGAAGATGTCGCCGAGCGAATGGTTCGCGGCCACCTTGCCGAACAGATAAGGGTCGTCGATGAAGGCGCGGAAGAAATCCACCGTGTGCACCGTCGCCTTGCCCGGCGGCACGCGCGCCACCGCGGCGTCATCCGGCGCGTGCAGTCCGATCAGCACGTCGTCGCGTTGCACCGGGTGCAGCGACCCGAGCACCCGCGAAAGCACCGTCGCGCCGACCTTTGCGCCGCAGCCGCCGCAGCGCATCGCGACCGCGGAAATCGCCTGCGCGACCTCCTCCCCGTCGAGCCGCACCGAGGTCGGCGCGACGCCGGACTGCGCACCCATTTCGGGGAACTCGCTGAACTTGCGCATGAAGCGGCGGTCGATCCAGTCCTTCCAGCGCCACACCCAGCCGCCCTGCAGGTAAAGCAGCCCGCGCGAGGCCACGGCGTGCCTGCCGCCGGTGCTGATCAGGGCCAGCCACCGGCCCTGCGGGCGGTACGGCTCGAGCGGCCGGCCTTGCACCGCGCGGCGCAGGTTCTCGGCGAGCGGCGGCCCCTGCCGCACCGCGAACACGCCCGCCTTCTCGAGCGGGTAGTTGACCATGCTTGCAACATCGCCAGCGGCGAAAACGTTCGGGTCGGTCACCGTCTGCAGCGTGTCGGTCACGCGGATGAATCCGTCCGCATCCAGCTCGAGCCCCGTATCGCGCAGCCACGGCGCGCCGCCCGCGCGCGTGACCCAGACGATCTCGTCGGCGTCCAGGATCTCGCCGCGCGCGGTCCGCAGCCGGCCCGCGGACACCTGGTCGACCTCGGCATCGGCATGGATCGCGACGCCCCGCGCGCGCAGCACGCGCCCGAACGCGCGGCGCACCGCCGCGTTGTGCGTCGGCAGGATCTCGGGCTCGTCGTCGAATATATGGAACTCCAGCTCGTCGGGATTGCGGCCCTGCGCGCGCAGCTCGTTCCTCAGCCGGTATTGCATGGCGAGCGTGAGCTCGACCCCGCCGGCCCCGGCGCCGACAACGGCGATGCGCGTTCTACCCGCATGGCCGCGCACGCGCTCGAGCAGCCTCAGCCAGCGCTCGTTGAAGCCGTGGATCGGCTTCACCGGCACGGCGTTGTCCGCAGCGCCGGGCACGTCGTCCATGCGCGGGGCGGACCCGATGTTGATAGACAGCTGGTCGTAGGGCACGGGCGGGCGGCCTTTGCAGATCACCCTGCCCGCCCTGCGGTCGAGCGCCCCCGCCTCGTCGCGGTAGAACCTCGCACCGGCGAACTGCGCGAGCCGCGAGAGGTCGACGTGGACGTCGTCGTATGCGTAATGCCCGGCGATGTAGCCGGGCAGCATGCCGGAGTACGGCGTGTGCGTATCGCGGCAGATCACCGTCAGGCGCACCCCCGGCAGCGGCTTCATGCCGAAGCGCTTCAGAACGCCGACGTGGCTGTGGCCGCCGCCGACCAGGACGATGTCCCTCAATACCGGTTGGTCAGGCGTCTGCATGCGGGGTGGGGGAGGGGGCGAGATTCACCGGTGCTTCCCGAGCTCCGACATCGCCTTCCTGAGGAAATCGAACTGTTTCTCGGCCCGGCTGCAGGCGCGGCAGACCGCGAGATGGAGGTGCAGCCCGAGCCGCTCCCCGAATCGCAAGGGACGGTCGAGCCGATCCGACAGCAGGCGGCTCGCTTCGCGGCAGGACGGCATCATGTGAACCATTTCTTTTCGAGACAGGCCCGCAGCCGGATCCGGGAGCGATGCAGGAGCACAAAGCAATTCGACTCCGAAATGCACAGTTCCTTACATATCTCTTCGACAGAGAATCCCATCAGCTCCCGGAGCAGGAATACGCGCGCCGCCGTTTGCGAAAGCCCCTCGACGCAGCGCTCGAGCACGCCGAAGAACCGGCTCTGGCTGAGCGCCGCCTCGGGGTTGTCCCAGGCCTGCGGCGTTTCCACGTGCCGGCCGTTGGCCTGGAAAAACGCCTCGACGCCGTCGGTCTCATCCTCCGCCGCGTGCGCGTCGATGGAGACGTGGCGCCCGGACGCGCGAAGATGGTCGGCGATCTTGTTGAGCAGAATCCTCGTCAACCATGTGCGCAGCGACGCCCTGCCCTCGAAGCGCTCCAACGCGGCGACCGCGGCCGCAAACGTGTCCTGAACGAGGTCTTCCGCCGCGGCCCGGTCGCGGACCTGCAGCATCGCGAACTTCAGAAGATGCCCGCGATGCTGCTCCAGCTCCGCGCTATCCGCCTTCCGGGTCGGCATCGCGCGCCTAGCGCAGCGCCCGCCGCTCGGCGTAGAGCGTGTAGGGAGAGGCGAGCGAATTGCGCAACGCCTGCGCGATCTGCTCGCGTCCTGTCCCCGTCGAGCGGTCCTCGAGGAGCGAGCGGTACAGCTCCGCATAGAATGCATCGGGCTCTACGCGGATCTGAAATGCGAGTCGAGCGGCGCGCGGGTGGCGCTTTGCGCGGTAGTCCAGCACGCGCTTCTCGTCCGGCGCGATGCGGGTATCGGAGAGCTCCGCGCCGAGATCGGCCGTGACGCGCCGCGCAATCACGTGCTCCTGCAGGGTACCGTCGAGCGCCGTGCCGTCCGCGGTTTCCTGCCGCATGGAGACGATCACCTGCGGCGCGACATAGGTCGGGAAAAAGTGTCCGGCGCCCGTGTTGGCGAGCTGCCATGTCGCGTGGATCTCGCCGGCCTCGATCTGAAACCGGTCCGCCTGCACCGTGATCGCGCCTCTCGTCATGTCCGGATCGTGGATTCCGCGCCACAGGTGACGGCGGTCCGGCATGTGGCAGCTCTGGCAGCTGCGGCCTTCTCGCGCGTGGCGGCTCGCACGCCACTCCTCGTAGGTGTTCTCGAGCAGCTTGCCGTTGAGCGCGTAGCCGTCCGGCTCGAACTGATGGCAGGTGGCGCAGAAGCGCGAGTCCGCGAAAGCGGGGCTCGCGCTCCAGCCGCCATGGGGCAAGCCCTCCGCTGCGGCGGGCGCGGAACCGTCGCGGCGCGCCGGCCCGTAAACCCGGTTGTTCCTCACGTGACAGCCGGCGCAGACCAGCCCTTCCAGGAAAAGCGCCGAGCGCGGGTCGCTCTGTTCCTGAAGCGGCGCATGGCAGCGCTGGCAATCCTCCCGCTCGGCGCCATCCAGGGCGACAAGCTGGCCGAGGACTCCCGGGCCCATCGCGCGGCTGTGCAGGCTGCCGCGCCAATCGTCGAACTGCGCGCGATGGCACGAGCCGCAGCTGCCTGGCGCAAGCGCAGCGTACTGGGGCGAAGCGGAGGAAAGATCGCTGCTCAGCGCTTGGCGCGGCCTCGCCCAATGGGAAGCGAGAAAGGCATCGACCGATTCCCGAGCGCCACGCTCACCGCAGCCCGACGCAAGCAGCACTGCAGCCGCGAGCGCGAGCTTCAGCCACCTCAACGGCCGGCTTCCTCCACCAGGCGCTCGAGGACCTCGTAAGGCTGGGCGCCGACGACGCCGCGGCCGCCGGCGACGAATGTCGGGACGCCCGTGACGCCGTACTCGGCGGCCTTCGCCCAGTCGGCGTCCACGGCAGCCTTCCAGGTGCGCTTTTCGATCACCTCGCGTGCCTGGTCGCCGGACAAGCCAATGCTTTCAGAAATCCTTATTAATTCATCCGGGTCGCCGATGTTGCGCCCTTCGACGAAATAAGCCCGGAACAGCGCATCGTGGATCGCCTCGCCACCGGGCATCGAGTCAGCCCATTTGCCGAGCTCCTGCGCGAGGCGGCTGTTGTAGGTCATTTTGCGCTCGCCGTAAGGCAGGCCCTCGGCCGCCATGCGCGCGCGCATCTGCGCCTGCATCTTGGGGATGTCGTAGCCGCGCCCGGCGAAGAGATCTTCGAGGCTGCGGCCCTCCGTCGGCGTTTCGGGGTGCAGGGGAAAATGCACCCACTGCACGCGCACGCCGTGCTCTTGCCTGAGCCGCTCAATACGCACGGTACTGAGATAGCACCAGGGTCAGACGTAGTCGGTGAACACCTCGAGGACGATCGGCTCGCTCATCCTGCCTCCGGAAAAAGGACCATGTTAGACCGCTGGAAAGCGCAAAAGCTTACAGCGATTCTCGATGAAATGGGACCCGCGAAGCGTTGCGCTCGCCTGCCGGGGCCGGTAGCCTGAGCCATCCGGTACAAGGAGAAGCAGGAGATGAGCACCCGGCCGTACAACTACAGCGAATTCGCGGCTTCGCCGGAGGAGTTCAACGATTTCGCGGTGCATGCCCCGAAGGCGACGATGCGGGCGCCCTCGTTCCCTCTGGAGGACCTGGCGAGCGGCAAGGTGGTGCAGATGGGCGAGCTGTGGAAGAGCGAGATCGCGCTCATCGAGTTCGGCTCCTTCACCTGACCGTTCTGCGCGATGGCGGCCGAGTCGATGGAAAGGCTCGCCGACCAGTTCGCCGGCCGGGCCGTGCGCTCGGTTTTCATCTACACCCGGGAAGCGCACCCCGCGGAGAACTACCGCCACCACCGCTCGATGGACGACAAGCGCGCCAACGCGCGCGCCCTCGTCGAGCACTCGAAAATCCGCCGCCAGATCCTGCTCGACGACCTGGAGGGCACCGCGCACCGCGCCTACGGCATGCTGCCGAACATGACCTGGATCATCGGCCGCGGCGGCATGATCCACTACAAGTCGGCCTGGACCAGCGAGGCCGACGTGGTCGATGCGCTCGAGGGCGTGCTCGACTTCCAGGCCAACCGGGCAAAGAAGCAGTGGGTGGCGTTCTACAGCGAGCGCAGCGCCTGGAGCACGCGCGACATGGATCAGTTCCAGGCCGGGCTCGCGAGAAACGGCCCGCAAGCGCCCGCCGATTACGCGCGCGCGATCGAGGCGACCAAGGCGTCGCGCGCCGCGCCGAGCGAAGATGTCGGGCCGCGCGTTCCCGGCAACTACTACAAGACGGAAGGCGAATCATGAGATTTCGCTTCGGACTGCTCATCCTGTGCCTGGTTGCAGGAACCTCGTTCGCGCAGGCGTTTCCGTCGAAGCCGCTGCGCATCGTGGTGCCCTTCCCCGGCGGCGTCGCCGATTCGCTCTCGCGCATGATCTCGCCGAGGATGACCGAGGCGCTCGGCCAGCCGGTGGTGGTGGAGAACAAGCCCGGCGCGAGCGGCTCGATCGGCGCCCAGGAAGTGCTGCGCGCGCCCGCCGACGGCCACACGCTGTTCCTCGGCCACATCGGCACGCATGCCGTCAATCCGCATGTGTTCGCGAAGCTCAGCTACGACCCGGAAAAAGACTTCGCGCCGCTGACGCTGCTCCTCACGGTGCCCAATCTGCTGGTGGTGCATCCTGCCGTTCCGGCGGCGAACGTGCGCGAGCTCATCGCGCACGCCAGGGCGAATCCGGGCGCGCTCTCCTATGCCTCCCCCGGCAGCGGCAGCTCGGGCCATCTCGCGGCGGAACTGTTCAAGTCGCTCGCCGGCGTGGACATCCTGCACGTGCCCTACAAGGGCGCGGCGCCGGCGCTGCAGGACCTCATGGGCGGCCGCGTGCAGGTCCTGTTCGACACGCTGGCGCAGGCGTTTCCCCAGGCGAAGGCGGGCAAGGTGCGCGCGCTCGCGGTGACTACGCTGCGCCGCCAGAGCATCGCTCCCGACATCCCGACGATGGACGAGCAGGGATTCCCGGGGTGGGAAACGGGGCCCTGGTTCGGCCTGTTCGTTCGCGCCGGGACCGCGGACGCGGCGCAGGCGCGGCTGCACGCCGAAGCGGTCAAGGCGCTGCAGGCGCCCGAAGTTCGCGACAGGCTGCTGGCGCTGGGCGCGAACGTCGTCGGCAACTCCCCGGGAGAGTTCGCGGACTTCATCCGCGCCGAGCGCGCGCGCTGGGGCAGGGTCGTGCGCGACGCCGGCATCCGGGCGGACTAGCCCTTACTTGCGCGCCTGGGCCTCGTAGAAGTTGATGAGCTTCACCACGTCGGCGGCGTCGATGCGCCCGAGCGGCCCGGAGCTGTAGCTCGAGGCGATCACCTTGCCGTCGCGCCCGACGATGAACTCGGCGGGCTGCGCGAAGCCGCGGCGCTCTTCCCACCACGCGCCCAGCTCGTCGGCGACTTCGCGCGTCACGCCGTAGCCGACCGGCCAGGACACTCCGGCCGCGATTTCTTTCGCCTTGTCGAGCGGATCGACGCTCGCCATGACGACCTTCGCGCCGGCTGCCTCGAGCGCCTGGCGTTCCTTCTCAAAGCCGGCCAACTGCCGGCGGCAGTACGGTCACCAGTGCCCGCGGTAGAAGAGGATCACCCTGTACTTGGCATCCAGCCCGTCGGGCAGCTCGAGCCTGCCGCCGTCGACGAGATTCAGCGTGAGCTTCGGAAACGCATCCCCGGTGTTCAGCTTGTCGGCCATTGCCGGCTCCTCCTCGCTCGCATGATAGGGCGGAAAAGAGTGGGAGTCGAACCCACCAGGGACGTCTGACGCCCCTCACTGGATTTGAAGTCCAGGCGCCCCGCCGGGGTGCGATTCTCTTCCGCGGAGCACGTGCGAGTCGCCCGTGCGGCGCGTGAATTTTATCCGATCGAAAAACTCCAGCACCTCGATGGCGAGGTTGCGCCCGATCCCGGAGCGGTCGCGGAACGCCGCGGCGGTGATTGCGCCGCTTGCGCGCGCTTCCTCCCGGACGATCTGCTGCAGCCGGCGCAGCGCCGCGGGCAGGAAGAAGCGATTTTTCGACACGCGCACCACGAGGCCGTGGCGCTCGAGCCGGGAGAGGGCGCCCTCGAGCCTTCGCGCCTCCTCGCCGAGCGCGGCAGCCAGCTCCGCGACGCTCGGCGGGCGCAGCTCGCTTCTCTCGAGAAGCGGCCTGCACCTCTCCCACATTGCGGCGTCGCCCGGGCTGAGCTGCGCGCGGTGCGACGCGAGCCGCAGGTTCCCGCCCTCGCGCACGATCAACCCCTCCTGCGCGAGCTCTTCGGCGAGCGCCGCGAGGATGCGATCCTCGGGGAGCCCGGCGCTGTCCGGGGAGTTGCGATGCCATGCTTCCAGGGCGGCAAGCGCCTTATCCCGCAGTGCGCTCCAATGCGACGGCGCGAATCCGCGCGCGCCCGAGCGCTTCATCGGCACCCGGGCGTAGAGAGATTCGGCTGCGCTCCTCGCGAGATTGCGGTTGGCGGCGAAGCGCGAGAGATCCACTCCGCCCGGGGTCTTCTCGAGGAGTGCCGAGAGGGCCGGCTCATGGTCGTCCAGCTCCATCGCCGCGAGGTGCGCGAGGCGCTCCGGCCTCGCGCGGCCGCGCGCAGGCGAAAACACATCGATGACGCTGCCGCCGCCAAGGGTGCGGCGCGAAGACTGATCGCGCACGATGAAGCGCTCGCCGCGGACTGCGCCGATCGGCCGGTCCAGGCTGAGCTGCACCAAAGCGGATTCACCCGGCGCGATGCTCGAACCGTCGAGGATCGCGACGCGGCCGGTCACGTCGGCAGCGCCGGCGTGCACGTGCACCGGCGTCCAGTGCTTCAAAGGACTTTCGGAAACGATGCGAAGCCGCGCGTCCAGCTTGCGCACGGGCGCCGGCGCATCGCCGGTCACGATCCAGTCGCCGCGCGCGATCGGTGCTTTGCCGTCGATCCCGGCAAGGTTGAGCGCGCAGCGCTCGCCTGCCCGGCCGCGCTCGGAAGGGGCGTTCTGCGCGTGGATCGACCGCACGCGGGCCGTGAGGCCGGCCAGCAGGACGCGAACCTGGTCCCCGACCCGCACTTCACCGCTCATCGCGGTGCCGGTAACGACGAGCCCTGCCCCGGCAATGCTGAAACAACGGTCGATCGACAACCGGAAATTGCCTTCGGTGCTCCTTGCGCGCAGCTCGCGAGCGGCTTTCTCCAGGTGATCCTTGAGGGCGCTCAATCCCGCGCCTGCGACTGCCGAGACCGGGAATATGCGGGCATTGGCCAGTCGCGTCGACACGAGGAGCGCGTCGATTTCCGCCCTCACTTCCGCCAGCCGTTCGGGCGCCACGCGGTCGATCTTGGTCAGCGCAACCGCGCCGCGCGGCACGCCGAGGAGCTCGAGGATCGCCAGGTGCTCGCGCGTCTGAGGCATGACGCCGTCATCGGCGGCGACGACGAGCAGCGCGAAATCGATGCCCGCGACCCCGGCGAGCATGTTGCGGATGAAGCGCTCGTGCCCGGGCACGTCGACGAATCCCATGGATTTCACATAGGCGAAGCCGAGATCGATCGTCATGCCGCGCCGTTTTTCTTCGGGCAGCCGGTCGGTGTCGACGCCGGTCAGCGCCTTCACCAGGCTGGTCTTGCCGTGGTCGACATGTCCCGCCGTCGCGACGATCACGATTTCCCCAACAGGGCGGCAAATCGCGCCTCGTCCTCGAGGCAGCGCAGATCGAGAATGAACGCCCCCTCCTGAATCCGGCCGACCACCGGGATCGGCAGCGCACGGAACGCCGCCGCCAGCCGCTCGGACCCCGGACGTATGGCAATCCCCGCGCTCGGAATGCGATGCGTGGGCGCTGCACCGCTGCCCACCTCGCTTTCGCAGTCGATGACCGTCGCTTTCAGGTCGGTTTCGAGAAATTCCTGGACCGCTGGACAGAGCCTGGCCGCCATCGCGCGTATGTCCTCGATCGGCCGCGCCAGCAGGCGCAGTGCGGGAAGGCGCGCAGCGAGGCGGTCCGGGTCTTCGTAGAGCGTCAGCACTGCCGAAAGCGCCGCAACGGTGAGCTTGCCGACGCGCAGCGCGCGCTTCATCGGGTTGCGCCGGATCTTCGCGATAAGATCGGCGCGCCCGGCGATGATACCGGCCTGCGGGCCGCCGAGCAGCTTGTCGCCGCTGAAGGTCACGAGGTCGGCGCCGTTCGCGATCGTCTCGCCGACGGTCGGCTCCTGCGGCAGGCCGAAGCGGCGCAGGTCGATCAGCGTGCCGCTGCCCAGATCGACCACGAATGGCACGCCGCGGCTGCGGCAGAGCTGCGCGAGCTTTCTTTCCGGAACCGATGCCGTGAAACCCTCGATCGAGTAATTGCTGGCGTGGGCCTTGAGCACCAGCCCGGTCTTCGGCCCGATCGCCTCGGCGAAGTCGCCGAGGTGGGTGCGATTGGTGGTTCCGACTTCGCGCAGCCGGCACCCCGAGCGCGCCATGATGTCCGGCAGGCGGAACGACCCGCCGATCTCGATCAGCTCGCCGCGCGAGGTCGGGACCTCCTTCCGGCTGGCAAGCGTATTGAGCACCAGAAGAACCGCAGCCGCGTTGTTGTTGACGACAGTCGCTGCTTCGGCGCCGGTCAGGCGGCAGAGCTGGCGCTCGAGGTGAGCATCGCGCTCCCCGCGCCGGCCCGTGGCGACTTCGTACTCGAGGTTCGACGGCTCGCGCGCTGCCGCGCTCATCGCCTCGATCGCCTCGTCGGGAAGCGGCGCACGGCCGAGATTAGTGTGCAGCACCGTGCCGGTAAGATTGAACACCGGGCGCAGCGACGGCCGCGAACCGGCGTCCAGGCGCAGCGACACCTCGTCGAGAATGCTCTCCTCGCCGGCAAGCCTCTTCGCCGCGCGCAGACCGGCGAGCACGCTGCGGATCGCGTTCGTCGCGGCGACCCGCCCGTGCCTGGCGATCAAGCCTTCGGCCTCCGGCCGGCGCAGCAGGCGGTCGACCGACGGCAGCGACGCCAGGGCTACGGCGCTCGCACGTTCCATACTTCCTTGACCTCGGTTCCGGCGCCCCTGATCACTTTCGATACCGGGCAGAACATGGAGAGCTCGCGCTTCACCTTCTCGACGGCCGCCGCGTCGGCCGCGGTGACGAGGTCGATAGTGAGGGTCACGCTGGGGAAGGGCACGTCGACCTCTTCGGCGAGCGTGACGCCTCGCCGATCGAATTGCGCTTCCAGCCTTATGTCCATGGACTTGATGTCGACGCCGTTGCGCTCGGCGACCTTGTGCGCGATGACGTTGGTGCAGCCGATGAGCGAGGCCATCAGCGTTTCGGTCGGCGTGAAGCCCTGGTTGGTGCCGCCGCGCTCGACAGGCTCGTCGATGGTCATCGCGCGGTCGCGGACCGTGACGTCGGTGCGCGAATGCGACGTGCAGCGGCCCTGCAGCTTCTGCGTTACGACGGTCTTCGGCTTTACGTTAACCACGAGATCTCCTTTTCTTCGCCGCCAGCGGCGACTCCGCCGCCGCATAGGCAGCGAGGCCCGCAGCCCGATCGATCGGCACTTTGGTTTGCAGCGTCGTCCCGCCGGCGGGCTGCAGCTCCGGCGGGAAGAAAGCGAGCTTCTGCGTTTTCGCGAGCTTCTCGGTGCGGCCGAGGTCGAGATCGCGCTCGTTCGTGCCCTGCGGCTTCACTGCGACGCGGTCGACGATCTCGAGGTCGAACCACCAGCGCTTCGCCAGGTTGCGCGCGCCGCCGCCCGACTGGTCGTCGTAGTCGATGAGCGCGCGGCGCGCCTGCGGCACCTCGATGGAGAGCCACAGCAGCCGCTCGGATTCGACCAGGTCCTCGCGGTTGTAGGGGCAGGTCTTCATGCAGCGCCCGCAGGCCGAGCCCTTCGAGTTCGCAAGCCGGTAGCGGCCGCATTTCTCGACGTCCGGCTTCCACATCTCGTAGCCGTTGAACATCACCTTCGGCCCGAACGGGATCGCGTTGCACGGGCACTCGCGCGCGCATTTCTGGCACATGCTGCACACCGCCTGCAACCCGAAGTCGATCGGCCTGTCCGGCACGAGCGGCAGCTCGGTGGTGAAAACGATCGACTTCGAGCGCGGCCCGATGAAGGGATTGAGCACCAGCTCGCCGATGCGCGAGAGCTCGCCCAGGCCCGCCATCAGCACCGCCGGGATGTGCAGCAGCTCGGAATACGCGTTCGAATGCACGCGCGCCGACCAGCCCAGGCGCCGGAGGTGCGACGCCATGATTCCCGCCATCAGCGCGCCGCGCATGTAGGCGCGCATCGATTGCGCGCCCGAGATCCAGTCGTCGCCGGATGCGCCTTCCATGGTCTCGAAGCCCTGGTCGATCAGCATCACCACTGCGTAGGGGTGGTACGGCTCGATCGGCTCGCCCTTCTCGTCGTCGTGCGAGTAGTACATCCACGGCTCGGCGCGGCAGATGCCGGCAAGGTCGGCGCCGAGGTAGTAGGCGAGCGCCTTGATGTCGTCGGAAAAATTCCCGGGGGAATGCTTTTTCAGGGAGATCCTGGAGCCCTGCATCGGCACCATGTTGCGGATGAGCGGCGTCATGGCGAAGGCGAGCGGATGCTTGACCGCGAAGCGGCGGCGCTCCTTGACGAGCTTCTCGCCGAGGTCGCCTGCCAGCGCGCGCGTGAAGAGGTCGGCGCGCTTGGGCATGCGCCTGATCTCGTCGCCGAGGACCAGCGTCGTCGGCTCGTCGACGCGCTTGATTTTCTCCATGGGATGAAGGCCCAGGTGCAGCGGCCGCCTCGCTTCCTCGGCCTCGGCCCACCCGGGCCGGGTGCCCATCCGTCCCATATAAGCGTCCACGCTCGGCCATCCGAGCGATGCGAGAGGCAGATCGGGCGCCATCTCATACGTCGTCGTCACGACGCCGAGCCTGAAGCCGCGGCCGATGAGCGGCGCCTTCAGCGTGCCGCCGGAGTCTTTCGCCATGCCCGCGCGCTGCGCCAGGCGCTCGATCGACACCAGGGTATCGCCGGCGACGTGCCCGCGCGCCGGCCAGCCGAGAACGCGGATGTACCCGGCGAGCACCACCGCCACCTCCGCGCAGCGCACGTCGGTGCGCGCCGCGTTCGTGCCGAGTATCCAGGGCGCGCCGGGCTCGCCGGGCTTGGGCTCGCGCCCGAATTCGACCAGGAACACGAACGCATGGGTATGCGCCGGGTGCTCGGCCGCTAGCCAGTCGGACGCGTCGATGCGGCAGACGCCGGCGAGCGTGGCATCGAGGAAGTAGGCCGATGCCTTCAGATTGCACGCTCTTGCAAGCGGATCGTCCGGGACCGGCGCTCTGGCCGGCGCCACCTCGCCGTCGAAATACCGGACGCAAAGGTCTTGATATTCTCGAATCGAATCGAGAATCGACTCGGGCTCCGCGGCGTTCGCATCCTTCGGCATCCGCGAATCCGCGATCGGCGCATCCGCGTCGCGCGCAAGAAGCTCCGTGGGCAGCACGCCCATGTCGAACGAGCGATCGCGGTTGGAGAAGAGCCGCGCCATCAGCGGGCGTGCTTGCCCACCTTCCAGCCGTGCGACGCCAGGTACTTCTCGCCGACGTGGATCGGCTCTTCCTCGAGGGGCGTGCCCATAGTGTCGTTCCAGCGGTTGAGGAAGCCGAACGCCGCCACGACTCCGACGATCTCCACGATCTGGCCCTCGCTCCAGTGCTTTCGCATTTCCGCGAACATCCCTTCGTTGACGTCGTTCGGCACCGAGCCCGCGGCGAGCGCGAAGTCGAGCGCCACGCGCTCTGCCTCGGTGTAGAGCGGGCTCGAGCGGTAGTCCCACAGCGCCGCGAGCTTCTTGTCGTCGACGCCGAAGCGCAGCGCGCCGCCGGCGGTATGCGCCATGCAGTAGCGGCAGCCCGCGGCGCGGCTGCAGAAATGCGCGACCAGCCGCTTGAAGCCGCGGTCGACCTCGCCGTCGGGCGCCCACACCGCCGCCAGCATCTGGCGCAGTGCCTTCACCAGCTTGGGCTTGCGCTGCATGATGAGCACGCTGTTCGGGATGAAGCCGAGATTGGCTGCGATCGCCTCGAAGTCCTCCTTCAGCTCCGGAGTGTGCGCCGCGGGCAACGGTTCGATGCGCGGCGAAGCTTTCACTTTCTGTTCCATGGGCTCTCCTCTCTCTATGAGTCAATGCAGTGCAGCATCATCGCGGCGATGTCCTCGAGCGCCTGGCGGTCGGGGTTCGCCTTGCCCACAAGCCGCAGGCCCTGGATGCCGGCCGTCAGAAATCGCGCCAGCGCGCGGGGGTCGGAATCCGCAGGGAAGTCGCCGCGACTCTTCGCCTGCTCCAGGACGCGGCGGAACGCGGCCTCGATGCGGCCGAGGCTCTCGCGTACGCGGGACGCGGCCGTCCGGTCGAGGCGCGTGAGCTCGGCGGCGCAGTTGCCGATGAAGCAGCCGCGGCGGCCCGGGCCGGCGACGATGTCGCCGATCAGCGAATCCAGGAAATCGGCCAGCCCCTGGCGGATCGGCTTGCCGGCGAGCGTCGCCGCAATGCGCGCCGCAGAGCCCTCCTCGTAGCGGGCAAGCGCGCGCAGATAAAGCTCGCGCTTGTCGCCGAACGCCGCGTAGAGGCTCGAGCGGCCAAGGCCAGTCGCAGCGCAGAGGTCGTCGAGCGAGGTCTGCTCGAAACCCTTGCTCCAGAACACACGCGTCGCGCGCTCCAGTGCGTTGTCGGCATCGAATTCGCGGGGCCGCGCCATGATTCTGGACTGTATAGTCCAGAACTGGCCAAGTCCAGAGGCGGCTTACGACTTCGCCGAAAAAGCGGTGCACCAGCCGTCCGGGCTGATCGGCCCCTCGACGACCTTGCACCGGTTCGGCGCAATGGTGGGCGATCCCCGGCCGCGCCCGGCACTGCGTGAGGATTTCGTGAATAATTCCATCGTAGTGTTCATGGTCTGACCCGGCGTGCGCCATGCCCAGAAACGTTTTGGTTATCGAGGACGATCACGACATCGCCGAGCTGACCCGCCTGCATCTGCGGGATCTCGGGCTCGACGTGGTCGTCTGTAATGACGGCGTTGCGGGTCTCGAGCAGGCACTGAGCCGAAGCTGGAATCTTCTGGTCCTCGATTTGCGGCTTCCCGGCATCGATGGATTGGAGATCTGCCGCCGCGTGCGCCTCGAAGGCAAGTACGTTCCGATTCTCATGCTCACCGCCCGCTCGATGGAAATGGATCGCGTGCTCGGCCTCGAGACCGGCGCGGACGACTATCTCACCAAGCCTTTCAGCGTCATCGAGTTCATCGCGCGGGTCAAAGCGATTCTGCGCCGCGTCCAGCATCTCGCGGCGAGCTTGGCGTCGAGCATGCGGGTGCTCCGTATCGGGGAGATCGCCATCGACATCGACCAGCGGACCGTGGAGCGCGGCGGCAAGCCGGTGGAGCTCACGGCGCGGGAATTCGATCTGTTGGTGTATTTCGCGCAGCATCCAGGACGGGTATTCACCCGCGCGCAGCTGCTCGACCAGGTATGGGGCCTCCAGCACGAGGCCTACGAGCACACGGTGAGCTCGCACATCAACCGGCTCCGCGCCAAGATCGAGCCGTCGCCGACGGCACCCCGTTATCTCCTGACGATCTGGGGCGTGGGCTACCGTTTTGCGTCGGGCTGACAGGCTGCCATGCGTCTGCACACTCGGCTGACGCTGACGTTCGGAGCCTTGCTCGTCCTGCTGGCTGTGCTCCTCGTTGGTCTGTTGACCCGTATTACCGAACGCTACCACGCGGAGGTGTCGCAGCGCCTGAATGCCAACATTGCCATGTACGTAACGGATCAGATGGCGCTCCTCGACCGGGACGGCGTGAATCGCGCGGCGCTGAACGAGCTGGCGCATCGCGTCATGACGGTCAATCCCTCAGCCGAAATTTACATGCTGACACCCGACGGCCGAATTCTCGCCACACTCGTGCCCGAAGAGCGTCTGGTGCGCCGCGTGATCGATCTCGCCCCGATTCGGCGATTCCTCGCCGACAACGATGCGCGGCCGCTATACGGGGATGATCCAACGGGGCCGAACCGGCGGCGCGTGTTCTCCGTCGCGCCCGTCAAGGTCGAGGGCGCAGCCGCGGGTTACTTGTACGTCGTCCTGGGCAGCGGACGTTTCGAATCCACGGCGGCCGCGGTCCGTGGCAGCTATACCCTGCAAATAGGACTGACGATCGCCGCCGCGGTGCTCGTGATGATGTTCGCGGTAGGCGCCGGACTGTTTCGTGCGCTTACGACCCCGCTGCGACGACTGGCGCAGCGCATGCAGGATTGGTCCAGCCGGGCGGGGATCGCCGCGGGCGATCGCATGGATACCGGCACCCCGGGCAACGAGATCGCCCTGTTCGATCGTCAGTTCACGCACATGGCACGCCAGATTGAGCAGCAGTTTCACGATCTCAAGGCGGGCGATGCGTTGCGTCGCGAGCTGATCGCCAATGTCTCGCACGACCTGCGTACCCCCCTCGCCTCGATGCGCGGTTATCTCGAAACGGTGCTGCTGAAGGGCGAGCGGCTCTCAGAGGACAACCGCCGGCAGTATCTCGAAACGGCGTGCCGCCAGTGCGAGCACTTGGAGCGCCTCATCGCCGCGCTGTTTGAGCTCTCGAAACTGGAATCGGGAGCGGTGGTACCGCAGCGGGAAGAATTCTCCTTGAGCGAGCTGCTTCAGGACGTGGCGCTGCGGTTCCGGCTTCGCGCCCAGCAGGCCGGGATCGAGCTGCAGGCGCAGTTCGATCCGGCCGGACCACGCGCCTATGGGGATATCGCGCTGATCGAGCGGGTGCTCGAGAACCTGCTCGACAATGCGCTGCGCCACACACCGAGCGGCGGTCGAGTGAGTCTGGAAATGCTTCCCGACGAGAGGCGCGTGCGGGTCGCCGTGGCCGATACCGGCAGCGGCATCGTCGTGGAGGATTTGCCGCGCGTGTTCGATCGATTCTACCGGGGCAGCGGCCAGGCGCGGGGGGCGCGCAGCGGGCTCGGGCTTGCCATCGTACGGCGCATTGTCGAGCTGCACGGCCAGACGGTCTCGCTCATGAGCACGCCAGGCGTAGGTACGTGCGTGGAGTTCGGCCTGCCGATCGCGCCCGCACCGCGGGAATCGGTCAACTCGCCGAGTCAGGCTCGTGAAGAATCCGTGAAACGCGCGTGAAGAGTGGTCGTTACCTTGGCGACCTCGCGCTATCGCGAGATCCCCAAGCGCAAGGAAACGACCCTGCCCAATAGCACCACAGCGATCCCCCCCGGTCCCGAACGGTGGTTGAATGACCACGGCGAAGTGCTCTTCGGTTACGCACATGTGCGCGTGCAAGACCGCCACGTGGCCGAGGACCTGGTGCAGGAAGCGCTGCTTGCCGCCTGGCGCGGGCGTCACACGTTCGCCCGAGAGTCGTCGGAGCGTACCTGGCTGGTCGGCATCCTGAAGCACAAACTTGCAGATCATTGGCGTCGCGCAGGTCGCGAGATTGGCACGACGCGGGTACCAGCGACCGGCATCGTTGATGCCGCCGATCCGCCCGAACCGGACGGAGCGTTCGAGAGGCGGGAGTTCTGGCAGACGCTCATCGACTGCATCGCGGCGCTGCCGCCCGCGCAGGCGCGGGCGTTTACCCTGCGTGAGTTCGACGGCTTAAGGTCGGACGAGATCTGCAATATTTTGGAAGTGACGCCGACCAATCTGTGGGTATTGCTCCATCGCGCGCGAACGCGTCTGCGGCAGAGCCTTCGCGAGAGATCCCGATGAAATTACTCTGGACCTATCCGATAGTTGCCGCTCTGGCCGGGGCGACGGCGTCCCATGGCGTATCCGCGGAGGCTCGGTGCGCGAAGCAAAGCCCTGCGCATGCTGTAGCCCTGGTCGAGCTCTACACCTCGGAGGGCTGCTCGAGCTGCCCGCCTGCCGACCGCTGGATGAGCCGGCTCGCCAGCGATGGGCCGGGGGCCGACAGCGTGGTTCCGCTCGCCTTCCACGTCGACTACTGGGACCGGCTGGGATGGAAAGACCGCTTCGCCAGCGCGCGCTTCAGCGAGCGCCAGTACGCGCTCGCCCGGCAGGCCGGCAGCCGCGCCGTCTACACGCCCGGCGTGTTCCTCAACTTCCAGGAGTTCCGCGGCTGGGGCTCGGTCCGTTTCAGCGACGCGCTGCGCGCGGTCAATGCCAAGCCGGCGCGCGCCGAGATCCGGCTCGAGCTGGAGACCCCTGGCACGCAGCTCGCGATCAAGGCGGATTTCCGGTTGAAAACCCCCAACCAGGGCCAGGCGTTCGTCGCGTTGTACGAGAACCGCCTGAGCACCGAGGTCAAGGCCGGAGAGAACCGCGGCGCGACCCTGCGGCACGACTATGTCGTGCGCGAATGGTTCGGACCGCTCGATGTCGACGGCACGGCCGAATTCAGAAAGACGCTCGCGATCGAGCGCGACTGGAAGCCGAAGGACCTCGGCCTCGCGGCGTTCGTCCAGGACCCGGCGCGCGGCGAGGTACTGCAGGCCACCGCGCTCGCGAATTGCGTCAAGGGATGACGATCGATTCTTTCACTGCAGTTCAACCACGGGAGGTGACATGAGCAGGCTGATGGCGTTGATACTAGCGGGGTCTATCGCGGTTGCGGTGGGCGGCTGCGCTTCCGACATGCAGAAGGACGAGATGATGAAGAAAGAGGAGATGATGAAGAAGGAAGAGATGATGCAGAAGGACAAGATGAAGTAACCGCCGTGCGGGAAAGGCTGCGCACCGCTGCCGCGCTCGTGCTGGCCTGCGCACTGGCACTCGGGCCCCTGCACGCCCGCGCGCAGCAGCCGCTGCCGCTCGACGCGTTCTACGGGCTGTTGAACCAGAACGGCGTGGCGGCGCAGGCTTCCCTGGAGCGCATCCGCAAAGGCTGGCGCGACGACTACGCGGCGATGCTGCTCGAGCTGGTCGGCTTCATTCCGACCCGCACGACGCAGATCGGCGTGCTGTCGCTGCTGGAGCAGGCTTCGGGCCTGCCCTCCGGCGGCGACCTCGATCGGTGGTACCAGTGGCTCTGGTCGGCAGACCGCGGTATGCATCCCGACTATGCCGAGTTCAAGGCGGGGCTGTACGAGCAGATCGATCCGCGCTTCCGGGAGTATTTTGCCAACCGGCCGAAGACGCTGATCCGGCTGGACGAGATCCGCTGGGGCGGCGTGTGGCGCGACGGCATCCCACCGCTCGAGAACCCGAAGATGATCCGGGCGCGCGAGGCCGCCTACCTCGCCGACGACAACATCGTGTTCGGCGTCGCGATCGACGGCGACGTGCGCGCCTACCCGAAACGCATCCTGGCGTGGCACGAGATGGTCAAACACACGATCGCGGGCCGGCCGCTGAACGGCGTCTACTGCACGCTGTGCGGCGCGATGATCCTGTACGACGTCACCGTCGACGGCGTGCACCATGAGCTGGGCACCAGCGGCTTCCTCTACCGCTCGAACAAGCTGATGTACGACCATGCCACCAAGTCGCTGTGGTCGACGCTCACCGGCGCGCCGGTCGTCGGCCCGCTCGCCGGCAAGGGGATCGAGCTCAAGCTGCTGCACGTGGTCACCACGACGTGGAAGGAATGGAAGAGACGCCACCCCGGCACGCTGGTGCTCTCGCCCGATACCGGCCACCAGCGCGATTACAGCGAAGGCGCGGCCTACCGCGAGTACTTCGCCACCGACCGGTTGATGTTCGGCGTGCCGAAGCTCGATACGCGCCTGCCCAACAAAGCCGAGGTGCTCGGCCTGCGCTCCGCGCACGAGCAGCTCGCCATCGCGGTCGAGTTCCTGCGCGCGAACCGCACCTGGCACGGCCGCCTCGATGACCGGGAATTCGTGGTGCTCACCGACGCGAGCGGCGCGAACCGCGTGTACGAGGCAGGCAACCTGCGCTTTGCAAACTGGGACGGCGAGGCCGCGGTGCGCGAGCGCTCGGGAAAGACCTGGAAGGTTGCCGAGGACGGGCTGACCGGTCCCGGCGGCAAAAAGCTCAAGCGCCTGCCGGCGCACCGCTCGTTCTGGTTCGGCTGGTACGCCGCCTACCCCGGGACGAGGCTGGTGAAGTAGGCCGTACAGGTCTTTTCATGCAACGGAGCGCGGCCGCGCGATCTCGCTGCCCGGCCACAGGTCGTGGCGGCTGCGGGCGTACTGCGGCGGGTAGTCGAGCTTCACGCCGAAGCGCTCCGCGGCGTGCCAGACCCAGCGGGGGTTGTCGAGGAAGGCGCGCGCCATGACGATCATGTCGGCCCTGCCGGAGGCGAGGATCCCTTCCGCCTGCTCCGGGTCCGCGATCATGCCGACCGCCTGGACCTTGATGTCGACGGATTTCCTGACTCGTTCGGCAAACGGCACCTGGTAGCCGGGCGAGACGGGGATGCGCGCCTGCGGCACCATCGCGCCGCTCGAGACGCAGACATAGTCGAAACCTAGGCGCTCGAGCTCGCGCGCGTAGGGCACGGCGTCCTCCGGCCCGAGGCCGCCCTCCGTCCAGTCGCTGGCGCTGATGCGCGCTCCCAGGGCTTTTTCCCGGGGCCAACATTCCCTGACCGCGCGCGCGACTTCGAGTGGAAACCTCATGCGGTCCTTACCGTATTCGTCCTTGCGCCGGTTCGAAAGCGGCGAAAGAAACTGATGCAGCAGGTAGCCGTGCGCCGAGTGCAGCTCGAGCAGGTCGAAGCCGATGCGCCTCGCTCTCAGGGCCGACGCGACGAAACTCTCCACGAGATGCCTTATCTCGTGGACTTCCAATTCCTTCGGCACGTGCCAGCCCTCGCCGTAAGGGATCGGCGAAGGCGCGACGGTCCGCCACGGCGATTGCCCGGGCCTGAGCCATTCGCGTCCTTCCCAGGGCACCTGCGACGAAGCCTTGCGCCCGGCGTGGCCGATCTGCAGCCCGATCGGTTCCTTGCGAATGCGGCGGCAGGCGTCGATCACCCGGCGCAGCGCGGCTTCGTTGTGCTCGTTGTAAAGCCCGCTGCAGCCGTGCGTGATGCGCCCTTCGCGCGTCACGTGCGTCGCCTCGACCATGAGCAGCCCGGCGCCCGAAACCGCGAGATGGCCGAGATGGACGAAATGCCAGTCGTTCATGCAGCCGTCGTCGGCCGAGTACTGGCACATCGGCGACACCACGATGCGGTTCGGCAGCGTGATGCCGCCGAGCTCGATCGGCGTGAAGAGTTTCGCAGTCATGTTTTCCTTGTTGTTTCAAGGTGCGGCAACCGAAATGCCGTGCTCCTCGAACGCGGCACGCAGCGCTTTCGCGAAGCGAACCGCCCCCGGTGAGTCGCCGTGCAGGCAGAGCGTTCCCGGCGCGACCGGCACGCGCTTGCCCGAAAGGCTCGTGACGACGCCCTCCTC
>Ga0114945_10000652_pt1 | contig 22370 bp, 22 predicted proteins | sample OV2TP3_FD_87194 | JGI IMG/M metagenome (GOLD analysis project Ga0114945, IMG submission 87194) | Hot spring microbial communities from Beatty, Nevada to study Microbial Dark Matter (Phase II) - OV2 TP3 | ecosystem: Environmental > Aquatic > Thermal springs > Hot (42-90C) | place: USA: Beatty...
CGAAAAGGCCGCTGGCGACCTGGCAGCCCAGGGTCTGACTCCCATGTATCTGGCCGTGAAGAGCCTCCCCTCCGCCTCCCCGCAGCTTCTCGGCCTGCTGGCCGTCGCCGACACGCTCAAAGACCATTCGCGGGAGGCGGTGGGCGCCCTGCGGAGGCTAGGATTAGACGTGGTGATGCTGACCGGGGACAACCGGCGCACGGCGACAGCCATTGCAGCGCAAGCCGGGATCGACCGGGTTCTCGCGGAAGTTCTGCCGGAGCAGAAAGCCCGGGAGGTGAAACGGCTTCAGGACGAAGGCCACATCGTGGCGATGGTCGGTGATGGGATCAACGATGCGCCGGCGCTGGCGCAGGCTGATGTCGGGATCGCGATCGGAACGGGAACGGATGTGGCCATGGAGACCGCCGATCTCACGCTCATCAGCGGCGATATCCGCGGGGTCGTGACCGCAATCGGGCTGTCACAGGCGACGGTCCGGAACATCAAGCAGAATCTCTTCGCTGCATTCATCTATAATGTCTTGCTCATTCCCGCCGCAGCCCTGGGCTACCTCAACCCGATCTGGGCCGCCGCAGCCATGGGGCTGTCCTCGGTCAGCGTCGTCGGCAACGCCCTGCGTCTCAGGCGGTTCAAAGCCGCCAGCCACGGGTACCACAACACGCGCGCGTAGTCACGGGCGGCATAAGGCTTTAATGTCGTAACCGATAAACCCCTTCCAGATGTCGGTGAAGGCGTAAGCCACCATGGGTCGCAGGTAGAAGTCCCGCCGCGTCCGGACGGAAGCGCTGTTCGCCGATGTGGACGTACCGCGATTTCGGAACCTTGAGCGAATCGCGCGCAGAAAGCTGCTGTACCTTCATCGCGCTCGGTCGTTGCAGGGCCTGCATGTTCCCCCTGGTAACCGGCTGGAGGCGTTGAAAGGGGACCGTAAGGGACAACATAGTATCCGAATCAACGACCGATGGCGAATCTGTTTCGTCTGGAAGCAGGGAGACGCATACGACGTCGAGATCGTTGACTATCATGAGTAGAGGAGGCGAGCATGCCACACAAGAAGTTGCTCCACCCGATCCATCCAGGGGAAATCCTCTTCGAAGAATTCATGAAGCCGCTGGGCATTAGCATCAATCGGCTCGCTCGTGACATTGGTGTTCCGCCGGGTCGGGTCAGCACCATTGTGAACGGTAAACGCTCGATCACTGCTGATACCGCTCTCCGGCTGGGCAAGTACTTCGGCGTCTCCACCGAGCTGTGGCTCGGGCTTCAGTCTGATTTCGATCTGAGGATCACCCAACGTTCGGTTGGGCGGGAAATCGAGAAGCGAGTGCATCGTCACGTAGCCTGATCGTTGAACGATTTTGCGTTTTCTGTTCAAAAGCTGGCACGTGCCTCGATGAAAAACGCCGACGCCGGCTGAATCCGGCCGAAATACGAGGTCCGCTGGCCATTGAAGAGATCCACGCCCATATAGACCTTCCACAGCTCCGCTTCCAGCGTTTTGTTCCACCACGTGGACTTCACGCGTCCGGTAACCCCACCCTGATACTGGTTCAACTGTTGATTCACGGTCGCATTGAGCACCGCCACGTTTTTCAAGGTGATAAGGTGGGTGATGGGGTGATGGGTGATAAGACTTTGCTTTCGGGGTGGGCGGCCCCAGCACGCTCAGGAAGCCCCTACTGAGTGATACTCCCATCGCGGCGTATCCCAACAAGCCGGCACAGCCCTGTAAATGAGTTCACGGACACAAAGAGGACATGCCGCTCGTCGAAGGCCATTGAACAACCAATATACGTATGATATACATGACCCAACGTGCAGGGGAGGTGTACTATGGCGACCAAAGTGATGACTTCCATCTACCTTACTTCGGCTCAGAAGCGGGCGCTGGCTCGCCGGGCCAAGCAACACCAGACTACCGTATCCGAGGAAATCCGCACCGCAGTGGAAAAACATTTCAAGGACGAAGGCGCTGAGGCTGAGCAGCAGCTCACTCTTCTGGCTGCGGAAGCAAACAAAGCCATGGATCGCATGATCCAGAAGTTAGACGAAGCCCATGCGTCCATCGTTCATCTGCGTAAGAGCATGGGACGGAGAAAGTCATGAGCTGGGCCGCCGAAGCCCTCGCGGCCTTGCGGAAGATCATCACACTGGAAGCGCGGGTGGCAACCTTGGCCGACGATATGCGTGATCTTGGTCGGATCGTCCACGACCTGGACCGTCGGCTCCTAAAGCTGGAAACGAAATTTGAGGTTTACGAGCGGATCATCGAGAAAGGACGAGGACGCCGCTTGCCGGCTGAGGAGTAAAGCTCCCTGGCTTACTGCGGGTTCTTTACTCCTGGGTGATAAGGTAATAAGACTTTGCTTTGGGGGTGGGCAGCCCGAGCACGCTCAGGAAGCCCTACGGGGGCGTTTCCTTACCTCTTTTCCCGGCCCCTGTCAAGCTGCTCATGACCGGCTCATGGGTGACACAGAGCCAGCCTGACCAGTTGGAACAGCACTAGGCGACGGTGGCGTCCGGCGGGGCATGGGCGGTGTGGGGCCACAGCCCCAGGCGGAAGAGAGACGAAAAAGGCCACCACCCCGCACCACTCCTGCCAAGAAATAGAAGTTGAGGAAGAAGAAAGCCCGCTATTGAGGCCCGTTTCGCAGCAATCGACAGGCCTCTTGCAGATATGCCACTTATGGCATATCATCGTACCCACGTAGCACCGGAGTAGTACCAGCCTGGTATCAGCAATGTTATGGGCCAATGAAGCCGGTTCACTTTGTAGGTTCGTCGCGGGAAGATCTGAGGGAGCTTCCAGAGAGTGCGCGGGAGACCGCGGGGCATGAACTGTTCAAAGTGCAGCAAGGCAAGGAACCGGACGATTGGAAACCGATGCCAACGGTCGGAGCTGGCGTCCAGGAAATACGAGTCTGGGACGAAAGCGGGACCTACCGGGTGCTTTATGTGGCCAAATTCGAGGAGGCAGTCTACGTGCTTCATGCCTTCGAGAAACGGTCTCAGAAGACCGTGAAAGGCGATGTACAGTTAGCGAAAGGTCGATATACCGACTTGCTGAAGTGGAGGAAGGAGCAGCACCTATGACACGCGCGACAGTGACCAAGGGCAGCGGGAACGTGTTTCGAGATTTGGGATTCTCCGAAGAAAAGTCCGCTGAACTGATTCTAAAAAGCAGCTTGCTTCAGGCTCTCCAAGAAACGATCAAAGACCGAGGCTGGAAACAGGTGGAGGCGGCGGCTCGGTTGGGCATAGACCAAGCCAAGGTGTCGAAGCTCTTAGCCGGTCAAATGGCCGGGTTTTCCATCGAACGCCTCGTCAATTTTCTCTCGTTGCTGGGCCAAGATGTCGAAGTAACGGTCCGCAAGGCTCCCCGTGGGCGACGACTCGGCACAGTCCGGGCTCGGATCACCAGGAAGTTAGACAAGGTCGCTGGGTAGATGGCACGAGCACCTAGTGGACGTTGGCTTTGTTCACCAACCGAATGGGCGGCAGCACGTGCTCTGTGACCCAGTGGCCTTCCCCAAAGCCGAGAGAGAACACACACGAGCCTGCCAGCTCCAATGCAGGTCAGGAACCATTACGGTACCTTTGGAAACCAGCATGTGCTCAGGGGAGTGCGCCGAATCATCTGCTCATCCGGCTTTACGTTGGCGATTGACGAGTGACCAATGACGAATTACACGTCACGTCTCATTGTCCGGTGGGCTAGCCAGCCAACCAGGGCGCCGACCCCGCTGCTGGCTGCGCCCAAGTACCAGATTCCGAGATACTCGGCCAACCCGTCCGCGTTTGCGGTCCCTGTCCCGCCCGCCGCTGCCACCATCCCCACGTAGCCGCTCACCGACAGCGAGACCGCTCCGGCGAATTGCCCGACCATATTGATCCAACCGAGGGACTCCCCTGCCCGCCCGACGCCCCACCGCTCCGCCGCGGCCGCATTCACGACCGGGAACGTGTGCAGCGAGACCCCGATCAGCAACGCCAACGCGCCGAGCAGCCACGGCGAAGCCATCGGGACGGCGAGCAGGCCGAACACGACGGTACTGACCGCCAGGCCGCTCGCGGCCACCAGGATGCGGCTGATCCCGCGTGCCAGCAGGAAATCCGACAACCGGCCGATCAACGGACTGCCGACGACATGGCCGATCACGTAGATGACGCCGATCGCTCCACCGGCTACAACGGCCGCCTCCTGTGCATAGCCCCACCGCGCCCGGTACAGATCCGTCGCATACAGGGGGAGCCAGGCAGGGACTAAGCGCAAGGCCACGATGCCTGCGGCAAAGTACAGTCCTAACAACCACAGCGCCGGGTCGCTCAGCCACGGCCCACGTTGTTTCTTTGTGAAAGAGGCGACAGCAGATGTTCGGGCCACGGACTCACTGGGATCGGACCGTAAGAGCACCAGACAGATCACGCCGATCCCCGCAATCAGCGCGGCGATCGCCACCATCGCCGCACGCCAGCCGGATGTGGCCAGGTCCGGCCGATTCAGAAAATAGATGCCCAGGAGCGGCAGGAGCAGAAAGGCCGCTGCTTCTCCCAGTCCGCCTCCCAACCCGTAATAGGCTCCATTGGCCATCCCGCGTTCCTCCGGCTGAAACCATCGGGCCAGAAGCCCGGCGATCGGCACGAATCCGCAGGCGGCGGCAATCCCGATTCCCAGCCGCCACCCGATGGCTCCGCTGAGGCTTTCCGCCGTGGCGAAGAGGCCGAGCAACACGGCCGCAGCAATTATGCCGAGGGAGATGACGAGGCGCCCTCCGATCTGATCGGTCAGACGTCCCCAGGGGACCTGCGCCAGCGCGTAGGGATAGAAAAACGCGGCTCCGAGCAGGCCGAGCTGGGCTTTGTCGAGGCGAAGGTCGGCGCTGATATAGGACGACAGACCCGTATAGCTCCAGCGGGTCAGGTGCGAAGTTGCATACGCAAGGATGCAGCAGCCCAAGATCACCCAGCGGTACCGAACCGTGAGGCGTGAGGCGTAAGGCGTAAGGGGACCGAAAGGTGTCATGATCGGCTAGGAGTTCGCCGCGCGCTTGGCGAGAGGGTTGGGAGCTTTTGGCATCCACCGCGGCACGGTGCGAAGATAGCTCTCGTATGATGTCCCGAATTTCTTCTTCAAGGTCGGCTCTTCATAATAGATCACAAAGAGATGGAAACCGGTCCACGCTACAACGGCGTAAGCCAGCAGCGTCCAGGATCGGAACACGAGCGCCTCGCCCGCCAGGATAAGGACGATGCCTAGATACATGGGATTCCTCACCGCGCGGTACAGCCCGTTGGCCACGAACATCTTCGGCGGGTCCCAGATGGCCGGCGTCCCCTTTCCGGTGAACGTGAAATCCCAGGCACACCACAGATAGGTGATGGCGCCGGCAAGGATCGGAATCACTCCGCCGTACCGAAGCGGTCCGAGATCGAACCACATGGTGACCGGGTGAAGAGTCAGGATGAGATAGGGAATTCCGACGGTGGCGGAACCAGGTACGAGGATCGTGAACAGCAGCGTTCTGAGAAAGACCGGCATGAGAGGTGGCTAGGAATCCACGAGGCGCGCTGACAGATTAATACGGCCGATGTCGGCGTCCCGCTGGGCCTGGGTGTATCGCTCAGGCGTACCCACATCGAACCAGTATCCCGACATCACATAGCCATAGATGTCGCCATCGCGTTCGAGCCAGCTTACATAGGCATCAATGATAGAGGTTTCCCGGCTTACCGGGACGTCGCGGAGCAGTAGCGGGTCGATTACATGGATGCCGGCAAACATCCACCGGTGGATGCCGGTTGGGTCCTGATGCGCTCGCGGTCCCCCTTTTCCGGTAATGGATACGACACGCCCCTGCTGGTCAGTCTCGATGACGCCCCACCGCTCTGCCTCCGGATCATCTCGCAGGGCCATCGTGGCCAGCCCGCCATGCTCACGGTGAAAGGCTATCATTCCGGTCAAATCCAAATCCAAAAGCGTATCCCCGTTGATGACCAGAAACGGCTCGCCTCCGAAGAACGGTTCCGCCTGTTTGATCCCGCCGCCTGTTCCCAGGATGATCGGCTCGCGCGAATACCAAATGCGCAGGCCGAGCTGAGAGCCGTCCCCAAGCTCCTCTTCGATCAGGTGACCGAGGTAGTGCAGGTTGATGCACACCTCTGTAATCCCGTGCTTCCGCAGCAATAGCAGATTCCAGACGATGAGCGGTCTCCCGGCAATCGGCAGGAGCGGCTTGGGCATTGTGTCGGTCAGCGGGTGCAAGCGTGTGCCGTGCCCCGCCGCCAGGATCATCGCTCGCACGGTGTGCTCGTGCAGGCCATAGGCCATGGGCTATAGGCAATGGGAAAGATCGCGGCCATGGCCCATCGCCTTTTGCCCATCGCCCATCGCCTCGTCTTATTGGAGTTCTGGCACATACGGCGCCAGATGAGCGCGCAGTGTCGCGAGCTCGGAATATTTCTCCAGATTCCGCCGGACGTAGCCGAGCGTGCGCGGGATGTCGGCCAGAAAACTGGGGTTCCGCTTCACGCGATGGATATAGACGAACCGGCCTGCCGCCTTGAGATTCCGCTGGATACTGGTGAGATCAAACAGGCGACAAAAGGCGGCTCGATCGGGCCACGTGACGCCATGGACCGCCATGCCCTCCAGGTACTCGGCGATCAAGTCGTTGATCAACCCTTCTTCCAACTCGATGTAGGCATCGCGGAGCAACGACGCCAGATCGTACGTGGCCGGGCCGAGCAGCGCATCCTGAAAATCGAGCACCCCGAGCCCATGCCCCTCACGGACCATGAGATTACGGGAGTGATAGTCCCGATGCGTGAAGACCTTCGGTTGGGCGGCCAGCAGTTCGGCGATCTTGTGAAATTCCGCCCGTACCTGCTTTTCATCAGAGGGCGCCATGGCCCTGCCTCTTCTTGCCACGACCCCGTACTCCAGGAAGTGGTCAAACTCCCACATCAGCAGCGGCACATCAAAGGTCCGGCTGAATGCGAGACAGCCCGGATTGGGCGGGCGGGAGGCGCGGGTCTGCATGCGGACAAGCAAATCGATCGCCGTGCGGTAAAGGCTACGAATCTCGGCGCCGCTTCCGGTCCGGCAGGCTTGGGTGAGCAGGCAGTCGCCAAAGTCCTCCAGGTACAAAAGACCGGCGGCCTGATCGTAGTGATACAGACTCGGGACCGGCAACTCGGCCTCGGCCAGGTGCCGCCCGATATTGATGAAAGGAAGCTCCGTGATCGGAGAGACCGCCCCGCTGACCGCCTCCTCGGACTCCTTAAAGGCCTCCGGAGAGGCCAACTGCATGAGAATCAACGACGGAAGGGGCCCTCCGTGCAGCTCCACGCGATAATACCGCCGGTTGGACGCATCCCCGGCAAGATGAACGAGGCGCGTGGCTTCCGTGTGGAAGGGCAACCGGCTGTGAACAGTTTGCGAGACAATGGAGAACTTTGGCGGGGCGGGAACCGAGCCGCTCATACGGGCGGATTATACCGGGCATCCCGTGCCTTGTCACATGACAGGGCTACCTCGCGTGTTGAATGCCACGGTACCCTGTGACATACTGCGCCTGTCTGTTCAGTGCTGATCATGAAAGATCTACAGGTCTGTATTCTCTGGCACATGCACCAGCCGTACTATACGGACCCGGTGACCCGGTCCGTCAGCATGCCATGGGTCCGCCTCCACGCCACCAAAGCCTATTTCGATATGGCGTTCATCCTCGAGCGCTTTCCGACCGTCAAGGTGACGGTCAACTTCACCCCATCCTTGCTCCTTCAGCTTCAAGAGATGGCGTCGGGCTCCGTGCACGATCTGTTTCTGGAGCACGCGCAACGGCCTGCCGCCGATCTGACGTCCGCAGAACGGGCCTTCGTGGTGCGGCACTTCTTCGCGGCCAACTGGGCGACGATGGTCAGGCCCTATCCGCGATACCACGAATTGCTGGTGAGGCGGGGCACGGATGTGAGGCCCGCCGAGCTCGAGCGGGTGGCAAGGCAATTCACCGCGCAGGACCTCCTGGATCTTCAGGTGTGGCACAACCTGGCATGGTTCGGCTTCGGCACCGTAGCCCGCCACCCGGAGCTTGCCGCGCTCCGGCGGAAGAACCGGGGATTCACCGAGGAGGACAAGAAACAGGTCCTCGCGCTTCAGCTCCAGACCATCGCCGCGATCATCCCGCTCTATCGGCGACTGGCCGAGGCCGGGCAGATCGAGCTGACCACCAGCCCGTTCTATCATCCGATCCTTCCTCTGGTGATCGACTCGGATGTTGCGCGGCGGGCTCGCCCCGATCTCCCGCTGCCCACGCGGTTCCAGGCGCCCAGTGACGCGGAATGGCATGTGCGCAGCGCGGTTGCGCTGCACGCGGACATATTCGGCCGTCCTCCACAAGGCTTGTGGCCTTCAGAGGGATCGGTCTGTCCTGAGATGGTCCCGCTCGTCAAGCGCGCCGGGCTGGGATGGATGGCCACCGATGAAGGTGTCCTGGCGCGGTCGCTGGGAGGCTGGAACCGCGATCACGACCTCTACCGTCCCTACGCGATCGGCGATGCCGGAGAGGAGCTTGCTATCGTGTTCCGCGATCGAGACCTCTCCGACGCCATCGGGTTCGTCTATTCAAAGAACACGCCGGAGTCCGCCACCGAAAATTTCCTGGGCCGCCTCGCAGACATCGGACGACGCGCCCAGGGGCCCCGTCCGATGGTCGCCGTCATCCTGGACGGGGAAAACCCCTGGGAGCATTACTACGATGGCGGCGAGCGGTTCCTGGCCGGTGTATACGGCGGGCTGGCAACGGGATCGCGCCACCACAAGGATGTTCACGCCTCTGCCGTGACGGTCAGCCAGTACCTGGAAGCGCATCCGCCTAGCCGGAAGCTCCACCACCTGCACACGGGCTCCTGGATCAACCAGGACTTCAAAATCTGGCTCGGCCATCCTGAGGACAACCGAGCGTGGGAATTGCTCCGCGAGACCCGCGCTCGGCTGGTGGAAGTCACGCCGACCCTGACGCCGGATCAGAGCCGGGAGGCCTGGAACGCCCTGTACGCCGCCGAAGGCAGCGACTGGTTCTGGTGGTACGGGGATGACTTCGAGACCGATTACAAGCTGGAATTCGATCGTCTGTTTCGAACCCATTTGCGGAACGCCCTCCAACGGGGCGGGCTGGCGGCTCCCGAGTTTCTGAATGATCCGATCGTGGCGCTTCGGGAACCGGATCGCTCTCGCCAGCCGGTGGACCTGTTGTCCCCGACTATCGACGGCCTGGTCACCGACTTTTTCGAATGGCATGGCGCCGGCATGCTCGATGTCTCGCCTCCGCTGGGCGCCATGTGGAAGGCGCACCGCTTCTTCTCCTGGATCGCGTTCGGCTACAGCCTTGAGGCGCTGTTCCTGCGGCTCGATCCCGACGGCCATGCAATGACCCCTCCCCGCCTTGACGTCGAGGTGCATCTGTATCTGCCGGGCGGGGAACACCGGTTGATCTTTCCCCTGACTCACCCGATACTGGAGACCTTCACGCTCTATTCCGGGACTTCCGGCTCCGCCATGTCGGTAGCGGGGCAGCACCGAACCATCTGTCGCCGGAAGATCATCGAGCTGGCCATCAGTTTCAAGGAGCTCGGGCTGAAGCCCCGACAGGAATTCAAAATGTCGGTGGTGGTGACTCAGGATGGACTGGAAGTGGAGCGGTATCCTCGGTATCATCCTATAGTCTTGACCGTCCCGGACGAAAACTTCCGGGCCGTGATGTGGAAAGTGTAATGCTGGGCAATGGGCTAGTGGCAAGGGGCAATGGGGTGAAGACTTCCCCCTATCGCCTATTGCCCATCGCCTATCGCCTGCGGAGTTGCCATGCCTGATTTAAGACGTGATCCAGTGGTCGGCCGCTGGGTGATCATTTCCACCGAGCGCGCCAGCCGTCCTCAGGAACTCCAATACCCTCCGGCCGACCAGGCCGGACAGACCCTGTGCCCGTTCTGCCCGGGCCAGGAACGGCTCACGCCTCAGGAAATCCTCGCCTACCGCCCGCAGGGTGGCGACTTCAACACACCCACGTGGAGCGTACGCGTGGTTCCCAACAAGTTCCCGGCTCTCCAGATCGAAGGGGAGCTGGGCCGGGAAGGCGTCGGGCTGTACGATCGGATGAACGGCATCGGAGCCCACGAGGTGATCATCGAAACACCGGATCACAAAGCTACCCTCGCCGATCTGCCGTCCAAGCAGATCGAGTATGTCCTGTGGGCCTATCGGGACCGGATGGTGGATCTTCGGCGTGACTCGCGGTTTCGCTATCTCCTGGTGTTCAAAAACCACGGCGCGGCGGCCGGAGCCACGCTGGAACACACGCATTCCCAGCTCATCGCCCTGCCGATCATCCCGACGAGCGTCATGGGTGAGATCAACGGCTGCCGTGCGCATTTCCTCCAAAAGGAGCGCTGCATCTATTGCGACATCGTCCGGCAGGAGCTGGAGGATACCGACCGGCTGGTGACCCAGAACCCCGAGTTCGTCGTGATCACGCCCTTCGCCGCCCGCTTTCCGTTCGAGATGTGGATTCTCCCCAAGCGCCATGCTGCGTATTTCGAGGAAAGTCAAAAAATCCAGGTGGAGCTGCTGGCCCGCATCCTTTCCGAAGCCTTGCGCCGCATGGATCGGATTCTCTTGCGACCGGCCTACAATTTCATTCTGCACACCTCGCCCCTCCACGAAAAGACCGGCGACTTTTACCACTGGCACATCGAATTGATCCCGAAGCTGACCCAGGTGGCCGGATTTGAATGGGGCACCGGGTTCTACATCAATCCGGTCAAGCCTGAAGAATCCGCTACATTTCTGCGAGACGCAGCCATTTAGGCGATGGGCTATGGGCAATAGGCTATCGGGCGAAGCAGTCGCAATCCCCATGGCCTATCGCCCATTGCCTATCACCCATTGATCGACGTATCATCGCCCTATGAAAGTGCAGCTCAGCCATCCGGCCCGCCAGGTGGAGGTCAAAGGCCCCAAGCGCGTCCGGGAGCTCCTGCGGGAGCTGAACCTGATTCCCGAGGCGCACCTCGTCATTCGCGGCGACGACCTGGTGACCGAGGACGAAACGCTGAAGGACGAGGATCAGGTCGAGGTCCGTCCGGTGATCTCCGGCGGCAGCCGCCTATAGCCGATAGCCTCTAGCCCATAGCCTCTTGGGTATTCCATGCGATGTAAGAAGTGCAAAACGAAGGCGGTGATCGGGCTGCCCCGTCACAACGCCGCCTTCTGCAAGCCCTGTTTCAACGAATTCGTGCACGACCAGGTGCTCCGTGCCGTGAAAGGCGACCGGATGTTCACCGGGCAGGATCGCATTCTGGTGGCGGTCTCAGGAGGAAAGGACAGCCTGGCGCTCTGGCATGTACTACTGACGCTGGGGTTCCGCGCCGACGGCCTGTATGTCGATCTGGGCATCCCCGGCTACTCCGCCAAATCCCGTGAAAGAGTGGAGCGCTTCGCGGAGACCGTGGCTCGACCGCTCAATGCCACGCTGCTGGTCCATACGGTGACGGACCAGGAAGGCGCCGGCATTCGGGAATTGGCCGACATGGTCGATCGGCCGACCTGCTCTGTCTGCGGCACGATCAAGCGGTACCGGTTCAATCGAGCGGCCGTGGAGCACGATTACGACGTCATGGCCACCGGCCACAACCTGGACGATGAAGCGGCCCGCTTGTTGGGGAATGTCCTTCACTGGCAGGAAGACTATCTGGAGAAGCAGGGGCCGTCCCTGCCGGCCTCGCTCGAAGGCTTCGCTAAAAAGGTCAAACCCCTGTATCGGCTCTCGGAGCGGGAGATCGCCGCGTACGCGGTGCTCAACAAGATCGACTATATCGTTGAGGAGTGCCCGATGGCCAAGGGCTCCAAGATGCTGCTCTACAAGGAGGTCCTGAACCGCTTGGAAACCGAGTCACCCGGCACCAAGCAGCGTTTCTACTGGGGATTCCTCGACAAGCAAAGGGCGCACTCGGCTCCCGATTCCATGGCGGCGAAGGACCAGGCCGCTCTTCATCCCTGCGCGGTCTGCGGCCAGCCAACTTCCGCAGAGATCTGTTCTTTCTGCAAGATGATGGCGCGGGCGGCTAACTTGGCTCATCCCTAGTGAGCCTTTGACGAGCCAATGAGCTTCTCCCAGTCCGTTTCCGCAAAGTTCGTGAACTCGGCGGCCAGCTTGTAGTATGGCTTTCCTTGATCATCCAGTAGGCGCTGGATCCGAAGTACCCGACCACGTATATCCGCCAGCTTCCCGCCCTTGGGCAGGCTAAAGGACAGCACAAGCTCGGATCCGGTCAGGTACTCCTCTCTGGTATTCAGAACGAATCCGCCCCGGCTCAAATTTTTGATCACGCCCTGATGTACGCGGCTCTTCTCCGGATCGCGATAAATGGCGAATAACGACACGTCTATCCGATCATGCCGTCTGAGATCCTTGTCTGGCGCCGGCGCGGCAAGGACATCGAGGACTTCGTAGACTTCAACCGATTCCGACCGTCCCTTCAGCTGGATGGCAGCCGAAGGCTGGGACCGCACCCGTTCCTTCACCCGCTGGTAGGTCGCCCCGCTGATCAGGATTCCTCCCGGTGGCGCGCTCGCTTGCAGCCGGGACGCCACGTTCACGCTGTCCCCGATGATCGTGTACTCCATCCTGGAGGCCGAGCCGATATTCCCTGCCACCACCACCCCGCTGTTGATCCCGATTCGAATCCGGATGGGAGCTCCCCACTGGCGTGTCGCTGTATCCTCCATCTGTTTGGCCGCCTTTTGGATAGCTAGGGCGGCAGAAATCGCATCCATCGCGCTGTCCTCCGAAGGCACTGGCGCTCCAAATACCGCCATAACCGCGTCGCCGATGAACTTGTCCAGCGTTCCCCGATGCTGAAAAATAATGTCGGCCATCACAGACAGGTATTCGTTCAGGAGCCGGACCACATCTTCGGGCTGGAGCTTGTGAGAAACCTGCGTAAATCCGCAGATGTCGGCGAACACTACCGTACAGTCCACCCGTTTGCCGCCCAGTGTCAGGACTTCCTTGCGCTCCATGATATCGTCCACGACGCTCGGCGAGAAATAGCGTTGCAACGTCATCCGCACAGCGGTCTCCTTCCGGACGTTCTCGTACAGACGGGCATTTTCGATCGCGATGGCTGCCTGGTTTGCAAAATTGGTCAGAAACTCGACGCTGTCGTCGGTAAAGGCAGCGGTGCGCAGATGGTGATCCACGTAGATGACCCCGATGATCTCTCCGGACTTGAGCCTCAACGGCACGCACAGGAGGGACCGGATGTTCTGATCCAAGACGCTCCGCATGTCCTTGAATCGCTTATCGGTCAGGGCGTCAGTGGCAATCACCGGGCGGCCTTCGTTTGCCACCTGGATCGAAATGGTGCTGCTGATCTTCTGCTGGGCGGGGTCCCGAAGTTCCGCTTCCATGTTCCTGGCCACTTCGATCTTCAGCTCTCCGGTTTCCTGATCCTTCAACATCAGGAACCCGCGCTCAGCGTTCATGACCTTGATCGCCATGTCCATGATCAGGTCCAGCAGCCTCTCGGTCTCGATGACCGAGTTGATGGCTTTCCCTACTTCGGCGAGCGTGGCCATTTCACGCTGCGAGAGGGTCAGCTGACCGAAGCTGTCGCGCAAGCCTTGATAGACCGAGCCAAGCCCGGTTAGCTGGTCGAGCGCGGCCTCCCGCGCCCCGTCCGATTGAATGATCTGTTTCAGGGCCCGAAGCCGCCGCTCGAACTCATCGAGCCTCTCCTTGAGCACGACGTACCGTCGCATGTGCAGCCGGCACTGGACGCAATACGTCGCCGCCGGCTGCTCGTACCCGCAGTATGGACAGCGCATTGTAGTGGCCATCTGAGTCACTGCTTCTTCTGCTGGAGCGCCAGATCCCGCTTCAGGGCGTCCATATCGTGATAGCGATCTTCCGGACGCTTCTGGAGCGCGGTCATCACGATGGCGTCGAGCCACTGAGAGATCTTCGGGTTGATCACGGCGGGAGGCACAGGTCGCTCATGCACCTGGCGGTAGGTCAGATCTCCTCCCGCGAAAGGAAGCTCCCCGGTCAAGAGCTCATACAGTAAGACTCCTAACGCGTAGATGTCCGCTCGCGCATCCACCGGCTTGCCCAGGATCTGCTCCGGCGCCATGTATGCCGGCGTGCCCAGGATCTGGCCGGTCCGAGTCACCCGCGAAGCGCCCTCCGCCAGCCAGGCCAGTCCGAAGTCGGTGATCTTGATACCTCCCGCCCGCGTCAACATGATGTTGTCCGGCTTGATGTCACGATGGACGACGCCGGCGCGGTGCGCAAAGGCCAGCGCATCGCAGATCGACACGGCGATGGATTGGACCTCCTCTACGGGCAATGACCCTCGTTCCATCCGATCCCGCAGCGAGCCTCCGTCGATGTATTCCATGGCGATGAACAGCGGCTCTTTCACGTGAATATCGTAGATCGTCACGATCCCCGGATGCATCAGCGCGCTGGCGGCTTGGGCTTCCCGAATGAAGCGCGACACCGCTTCGGAATCGCCCCGCATCTCCTCGTTGATGAATTTGAGCACCACCGGCCTCTTGAGCATGCGATCCACGGCGCGGAACACGCGGCCCATTCCTCCTGCTCCGATCTCCGTGAGCTGCTCATACCGATCGCGCACCGCGTCTTCGGGAAGGCCGGCCGGCCGGGAAGGCCCAACCGCAGGGGATACGGTAGCCGCCTGGCCGGCGATCCGCCCCAGGCGTTGGACGACATCCTTGTAGGCCGCGTCAATGGACAGGATCCGTTTGTAGGCCTCCTGCGCCCGCTCCGGCCGCTGGCTCTCTTCGAACGCCCGCGCAATCTGGTACAGACAGTCCTTCTGTTTCTCCGCCGGAAGGGGCACGCGCAGGAGGGCCTCGAATTCCCGCTCGGCAAGATCCACCAGACCTTTCCGCATGAAGATCAGGCCCACACTGAGCTGCGCATCAGCTTGGAGGGGAGAGGTGGAACGGGCGACCTGCTGGTAGAGTGACAGGGCCTTCTCGTCGGAGCGTCCCTGTTTCAGATAAACCGTGGCGAGCTCGCTCATCACCCGTGTCGTCTCCTGCGGTGACAGCCGGCCGGCCTCAAGTCGCGTCTCGTATTCATGCAGCTTGCGTTCAACTACCAGGCCTTCCAGCTCCTCGAGCCGCGCTCGGCACTCCTGATTTCCCGGGTTCACCAGGAGCAGCTGCTCGAGCACGGCCTTGGCCGCATCGAGCTCTCCGGTTTCCAGGGAACGGTCCGCGGTGGCCCTGAGGGTTTCTTCGATCCGCTGCCTCAAAGCCGGCTGCTCGGCCACGGCAGGACGCAGGGACTCCAGATGCTGTCGTGAGGCCTGGAAGTCTCCTGCCCGCAGACTGAGCGTGAACAGCTCCGCGAGCATTGCCGCCTTGCCGCCGGCCGTCTGGACCCGTGCCAGCAGGTGCTGCAGGCGCTCGCGGCTTTCGCGCTGTATGGCCGGATTGAGCCGGACCGCTTCCCGGTAGTAGTGCAGCGCCTGCTCAATGTCACCGCCTTCGGCGCTCAATTCACCGAGGACCCAGTGAATCTCGGATGCGGCGGGATGAGCCTCCACATACCGGCGCAGGAGCGTTTGGGCCCGCTCATGATCTCCCTCGAACCAGGAGGCGTACGCCAGGCGACAGACCGCCGCGGGATCCGGGGACCGTTTCACAGCGGTCTCCAGCTCCTGGACGATCTGCTGGAGCGTTCCCTGCTTCCGGTAAATGTCGAATTGCAGCCGGTTGGCTCCTTGGTGCATGGGCGCGCGTTTGATCAGCTCTTCGACGCCTCCGAGCACCTTGTCGGCACGCTCCGGACGTGTCTCCCACATCTTGCGATACTCTTGCACTGCCAGGTCGTACTGGCCGCGGGCGGCGTGAATCAGCGCGGAATAGTGGTACTTGTCCGAGAATGCGCCCTTCACGGCCTTGAGCCGATCAAATATCTTTAACGCCTCTTCGTGCTGCCCCCTGGCATACTGGATCTGTCCCAGGATCAGGTGATAGCGCATGTACCGGACGCCCAGGTCGAGGCTCTGCCGGAACAAATCCTTGCCGGGGTAGAGCTCGTTGATCTTCTGGCAGGTCTGGAGCGCTTGGTCGAGCATCTGCTGCTGGTAATAGGCCACGGCCAGATCGTTCAAGGCCTTGATATCGTTCGGATCGGTCTTCAGTTGTTGGAGCGCGGTGCTGATGACGCGCTTCCAGTCCTTTGCGGTGTAAGCCTTCTTCCGCCTGGATGAGAGACTGAGATGAAACATCGTCGCTAGGGTTTTGACGCGAAAGCCTTCGAAGTGTAGGAGATTCCACCCCGGCTTTCAAGTTTTCGGAGAATGGCGCCCTTGAAATGGCGCGGCGGAAACCGTAAGCTGCCTTGAGCGAGAGTCGAGGTCTCGTGAAGGAGCTGTTCGAAGCGGGTGAGCAATGATGGCCACGACCGAGCGAGATTACTACGACGTCTTGGGCGTCCCGCGGACCGCTTCCCAGGACGACGTCAAAAAGGCCTACCGCCGCCTGGCCCGGCAGTACCATCCCGACCTGCACACCGGTCCGCGCAAGGTCTCAATGGAGCAGAAATTCAAGGAGCTCAACTCCGCTCATGAAGTCTTGGGCGATCCGGAAACGCGGAAAAAATACGACCGGTACGGCCGCAATTGGCGAGAGGCGGAAGCCTATGAACGCGCTCGCCGTGAGGCCGGCGCCGGGGCAGGAGACCCCCGCTTTTACACCACCGGCGAAGGTCAGGACTTCGGCGATCTTTTCAATATGTTCTTCGGCCGTGAAGGCGGCGGTGGCGACCTCGAGAGCACCGTTCGCCTGAGCTTGCGGGAGGTGCTCACCGGGACCACTCGGCGGCTCCAGCTTTCTGAGCCCGTCACGTGCGGTACCTGTGGCGGATCGGGGACTCATGGCGACCGCCGATGCCCGGCGTGTGGAGGGACCGGCGCGCGGGAGGAAGTCAGGACGATTGACGTCAAGATCCCGGCCGGAGTCCAAGACGGCTCGCGGGTGCGTGTCCCCGGAAAAGGCGCCCACGGGGGTCGCGTGGGGAAGCACGGCGACCTCTACCTTCGCATCCAGATCGAGCCCGATCGCGTGTTCCGTCGGCGCGACAATGACCTGCACGTGACTCTCCCGGTCTTCCCATGGGAGGCTGCGCTCGGGGTGGAGGTCCTTGCGCCGACCTTGACCGACACGATCCGGGTCAAGGTCCCGCCAGGCAGCCGGTCAGGCGGGAAGCTTCGCATCAAAGGACGCGGGTTGCCGACGGAAACAGGAGCGCGCGGGGATCTCTATTTCATCCTGCAGATCGTCCTTCCGTCCTCCCTTTCGGACGAGGAGCGCAAGCTCTACCAGCAGCTCGCTCGTCTACCCCGCTCGGATCCGCGAGCGGAGTTGCTCCGAGAGGCACGCCATGGATAACTTGGGAGGCTTGCTGCGTTGAAGAGTGGTCAGCGATTGGTATGAGTGTCAACTAACCCGGAGGAGAACAACCATGAATGGAAGAATAGCGATCTCGGTCTTGGCGGCACTATTGCTGGCGAGCCAGCCGGCATGGGCGGAAAAAGAGGGCGGGTACGGGAAGCGGATGGGCGAGCACAGCTACGGCGGCCATGGCATGTCCCGCCACGGCGGGACCGGCCAGTACATCCGGTACGTCCTCAAGCATCAGAAGGAGATCGGCCTGTCCGAGGAGCAGGTGAGCAAGCTCAAGACGATCCAGCTTGAATTCGACAAGACGCGCATCAAGACCGAGGCCGATATCCTCGTGGCCGAACGGGAGCTGCAGGCCCTGGTGGAGGACTATAAATCCGATCTCGGGGCCGTTGAGGCGAAGCTGAAGCAAAGCGAGGGTATTGAGGTTCAGCTTCGGCTGGCTGCGATCAAGGCCAAACGTGACGCTCGGGCCGTGCTGACGCCCGAGCAGATCGAAAAGCTGAGGGCTGAGCATGACAAGGCCATGAAGGAAGGCGCGAAAGAGCGAAAGATGATGCACGAGAAGGGCGGGGACTCCAAAGGAATGCACCGCGAAAAGAAATAGAGGACGCCAAATGCCCATGAACCTCAAGCACCAAAGCTCGGCGCTGACCGAGGGGCCTGACCGTGCCCCGGCCCGAGCCATGCTCAAAGCGGTCGGGTTTACCGATTACGACCTATCCCGGCCCCTGGTCGGCGTCGCCAACACCTGGATCGAGGTGATGCCCTGCAATTATCACCTGCGCAGGCTCTCCGAACGGGTCAAGACCGGCATCCGGGCCAGCGGCGGCACGCCGATCGAATACAACACGATCGCGGTGTCCGACGGCATCGCCATGGGCACCGAAGGGATGAAGGCCTCGCTGGTGAGCCGGGAGGTGATCGCCGACTCCATCGAATTGGTGGCCCGCGGCCATCTGTTCGATGCGGTGATCGCGCTCTCGGGATGCGATAAAACCATCCCTGGCACGGTCATGGCCCTGGCCCGGCTGAACATCCCGTCCTTGATGCTCTATGGCGGCTCCATCATGCCGGGTAAGTTTCAAGGGCATGACGTCACGATCCAGGACGTGTTCGAAGCGGTCGGGAAGCATTCCTCCGGCAGGATGACGGACGCGGAGCTCCATGATCTGGAGGACCATGCCTGTCCGGGCCCAGGCGCCTGCGGAGGCCAGTTCACCGCCAATACCATGGCGATTGCCTTTGAATTTTTGGGCATCTCGCCGATGGGCATGAACGGAGTGCCGGCGATGGATTCTCACAAGGACGATGTGGCCTTCAAGTGCGGCCAGATGGTCATGGGCCTGTTGCGCAAGGACCTCCGGCCGCGTCAGATCATCACGCGAAAGGCGTTGGAGAACGCCATCGCCGCCGTCGCAACCACAGGAGGCTCGACCAATGCAGTCCTCCACCTGCTGGCTGTGGCGCGGGAAGCGGGCGTGAGACTGACCATTGACGACTTCGACAAGATCAACCGGAAGGTCCCCCTGCTGGTGGACCTCAAGCCGGGCGGCCGCTTCATGGCGGCCGATCTCTATGCCGGCGGCGGGACGACGCTGGTCGCCAAACGCCTCTTGGAAGCCGGACTCCTTCATGCGACCCAGCCGACGGTCACCGGCCGGACGATCGGCGAGGAGGCCCGCGAGGCGACCGAGACGCCGGGGCAGCAGGTCGTACGCCCCCTTTCGAATCCCCTCAAGGCGACCGGCGGCCAGGTCATTCTCAAGGGAAATCTGGCGCCGGAGGGCTGCGTGGTCAAGGTGGCGGGACATTCGATGATGAAATTCCGGGGCCCGGCCAAGGTGTTCGACCGGGAAGAAGACGCTTTCGCGGCGGTCAAGGCTGGGCAGATCAAGGCAGGGGATGTGGTGGTGATTCGCTACGAAGGGCCGGCGGGTGGGCCCGGCATGCGGGAGATGCTGGGCGTCACAGCCGCCATCGTCGGCGCCGGCCTGGGAGACTCCATCGCGCTGCTCACCGACGGCCGCTTCTCAGGCGCGACGCACGGCCTGATGGCCGGACACGTGGCTCCGGAAGCGGTGAGAAACGGCCCGATCGCGGCGCTCAAGAACGGCGACACGATTGTGTTCGATATCCCTAAGCGGCGGCTGGACGTCGAGCTGACTCAGACGGAGATCAAAGCGCGTCTCAAGAAGGCGAAGCATCCCGTCCCGCGTTACACCACCGGGGTCATGGCCAAATACGCCCGCCACGTCTCGTCCGCCTCCGAAGGCGCCGTGACAAGCTAGAAACCTCGGCTGACGATCGCTCGCCCACGCCATACCCTCAATTCAAGCGATCCAACGATCTAGCGATGCCCCGCGCCCAGACGCGCGTTCCTTGTGCGGCGAGGGAACGCGGAGCGGCTCTACTGCGTGAGCGCCACCATGATCTATACCCATGTGTTGAATCGGGGCGGGAGAGGAGTGCGGAGCCCAGCGGATGTGCTGACCCAGGGGCTCAGCCCCTTGCAGCTATAATGGAACTATGCCGATCGGCATAGCACGCTGATTCTGGGCTGTGGGTATCCTTGACAAGTCTTTGAGGGCGAGCAAGAATCACGCACCCGTTTGCGGTCTGTCCGCGCGGACTATGCCGATCAGCATACTCAATAGTTAGCCATCTAAAGGACACGGTATGCGCGCCCACTACCTACAACACGTTCCATTCGAAGGGCTCGCCAGCATCCAGCCGTGGCTCAGAGCGGCCGGCTACGAGATAACGAATACACGGTTCTTCGAATCAGCGAGGTTGCCAGACCTGAGCGAATTCGATCTGCTCGTCGTAATGGGCGGCCCCATGAGTACCAACGATGAGAGCAAGTTTCCGTGGCTTGTGCACGAGAAGCAGTTCATTCGTAGCGCTATCCAGGCCAGAAAATCAGTTTTGGGTGTTTGCCTTGGCGCGCAACTTATCGCAAGCTCGATGGGCGCCCGGGTATATCAGAATCACTTCAAGGAGATCGGTTGGTTCCCAGTGCAAGGAATGCCGCCACCTGACAACTCGACCTTTCGCTTCCCGTCCTCGGTGGAGGTTTTTCATTGGCACGGGGAGACCTTCGATCTGCCGCCAAGTGCAACCCGCCTTGCGAGGAGTGAGGGCTGTGAAAACCAAGCGTTCCAGCTCGGGCGGTCGGTTATCGGTCTACAGTTTCATCTGGAAACCACACCAGAGTCAGCGCGAGAGATCGTCTCGCACTGCCGCACGGACCTGTCGCCATCGAAATATGTGCAATCCGAACCAACCATTCTCGCTGCCCCGCCTGAGAAATACCGAGCGATGAACAATCTGATGCGTGAAATACTCTCATTTCTACAAGGCACCGATGGCTAACAACGCGCCGCACCGGACAGCAATGACGCCGCACTTTGTTGCCGCCGGTGAGCTTAGGCGTTGGGCGACCAAGGGAGCGGTGCTTACGCCAGCAGTTTCTTCAAAAGTCTCCGTCTTTCACATACGGATGGCTCCACAACGTCACCTGCAAGAGGCACGACTTGACCCACGCGGCGTACATTTTCTCGACGTCCTCGACGGAGTGCCCCTTCTTGGCGAGGAACGGCTTGAGCGTAAACGTCACGGGAAATACCAGCAGGAACAGGTCGCGGAAGGGCACGATCTCGGTCGAGGCTGCGCCGTCGGTGCGGTTCTTCTTCGTGCGGTGGTGGCGGAGGCCTATCTCGTGCTGGTAGTTGAGCCACTTCTGGTCGTACTCGGCTCGGGCCGTGTCGAGAATCCACTGGCCGAAGCGCTTGCGGACTGCGCCCAGGTAGTCACCGAGCGGCTTGCTGTCGCTCTTGCCGGTGAACGACGCGAGCAGGTGTGGGGTCGAACCGACGAATCCGTACCAGACATCGAGGATGGCCTCGACCTGCTCCTTCAGCACGTCATGCGAGAGGCGCAAGTACTTGACGTCCTCATCGCCAAACAGGACGCTCTTCTTCATCAGCTCGAAGTCGCTGAGCGTCACAGGGGAGGGCGCCAGGGCGTTGGTGCCATAGGTATACCCGGGAATGTTCATCGTTTCTTTCATGGGTCAGCTCCTTTCCTTTTCGTCGGGCACTCGTCTGTGCTTCGCCACCGCCAATCCTACACAGCATGCGGACCCGTGTCAGGAATGCACTTTTCGGTAAGGTAGTTACGAAATGGTTCAGAACGACCCCTCTGTTCGTGCGCGACCCGAATCCAGCGATGGCAGCTCCATCTCCGTCGCCTCGATGGTCGAGAGCATCGTCGGGTGCAAATGGTCGGTTCGCCTCCTCCAGCTTTGCGCCGACGGTCACCGCCGTCCCAGCGCGTTTCTTCGGGCTTGCCCTGGGCTGTCCGCGAAGGTGATGAACGAGCGGCTGCGCAAGATGACCCGCTTCGGTATCGTGCAGCGCACGGTCTTCGGCGAGAAGCCTCCAGTCGAAGTGGAGTACCGGCTGACGCCGTTCGGCCTCCGCTTCATGGGCGTTCTCGAGGAAGTGCGTCGGCTTCAGGAGGCCGTTGACCAGGGGACGGTCCCGCAAACCGGCGAGACCCAAAGCGTGCAGCCGAAACACAGGGGTCGCCTAACAAGCCGCTGAAGCTGACGGTCGCCTACGGCGCCCGCAGCTTAGCCGCCGCGCCGTTAGGCAGCGAGGGTTTCGGCCAGTACATCGCCATGCGCGGCCTACTTGCACTCACGGTGACAGTCTCTCGCCGGGCCACCGCGCTCACCCGCCGCTGCCGAACCGCCCGCTACAGTTTCAGGCGAACAGGGTCGTCAAGAAAATACTCCTGATAATCATCTCGAAGGCTCCTCACTGGAGTATAACGTCACGTCGGATGGGCGTGATGTTCACTCACC
>Ga0114945_10000653_pt1 | contig 22345 bp, 19 predicted proteins | sample OV2TP3_FD_87194 | JGI IMG/M metagenome (GOLD analysis project Ga0114945, IMG submission 87194) | Hot spring microbial communities from Beatty, Nevada to study Microbial Dark Matter (Phase II) - OV2 TP3 | ecosystem: Environmental > Aquatic > Thermal springs > Hot (42-90C) | place: USA: Beatty...
GACCGTTCCCGTCCCGTCGGAATAGGTGGAGTGGCAGTGGATCGCGCCCCGGTAGTCGTATGAGGCCATGAAGTTCCCTCTAGGAAAGTCCCGAGTCCAGAGTCCGGAGGGCCGCGGGAGTTAGGGTTGGGATTCTAGCAGATCCCGCTTTCCGTGCAATCAATTCTGTGCTCGTACCTGCTCAGGGGATCGATGCCCGCCGGCCAACACCGATTCCGCGGAAGCGCGTCCCGGACGGCTCGCAGGGCACGCAGGGCCTGTGGACGCGCACGTCGATGGCTCGGAACGACGTGCACGGGGACGGCCCCGGAGGCGGCATCGGTGCGCATCCACGGAGTCCTGAAGCTCTACGGCTTCCGCGACTTCTCCTTCGCCTCCCTCTCCATCTTCTCCAGCAGCTTCCGAGCCGCGGCTTCCTCGAGGGATTTCATCCCGCCGGGGAGATCCGTCCAAAAGGTGCCGGGCCCGGAGTACCGGAGGAAGATCCGGAGGTCGTCCGGGAGTCGAGTCGCGAAAATGTAATTCGCATACGCCTCCGGATTGCCCATCGCCGCCACGTTTTTCTGAAACCGGTCGGCCTCGGCTCGTTGGACCATCTCGATCACGTCCGCCTCGGCCTTGCCGAGGATCCGTTGGCGCTCGGCTTCCAGTTGGGCCACCTGTTTCATCACCTCCGCGACCGCGACCTCTTTCTCGCCGCGGATCGTGGCCACCTTTTTCTCTCCGTTGGCCCGAACCTCCGCGACGAACTTCTCCGTCTCGGCGCCGACCTCTCTCACCCCTTTCTCGACCTCGGCCCTCAATTCTTCCAGTTCGTTCTGGATGATCTGCGTCTTGCGTTGTTCCTCCTTGGTCAATTGCTCTTCCGCCGCGATCTTGGATTTCTGGATCGGCTCTCGCAGCTCGAACGGCACGTGGATATCTCGGACCAGCCCGATCAGGACGTCGATGTTGCGGCTCTCCGCCTCGCGTTCGAGCTGATCCGTGAACGTGGTCTGAAACTGTTCCCGCGTCGTTCCCTCGATGAAGTCCTTCGCTCCGTACTTGGAGCCCTCGAGTCGGCAAATCGACTCCACCTGCGGTCGAATGATCTTGTCGATGAGCGCCTCCACGTTTCCGAACCGGTTGATGATGATCGGCACGTCCTTGGGCTGGAGGCCCCAAACCACGGTGATGTCGAGGTGGATCGTGAATCCGTCCTTCGAAGGAAAGGAGACGTTTTCGAGCGTAAGCTGGCGGTACCCGATTTCCACGGGCTCCACCTTGTACTCGCGAGGATTCAGGAAGTAGATCCCGGCCTGGAGCACGTTTTTCTGGATGCCGCGCTGGCCCGGTTCGGCCAGCTTCCCTTCCGGCGGGTACTCGCCCGACAAAGCCGTGACGCACCCCACATGTCCCGGTCTGATGATCGTCGCGGCCATGCTCGTGACGCGATGGGAGACGGGATTGAGCCTCCACTTTCCCGGGGTGAGGACCTTACGATGAATTCCCTTAAACCCCTCGTCGGCCAGGAATTGTCCCGCTCCCAGCGATCGTCCGCTCATCGATTCGACCAAGCCGATCTCCTCGGGTTTGATCTCGACGATGCTCTTCTGCCGGTCCACGGAGGTTCCGATCGGGCTGAAGAAATGCCGGCCCTCGCCGCGCACGTCGCGTTGGACTCCTTTCGTGCCTTCCGGAACGACGCGCTGAGTGTCGGGATCGGGGTTCTCCTGTCCGAACTTCGCCGAGACGATCAGGGTTTCCCCCGGACCCGCGTAGATCCGGCACACCATCCACCTCCAAAAGACGACGTAGCCGAGGAAGAACAGCATGGCGAAGACGCCCGCGGCCTTGGCGATTCTCTGTTTCACTTTCCTTCCTTCTTTCCGGAGACCTCGAGCGCCCGGCGAAAGAGCTCGGAGAACGGCCCATCGGTGTTCGAGAGAATGTAGGCGATCCCGGGGGCGATTTTCGCGTGAAGGAGATACCGCACGTACGCGTCGCCGTCCCCGAAGGCCGCCACGGAGTTCTTCAATCCCTGAGCCTCCGCCGCGTTCCGGAAGACGATGACGTCCGCCTTCGCCTTGCCCTCGGCGGTGATCGCTTCCGCCTGATTCTTCGCCGCCTGAAGTTGAAGCCGCGCGACCTCCAGCTTCCGATTCGAATCGATGATCGCGACGTCTTTCTCCTGGGAGGACTTCGTAATCATCACGGCCGCGTCGGCCTCCGCCTGCTTCGTCAACGTCTTGCGCTCCTTCATCTTCTCTTCCATCGCCAGGAGCTTTTGCTGGCGCTCGCGTTCCTTCTGCTGCAGGTACATCTCCCGGAGCCGGATCGCCAGCTCCCGCTCTTTGATCGGCTTCGTGATCGCCTCCGGGGGCGTCGTCCCCCGCACGAGCGCCGACTGGATGATCACCCCCTGGGCGGCGCAGGATTTCTTGAGTCCCGCCAGGAACTGCTCCTGGAATTTCTCCCGCGTGATTCCGCCGATGAAATCCCGCGCCAGATGCTTCGAGCCCTCGATGCGGCTGAAGGCGCGGGCGTTGGGCAGGATGATCTCCTCGACGATCGACTTGACCGAGTCCGGACCGTCGACGTATTTCACGAACACCTCCGCGACCCGAGCGGGATCGATGAACCACTCGATGGTCCCCTCCATCGTGATGTCGAAGCCGTCGAGAGACGGGAACTTGATGATGCGATCCCCGGTCATGTCGAAGCGATGCGACCGGCTGTCCACGGGGATGATCATTTCGATGTAGGGATTCGGGTAGTACGTACCCGGAGGCAGGGTCTTCTTCTGGGTTCCCCGCTCCCCCTCCTGCACGAGGAACTCGTTCGAATTCGCGGGCTCCCTCCCCGAGAGAAGCGTGACGACTCCCACGTGACCCGACTCGACGCTGACCGCCTTGTGAATCTTGACGCTGGTCGCGAGCGTGTTCATCGCGTATCGGCCGGGGAGGAGCGGATCGCGGAGGATTCCCTTCTGTCCCTCTCCCGCGATCACCTGGCCCGGCGGAAGCGGTCCGCCGAAATTGCGCACCTTGACGCCGAGATGTCCCGGCTGAATCTCCACCTGGTCGGCGATCACCCAATCCCACGAGTAGGGATTGCGCCAGTACCATCCCTCGGCCAGGGGATCCGGTTGGATCCCCTTCTGACCTGGCTCCGCAATAATGGTGCCGTTCGGCGGTTCGTCTCCGGTCTTCCGGATGAGGATGGCGACCTTCCCCCGCTCCACCACGACCGTCCCGGAGATCAGGAAAACGATCAGGACGATTCCGGCCACCGCGCCGCAGACGAGCAGTCCCCACCGAAACGCCTTGTCGAGAAGCTCGGGTAGACGAGCGAACGGACCTCGTGAAAAAACATCGACCATGCGATCCCTCCCTTGATGTGGCGTAGGCCGTTATCCGAAGAACACTTCGGCGTCGCGGAAGAAGTCCAAGTCGAACGCGCGCTTCTTCTGCTCTTCGCCGGGGAGTTCCACGTCCGCAATCTGCAGACCGGCCAGGCAGACCATCCTCCCGTACCGCTTGCCGCGAATGAGATCCACGGCGCGGAGCCCGAACCGAGTCGCGATGATCCGATCGAACGCGGAGGGCGTTCCGCCCCGCTGGATGTGACCGAGAATCGTCACGCGCGATTCGATTCCCGTGCGCCTCTCGATCTCCTTGGCGAGCCACGTTCCGATGCCGCCCAATCGGACGTGTCCGAACTGGTCCACGCTCGAATCCTGCGTCACCACCTGGCCGTCGGCCGACCGGGCTCCCTCGGCGACCACGATGATGGAAAACTCTTTCCCGCGCTCGCGCCGGCGCTTGAGGGAGGCGCAGACCTCGTCGAGACTGAACGGCCTCTCGGGAATGACGCAGTAGTCGGCCCCGCCGGCGATGGCGGCCGCGGTCGCGATCCAGCCGCTGTCTCGCCCCATCACCTCCACGACCATGATGCGATGGTGCGACTCCGCCGTCGAATGGAGGCGGTCGATCGCGTCGGTCACGACGTTCACGGCGGTGTCGAAGCCGAAGGTCTGATCGGTTCCGCCGAGATCGTTGTCGATCGTCTTAGGGACGCCGACGACCGCCATGCCCTGCTCCCAGAACCTCCGTGCGACTCCCAGCGTGTCTTCGCCCCCGATGGCGACGAGCGCGTCCAGACCGTACTTCTTGAAGTTGGCCAGCCCCCGCTGAACCGACTCCTGCTCCTGGAAGGGATTCGTCCGCGACGTCCCCAGGATCGTGCCGCCCTTCGGGAGGATCCCCGAGACGGAAAAGTCGGTGAGCGGTTCGACGAGCCCCTTCACGAGCCCCGCCCATCCGTTCTTGATCCCCAGGACCTGGTCGCCGCCCTTCTCGGCCTTCTTCACGATCGCCCGGACCACGGCGTTCAACCCCGGACAATCGCCGCCCCCCGTGAGGACGCCGATCTTCATCAGCGGATCTCCAAGTACCCCCGCGCCCTCGTCGACCCGGTAACGACGACCTCTTCGATGGCCTTGTCTCGCGACATGCTGAGGGTCGCAGAGGTCTTCGAGACGCCGTTCTCCGTGTACCGGATCATCGCCGAGACCTTCCCCTCGGTCACGACGACACTCACTTGGCTCATGGGGTGGCCCACGAAGGAGAAGGTCCGGCTCTCTCCCGGCTCCAGCTCGAAACCGTTCTGGGTGCTTTCGCTGTGGCTGCAACAGGCCAGTGCCGCCACGAACGCGGCCGCGGTCACGAATCGACGCATGTCTCCTCCATCCGATGAACGATCCCTGGGATCATATCTTGAGGTCCTCGAGTTTGAGCTCGACGCTGGTCGTCCCTCTCCACTCGTTGATTTGGGGACGGAAGGCTAGGGAGCACTTTTCCGCCTTCAGGAGTTTTTCAAAGATCTCCCCCATCCCGAAACCCACGGCTCGGATCGTGGTCTCGCCCTGACGGACGAAGAAGGCCACATGGTCCCCCTTCTTTCCCATCAGCCTCGGCTCGCCCGCGATCCGGACGTCGCGTGCCGCGAGGACCGGCTCGGGATTCCCCGCGCCGTGCGGCGCCAGACGTCCCACCTCCCGTACGACGGAGGGCGTGAGCATGCTCAGAGGGACTTCATCGTCGATCTGAAGCTTGGGCTCGTAATCTCGCGAGATCGATCGGCGAGAGGCCCCCGCATTCAGCCGCTCCCGGAATCGGACGAGATTCTCCGTTCGCAGGGAGCATCCCGCGGCCATCGCATGGCCTCCGTGCGAGAGCAGGAGATCGGAACACTCCGCCAGCGCTTCGTGCAGCGCATACCCTTCGATCGATCGGCACGATCCTTTGGCGACGTCCTCCTCCACGGCCAGGACGATCGCGGGACGGCAGAACCGGTCGACGAGTCGGGCGGCGACGATGCCGACCACGCCCAAATGCCATCGGGGATCGGCGAGGACCAGGACCGGATCTTCCATCAGACGGTCCTTTTCGAGCCGCTCCAGCGCCTGCTCGAAGATGTCGCCTTCGATTCCGCGCCTCTGCCGGTTGGCGGATTCCAGCGTCGCCACGATTTCCGCGACCCGCTCGGGCGAGCGTGTCACCAGGAGATCGACGCAATCCTGGGCCGTGCCGACTCTCCCCAGCGCGTTGAGCCGCGGCGCAAGCTTGAAGGCGACATCGAGGGTGTCCAGGTTTTTGTCCGCGACGTTGGCCTTCGCCAAAAGGGCGCGAAGTCCGGGGCTTCGCGCATTTCGCAGCGCTTCGAGTCCGTACGAGACGAAGACCCGATTCTCGCCGACGAGCGGCGAGACGTCCGCGATCGTGCCGAGGGCGGCGCAGGCCATCGCGTCGAGAAGGAAGTCCTGAAACGCGGCCGACTTCCGGACGGCGGAAGGCAGCTCGGACGAGAGCGCCCAGGCGAGCTTGAACGAGATGCCGGTGGAACAGATCCCGGTGAAGGGATAGCCGCAGCCCTGGACCTTCGGGTTGAGAAGAGCGAGGGTCGGCGGAAGCTCCGGCGGCGGCTCGTGATGGTCCACCACGATCGAGTCCATTCCCAATTCGCGCGCGAGGCGGAGTTCCTCCACGTCGGCCGTACCGCAATCGATCGTGATCAAGACCTTGACGCCCTCGCGCGAGAACTCGCGGACCGCCCGCTCGTTCAAGCCGTAGCCGTCGTTCACCCGGTGCGGTATCCGATAGGAGACGGGCTTTCCCACCACGTCGAAGAAGCGATGGAGAATGGCGGTCCCGCTCGTGCCGTCGACGTCGTAGTCCCCGAAGATCCCGATCGGTTCCCCGCTCCGCACCGCCGCGAGGAGCCGCTGGACGGCGGCGCGCATATCGCGGAACAGGAGGGGGTCCAACATCGTGTCGAGATCCGGGCGGAGAAATTGCCTGGCCGCTTCCACTTCGGCGATTCCCCGGTTGACGAGGAGGGCGCCGGTGAGAGGGGAGATCGACAACGCTCGGGCCAGCCGCTCGGCCGCGGTCCGATCGGGCGTCGAGACGATCCAACGCTTGGAGCGCACCGCTGTCCTCATAGAAGCGCCAACCGCACCTGGTCGAGCGCGTGCGTGGCCGCTCGATCCTTGATGTCCGTGCGTCCTCCCGGAAAAACCCGTTCCGTCACCCGCGTCCGGCCGCGAACCGTCACCGCCGTGTAGACCAAGCCCACGGGCTTCCTTTTCGTTCCGCCCGTCGGACCCGCGATTCCCGTCGTCGCCACGCCCACATCCGAGCCCGCAGAACGGGCGACCCCCTCGGCCATCGCCGTGGCCGTTTCGGCACTGACGGCGCCGAACCGCCGGAGCGTTTCTTCCGGCACCGCGAGGCGACGGATCTTCGACCCGTTCGAGTACGTGACGAGCGCCTCCAAGAGCGCCTCGGAGATCCCCGGGACGTTGGTCAATCGGTCGGCCACGAGGCCCCCCGTGCAACTCTCGGCGATCGCGAGGGTCCGCTTCCTCCGGATCAGGGTTCGGCCGACCACTTCCTCGAGCGGTCCGTCAAGGAAATGATCCCCAAGCGCCTTGCGAACTCGGGTCGAAAGAGCTCGAAGCGTCTTCTTCCGCGACGGTCCCTCGGCGCGAATCGAGAGGCTCACGATGCTCCCCCGCACGGTCAGACCGTAGGCGGCTCGAGAGTCCACGATGCGCCGAACGATTTCGTCCACGGTCGCCTCGGGCAGGCCCACCGATTTCGCCTCCCAAAGGTCCCAGTCTTTCCGCAGGCGTCTGGAAAGCTCGGGAACGACCGCGTGCCGGAGCATCGGCGCCATTTCTCGCGGAGGTCCGGGGAGGGCGAACAGAACGAATCCTCCCGAGTCGAGGCGGAATCCCGGCGCGGACCCGTTGGGGTTCGCGAGCGGACGCGCGCCCTGAGGAATGTAGGCCTGCCGGCGGTTGATGGAGGCGCCGCGGATCCGATACCGGCGAAATCGATTTCGAATGATCCGCCAGAGATTCGGCCGAAACCGGAGCGGACGATGGAAGGCCTCCTCGACGGCCGGACGCGTGTAGTCGTCTTCTGTCGGGCCCAGCCCCCCGGTCATGACGCACACGTCCGAACGCGAGGCGGCGAGTTTCAACTCCTCGACGAGTCGCGACGGATCGTCTCCGCAGGTCGCGTGATAGGAAATCTCTCCGCCCACCGACTCGAGCTCGCGCGCGATGGCTCCCAGATTCGTGTCGAGCGAGCGCCCTCGAAGGAGTTCCGTACCCGTGGACAGGACCTGGATGCGCATCAGACCGTCAGCTTCTGAGGATACTGCACGCTCGGGCCGGAATCGCGAGGGACGAAGAGGGAGTGGGGCGAACGCCGTCCCAAGACGGTGAGCGCACCCCGAAAGAGCGACACCCGCACGTCCCCCGTAACGGAATCGTTCAGTCGGAGGAAAAACCCGTCCAGCGCCTCTCGGAGAGAGAGGAACCACTTTCCCTCGTAGACGAGTTCCGCATATCGTCTCGAGAGCGACTCTTGGAAGTGAAGCGAGTCCTTGTCGACCGTGATCGAGGCAAGCGCGCGGTGCGCCGCGTGGAGAATGGCGGCCGCGGGGGCCTCGTAGAGCTCGCGGGTCTTCCGTCCGCTGATGCGGTTCTCGACCACGTCGAATCGACCGATCGCGCAGCGCCCCCCGATCTTGTTCAACATCTCCACGAGCTTCACCGGGGGAAGGACTTCTCCGTCGACGGAGACGGGGACGCCTTTCTCGAATCCGATCTCGAGCACCGTAGGCCTCGCCGCCGCCTCCGTTTGAGGCACGGTCAGGATGTAGGTATCTCTCGGAAGATCCTCCCACGCGTCCTGGACGGTCGGAACCTGGATATTGTTGCCCCAGAGATTCTGTTCCACGTTGTAGAGCGCCGCCCGTTCGCTCGCGACGGGAATGTTGTGCTCTAGCGCATAGGCCAGATCGTCCGTCGGATGGCGCAGGTCGAGCTCCACGAGCGGAGTCAGAACCTGGGCTTCGGGCGCCAGGGCTCGGACGCAGTTGTCGAGCCGAACGCGGTCGTTCCCCAATCCGCGAGATCCGTGGGCGATGAAGTCGCACCCTTCCTCTTCCGCCACCAGGAGGAGTTCCTCCACGATCAGCGGTCGCGCCAGAGCGCTGAACAGAAAGTACCCGTGTTCGTAGACGGCACCGGCCCGCAAGCAAGGGAGGACATAATCCCGCGCGAATTTCTCGCGAAGGTCCGCCAGGTTTGCCGCCGTCGCTCCCAGATCGACGGCCTGCTCCGCGAGGGGTTCGAGGTACTCCGGTTGTCCGAGATTCGCCGAGAAGGTGTAGACCTTCATCCCCTTCACATGACGCAGGTAGTGGACGCAGATCGCGGTGTCCAGGTTCCCGGAGTAGGCGAGCGCCACTTTGGGCATAGGTGGATGGTACGCCTCGCGTGCGGGTCTGTCAACGCGCCGCTAAACGTTGAACTTGATGTGGACGATGTCGAAGTCCTGCATCCCGTACGCCTTGCCTTCCGTCCGAGCCTTTCCTCGCGAGCGGGCTTCGTGATATCCGCCGAACTTTTCCCAATCGACGAAGGACACGACCTCACAATTGATGAAGCCCCGCTGGATGTCGGTATGGATCCGGCCGGCCGCCTCCAGGGCGGTCGATCCCTTCCGGAGATTCCACGCCGTCACATCCTTGTCGCCGACGGTGGCGAACGTCTGAAATCCCAGCTCGCGGTACAGCCTAACCGGCAACCCCATCGTCACGAGCGAGGAGAGACCATAGTCTCTCATGAACGCCTCCCGCTCGGCCCCCTCCATCGCCAGAAGTTCGGCTTCGAGCTTGACGCAGGTCGCCATCCCCTGGACGGCGGAGCCGACTTGGGTCTCTCCCACGTTTCGGAGCGGAACGATGGGCTTCCGCGAAAAGAATTGGAATCCTCGGATCCGTCGTTCCTCTTCGGGCGTGAGTTTCTCGAACACCTTCGTGTCCCCGCCCAAGACCCCTTCCGAAAGATGCTGAAAGACCGACAATTCGCGCTGTACTTCGTCCCGATTCGGAATGGACTTCTTGATTTCCGCCTTGAGCTTATCGATCTTGCGGTTCATGCTCTCCACGTCCGCGAGAAAGAGCTCGCCCCAAAGTCCCTCGAGCTGCGCCTTCGGATCGGAACCGTCGTAGGCCTTGAGAACCGCCAGATAGGCGTCGCATTCGCGGAACTGGGAGAGGATTCCAGGATTGTCCTGCTTCTCCGGACCCGAGAGGGCCACCGCCGGCCCGTCCACGATTTCCAGGAGCGGCGCGACCAGCTTCTTTTGGGGACCCTCGACCTGGTGCATTCGGAGGAGGCGAGGGTCTTCGACGCGCACGCTCGCGGCGACGCTCTTTCCGCCTGCGGCGACCGCCCGGCCGTATTCCGTACCCGTGAGGATCGCGAAGAGACCGGTCTTCCCCGCTCCGGAGACCCCCAAGAGCCCGACGCGAGCGGCGATGCGAACCTCGGCCATAGGGTCGGGATGGTATCAAAGGCGCCGGGAGTCTTCCATGCCTTTGACGCCGCCGCGTTCGCGGTCTAGAATGATCCCGTGGAACTCCTCTGCCCCTCCTGCGAGAAGAAGCTGCTCCTCAAGCTGGAGCCCGAGGTCTACTGCACGACCTGGTGCGGAAGCTGCGGACAGGAGGTTCCTCCCGAGACGCTTACGGACGCGGGCGTTCCCGAGGAGCTGATCACCCGGATCGGACCCTGGGGTCGCAAGGTCCGCGAGTTGCTCGACGTCTACGACGACCTGATGGTCGGAGGCGACCGAACCGATGACGCCTACCTGCTCGATTGGAAGGCTCTCCGGGACGAGACGGTCGAGATGCTCGCCCGCTTGCGACAACACCTCCCGTCCGGCACGCGCGTCTTCGGCACGCCCAAGCCGCCGGAATGGAGCGACGCGGAAATCCTCCACTGGAGACGCCAGCGAGAACGGGAGGGGCTCCTGCACTCTTACGGCTACCAGTTGGGCGCTCGATGGGTGGAGCAGGAGGGCGGCCTTCCTCTCGACGAAACCGACAAGCTTCCCACGTCGTATCCGGTGGCCTGTGTGACGCCGTCGGAAAAGGAACGATTCCGCGAGGGCTTCGTCCTCGGAAGCCGCTCCGGCACGTTCGACTCGGAGATGTACACGGGAATCCTGGCGAGACTGCACGCGCGCAAGTGACTACTTCGCGCTCTCGAGCCGCTTCTCCAGGAATCGGATCACGTTCGGACTCAGGAAGAGCATCGCCGTCCTTCGCGTTTCCTCCTCGGGAGGCGGCCCCATCCGTTTGAGAGCGTCGGCGATTTTTCCTTCCTCGAAGACTCGGCGTACCAGCTCGTCGCGTTTCTTCGCCAGCTCCTCCCCGGTCATTTTGAAGGCCTCTTCCAATACCTTCCGCAGGCGCTCGAACTCCGCTTCGGCGTCCTTCTCGTTCAATCCGAGGTGACGAGCCGTGCGTTGTACGCCCTCGCGGAAGCGACTCAACACTTCTTCGTTGAGCTCCATCTCGGAGTCTTCCCGCAACCGGTCCAGGAAGCGCGTGAACTGCTCCCGCATCGGACGCAGCGGATCGTGGCGATGCATGGCGGTGAGCGTCCGCCATTGACGCTCGTCCAAGATCGCTTTCGTCTCCGTCGCCAACTTCTCGACGGTCTCGTGCTGGCGACGCATGAGCTCGCCGATCGTGCGCTGGAACTCTCCCAACCGACGCTCCCGATCCCCGAGCTCCTTCTCGCCCTTCTCCATCGCTTCGCGGTACTCTTCCAAGGCCTTTCTCAGGGCTGCGAGATCTTCCTTCCGCTCCGCAACGGCCTGATCGATCGTCGATCGCGCCCCTTGGGCGGCGGCGACGAGCTTCCCGAGTTGGTCCTTCGTCAGGCCTAGGGAATGAACGGTCCGGAGAAGGTCGATCTCCCGGCGAAGCTCCTCGAGCTGCCGGAGAGGATCCGCATCCTGGACGGCGGTGGCGAGTGCGAATGCCAGAGTAAGCATGAGTCCTCACGATAGTGGAAAAGAGATCATACTCCCGAAGATGACTCTTGCCTCCATCTTGATGGCAATCCTCCTTGCGCAGGATCCCTGGCCGATGTACGGACAGAACCCGCGACGGACCGGACAGTCACCCTTCCGCGGTCCTTCCACGGCGAAACTGCTCTGGAGCTACGAGGCTCGGGGCGGGCTCGCCATCAACATGCAGCCGACGGTGACTTCCCGGGGAGTATTCTTCGGGACGTGGGGGCTCCTGCGGCGCGAATCGGCGGAGACGCCCGATCGATGGGAGAAATTCGACGGGAAGTACTACGGACTGTCGTTCGACGGCAAGGAGTTGTTCGCGCCTCTCCTGCCCTCCCACACTCCCGTGGGATATCGACATCGGAAACGCGCGCGAATCGGACGCGATGTCGCGTGGTGCGGTCGTGACAACGACTTTCTCGTTTCGTTCTATAACGGGACGCTCGAGGGGACGGCCTGCGTCGATCCGCGCGACGGAACGCACTACGTGGGGCGGGGAGATGGACGCCTCTTCGCCATCGACCCCCTGAGGGGAACGGTGCGATGGATCTTCGAGACGTTCAACCCGGAAGACCGGGAGGATCCGGACGGAGGCGGCGAGATCATCGGCGGTCCCGTTCAAGCCGCCGACGGCACCATCTACTTCGGCACCGTCGCGGCTCCGTGGCCGGGCAAGCCCCCGGCCGAACCCGCGTACGAGACGAACGCGGTCTATGCCGTGGACCGCAACGGGAAACTGGTTTGGCGGTACCCGTCTCGGAAGACGGGGCTCGAGAACTGGATCCACACTCCGCCTGCGTTCTCTCCGGACGGAAAAGCCCTGTATGTCGGAACCATGGGTGGGGACATGTCGGTGGCTGGGCGCATTCTCGCCTTCGATCTGACACGGACAGCCGACGTTCCCGACGAGCGGCGATTGAAATGGTCGATCGAGTTGCGAAATACCGACCGGCCCCTGAAGCCTGTCGTATTTGCGAAGCACCTGGCGGTGGGAGCGGACGGGCGGATCTACGGAGCGGGTTTCGAGGTTCAGCTCCTGGGAGGGTCCCCGATCGTCTTCGCCATCGATCCAAAGGGGTCCTTTGCGTGGAAGCCCGCGTATGTCGAGCCGCAAGGGTACCCTTCCCGTCGAGGAACGTTCGGCGGCGGAATCGCGCTCCAAGAGGACGCAGGAGTGACCCGCGCCGTCCTCGTCACCACCACGCACCTGCGAAGCTCGAATGGTGTTGGAGGGGCGCTCTACAGGGTCGATCCGGCCACCGGACGAGTCCTGGCGGAGTTCGACCCATCCCCCTCCGGAATCGGCGGCATGACCGCGCCGGTGGTCGATGCTGCGGGGACGATTTTCGTCGGAATTCGAGGAACCCATCGCGAGGGTCGAGAGGCGGGAGTCAACGGCCGAATGTATGCCCTCACTCCCGATCGGAACGGCTTCCGCGTCCTGTGGGAATATGAGGTATCCGGGCAACTCGATTGGGCGGCACCGGCCATCGGCTCGAAGGGGATCTTGTATTTCGGCAGCACGGCACCCGCCCCACCGCTCCTGCAGACGCGCTTCTTCGGCCGCGCCGAGATCCCGCCGGACACCTCACCGCGGTTGTACGCTCTCCGGTAGGGCCTACTCCGTCACTCGGACGATCCCGGAGTTTCGCACCAGCCACTGCTCCTTGCCGCTTGCGAAGCTCAAGATGACGTAGAGCGATCTTTGGTGATGTCCTTCTTCGTAGAGATTGTCGCCGCGCCACTGTACGGTCCGCTCCTCTCCTCCCTTGAGGGTCAGCGCGGTCTTGCCCGAGCCCGTGCCCTCCTTGGATCGCAGGCTCAGACCGGAGACAGGCGATCCCTCCTTTGACTCATCCAAGGAGAGGAAAGACCGCTTCAGGGCGATCTCGACGCTGAGATCGGTTTGGTTCTTGAACTTGAGTGTGACGATCAAGTACTGCCGCCGCTCCCCGGGACCTACGATCGGCATATGATCGCACCACGGATCGACGCTCACCAATTCGATGGAAAGCGAACCTGCGGTGTGGGACTTCGGGATGGCCTTCGCTCCCTCTTTCGGCAGTCGGAGGAATTCGTCCACGAAGATCACGTTTCCCCTTCCGTACCCCAAAACCCACAGTCGTGTACCGACTTCAAATTTCTCCGCACACTCCAATCGGAATGCGGTTTTCTCGCCGTCCGGAACGAATCCATCCTTCTCGATGCGCCCGAAGCCGATGAAGTACTCGGGTCGCGAGAAGAGTGGGAGCGTCAGGGTCAGAATCACGAGGATCTGTTTCATATCCTTTTGGACGCATGGGGAGGACAGGAGTTCTGCGGATTCCGGAGACATCCCGCGCCCGCACTTGGAGTCTCGAATGGCAACCCCAGAGTGCGAGAAGCCTGGCCACGACGATGCGTGGATCTTCAGGTCCAGACTGGACCGAGCTGGTCCCCACCGCGGCGGAGCAAAGCTATCGATTGCCCCTGGGCAGGTCGGCTTCGAGCCAATCGAATTGGTCGGGAGGAGCGAGCAGGGTCTAACCGTCGCGCCAGATCACCGTCGGCTGTCCCGCCCGCTTGTGGGCAAGCAAGGCATCCCGAGCTGCGGTCTTCATGGACGAAAGCGGAAGGCGATCAAGCTCGGGTGGATCGCATGTCGGGGACCAGGTTCAGGCCGATCGACAGGCTATCCGCGACGGCGCCTCCGTCGTATCATTCCTAACCGAATCGGAGGTCACCATGCTGACGCTGCTCCTCGCCCTCGTCCAGGAGACGATCCCCGCGCCCGCCGACGTGGCCGCGCCGCCGAAAGAGGCCGAGCGGTCGAAGTCCGGCCTCGCTTCGAAACTCCTTCAGGCCGGAACCGGGAAGGAGCGCCCGACCGCGGACGACGGAGTGAAGGTGCATTACACGGGCTGGACCACCGACGGGAAGATGTTCGACAGCTCGATCGTGCGCGGACAGCCGGCCACCTTCGCGCTCAACGGCGTGATCGCCGGATGGACCGAGGGGCTTCAGCTCATGGTGCGGGGAGAGAAACGGCGCTTCTGGATCCCGCAGGAGCTCGCGTACAAAGGCCAGAGCGGCGCGCCCGCGGGCATGCTCGTCTTCGACGTGGAGCTCCTCGAGATTTTCAAGGCGCCGCCGGTCCCGTCCGACGTCGCCGCCGCGCCGAAGGAGGCGGAACGGTCGAAGACCGGCCTCGCATCCAGAGTCTTGAAAGCGGGGACGGGCAAGGATCACCCGACTGCCGAGGACGGCGTAAAGGTCCACTACACGGGCTGGACCACCGACGGGAAGCGGTTCGACAGCTCGGTCGTCCGCGGCGAGCCGGTGGCCTTTCCGCTCGGCCGGGTGATCCCGGGGTGGACGGAAGGGGTACAGCTCATGGTGAAAGGAGAGCAGCGCCGGTTCTGGATCCCCGAGGAGCTGGCGTACAAGGGCCGGAGCGGCGCGCCCCAGGGAACGCTGGTCTTCGACGTCGAGCTCCTCGACATCGTGAAGCCGCCGCCCGTCCCCGCGGACGTGGCGGCTGCGCCCAAAGAGGCGGCAAAGACCGCATCGGGCCTCGCGAGCAAGGTCCTCACGGCCGGCACGGGGAAGGAGCACCCGACCTCGAAGAGCACCGTCGAGGTGCACTACACGGGATGGACGTCGGATGGGAAGATGTTCGACTCGTCGGTCCTCCGCGGCCAGACGGCGACGTTCGCGCTCGACCGCGTGATCGCGGGCTGGACCGAAGGCGTGCAGCTCATGGTCGTCGCCGAAAAGCGCCGCTTCTGGATTCCCGAGGAACTCGCGTACAAGGGCGCGCCGAACCGCCCCAAGGGGATGCTCGTGTTCGACGTGGAGCTGATCCGGATCGTGAAGTAGGCAAAGACCGGCGAGCCGTACAGGGCAAGTCTCGAAGCCCTCATTCCCTCTCTCTGTTCCTTGCTCTCTCGGCGCGCCGGGGCTCGCGAGTCGAGCTCCGGCCGGGAAATCGGGAGGGACCACCGCAGCCAACGCACCGAGGAGCGCGGTACCGTCCGGCACGGCGGGCGGACTGGGGGGACCCAGAAGCCCCGCTCGCACAGTTTCTGCGACGCCGCGACTGAGCTATCGTTCAACGGCGGTCATCGAACGGAAGACTGGATCACCGGCGCTGACAGCGCGGGCGGGCGTCTCGATCACCGCGATCAAGGACCTCCTCGGCCACTCGAGCAGCACCGTAACGAAGCGGTACGCGCACCTGGCATCGAGCAATCTACAGGCGGCGGTGCTTGCACTCGCCCCCGCCAAGACGGTCGAAAAGAGTTGTCACCGGAGTTGTCATGAAGCAATTGCGACGACAATGAAGGCTATGTAAAGTGAGGTCAACGTACTGGCTGTAAGATACTTGCCCCCGTAGCTCAATTGGATAGAGCATCGGATTTCTAATCCGGTGGTTGAAGGTTCAAGTCCTTCCGGGGGTACCATCCTTGATCGGCATCCCCCGAAGTCGCGGCGGAGGCCACTCTCGCCAGCGTTTGGAACGGTTCCTTAAGGTTCGAAAGGGCCATCTTGTCTTTGATGACCACTTTAGAAACGAGGTCGTCGAGGAGTTTGCGCCGCTCGAAGTTGTCGGTCTGCGCCTTGTAGAGGTCGTACGCGCGCTGCCCGAGGTCGAGGATGCGCGAGGCTTCGTTCAGGTATAGATCGTGCGCGATCTCGAGCCCCGCGAGTTCAGCGCGGGCCTTCGCGAGCTGCTCGCGCCAGAGCGCGACCTTCCCGGCGTACTCCTCGGCCGTGATGAGGCCGTCGAGCTTGTCGTTGTACGCCTGGTCGATCCGGTTCTTGAGACGCGTCTCCTCGGCGCGCAGGACGCCAGCGCGCTTGCCGGCGAACTCCTTCTCGGCCGCGTAGCTCCGCTTGAGCGCGAACTGGAGATCGGCGAACGTCTGCGGATCGAGCTTCAGTTCCTTGAGCGCAAGCCCGAGTTGCTCCACGAGATCCTCCTCGCGGATGTACGTGTCGGCACACACGGACCCGCCGTTCTTCCAGCCGGTACAGCGGTAGTAGACGTACTCCTTCTTCTTGCCGTTCTTCGCCTTGATGTGCCGCTCGGCGGTGATGAACCCGCCGCAGGTCCCGCAGGTAGGCAGTCCCCGGAACGCGAACTTCAGGCTCTTTGGGCACTTCTCGTTGCCGAGGATGCGCTGGGCGCGATCGAAGAGGTCCTTCGTGATGAGCGGCTCGTGCTTCCCCGGCTTCTCCATCCCGTTCCAGCGGACGACGCCGTGGTAGAGCGGATTCCGGAACATCGTGTAGAGCGACTGAATCGACAGGGTCTTCGGGCTGCTCTTGTAACGGAGTCCCATCTCGTGGGCGATCTTCTCGATCTGCGGCACGTTGTAGTTGCCGGTCCCGTAGAGTTCCCACAGCTTCTTGACGATCGGGCCCTGGACCGGATCGACCTCGATCTCGGCGGTCGTCTTGTTATTCAGGTAGCCGATCCGCGCCGTGCCGGGGAATCCGCCTTGCTCAACCTTCAGCGTCAGTCCCTTCATCACCTCCTCGCGCAGGTTGTTGATGAAGTTCCTGGCCATCATCACATGAAAATCAAGCTGGATCAGGTCGCTCGACTTCGAGTCCTTGTTGATCTTGAGACCGGTCTTGAAGAAATGGACTTCCTTGCCGTACTTCTCGATCAGGTCGTAGATCGTGACGAGATCGCGGAAGTTGCGCGTCATCCGGTCGGGCTTCTCGAACATCATCACCCGGATCGACGGGTTGACGCGCATGTACTGGACGAACTCCTTGAACGCCTTCCGGACCTCGGAGGTCTTCGCGCTCTCGGCGACCGCCCACGAGCGGACGATCTCGAGGTCGTGACGCTCTTCGTAGATGCGGCTCTCCTTCTCTTGGGCTTCGAGCGAGTAGCCGTCCTCCTGTTCCTTGGAGGAGACGCGGAAGAAGCGCGCAGCTTTCTGGGTCATGCGGCTTTCCTCACTTTCGCGGGCCGCAGGGCGCGGTCCCAGGAATCGAGGAGACGGAAGACGCGGACGAGCCGGTCCATCTCCTCGACGGTGAATCGACGGACACCCAGTTGAACAATCTCGCGACCGTTCGGTTCGCGGGAATCGCGGTCCGTCCTCGCGATTCGGGTTTCCTCCTTCTCCGATGCCATTACCCATTCCCCCCAGCTACGAGTTTCTTATATCATCCCGCCGTCGGCGGCGGGCGACGAAGTGGGATCCGAGGCGTGATCGCCGTGGTGCTCGGCGATGTACCACTCCAAGATTTCCGTCCGACTATGGCCGAGTTCCCGGGCGACGAGTTCGGCGGCCTGCTCGCGCGTGCGACCGTGGAGCATCAGGTTGTTCACCCGCTCGCACGCGTAGGTTCTTCTCAGGTCATGGAAGATGGCGTCGGTCTTCCGACTGATCCCCGCCGCGCGGAACTTGTCGTAGCAGTGCGTGGCCCACTTCTTGTAGGTGGGCCACTCGCGCGGGATGAGCGCGGCGTCCCCGCCCCCGACCAGGGCGCGGATCTCTTCGATGACCTCCCGTTGCTTGGCGTTGTGGAGCCAGAGGTATCTGGGCCGACCGCCCTTCGTCCCGCGCTTCAGCCACACGCGCTCGCCGTCGAAGTCGCGGTTCGGTCGGAAGAGCATCGCCTCCCGGCAGCGCATCCCAAGGTAACGCCCCGCCTTGAGCGCCGCGCGCATTCGAGGGTCGTCGAGCGCCGCGAGGTACGTCTGGAGCTGCTCATTGAAGATGCACTTCCCGGCGCGGGTCTTCCTCGGTCCCGGCTCGACGCCGATTTCAGCGTTCGAGCGCGGGACGAGATTGGCCTTCCCGATCTTCTTGACGAGCCAGCGGAGGTGCGACAGCTTGTTCGGCAGGCCCCTCCGACCGGAGTCCTCGGCTTTCCAGCGCTCGATGATGTGCTGGATGTGCTTCTGGCCGAGATTCTCCCACTTCTGGAGGCCGAACTTCTCGTGGAGCATCCGGGCGATGCCCCCGAGGGCGCTGGCCCTCGCGCGCTGCGTCTCGAACGCGTTCTCGCGGTTGGCCGCGAAGACCGAGATGAGCTGCCGCTCCAGCGGCAGGTTCGGATTCTTCATGATTCCCCCCTCAAGTCGTGCCCTTCTTCCTTATCCGTAGACTTTCTGTAAGAGCCCTGATAATCTGCCTGCCCGCCGTGACCGACCTCGAAAAGCGGGAGCTGGCCCTGGAAACCGACGCCCGGGAGGAGGCGAAGAAACGCCTCCGGGAGGCTAGCGGCCGCGCTCCGATGCGCCTCCTACGCAAGTACGTCGATCCGCTGGCTCGCGCGATCTCGGAGGCCCAGGAAGCCGTCGAGAAGGGTGCGAACTGGCCCTACGCCGTCCCCTTGGCCGCGATCGATGCCGAGAAGCTTGCTCTCATCACGCTTGCCGTCGCCCTCAAGTCCCTCAGCAACACCGAGACAACCCTCTACGGCCCGCCGGTGATCAACGTCCTGCGCGAGATCGCCCAGTGGTGCTGGTACGAAAACGTCTGCGACAACCTCCGGAGTCGGGAGCGTAACCTTGCCCAGCTTCTTGCTCGGCGCAACAAGAACCCATGGCACGCCCGCCGGCGCGCGGCCGAGATGATCGAGGACTTCCGCCAGGAGCGCTGGTCGGACACGGACATGGGGCTCCAGCTCGGGGGCGCACTCCTCGACATGGCGATCAAGTCCACCGGCCTCATCGCGAAGCAACTCCGTCCGAAGGCTTCGGCCACGATCCGGCTCACGGACGAAGGGAATCGCCAGATTCGACATCTCCAAACGGTCGATGAACTTCTACTCGCGCCGCTCCTGCTGCCGATGCTCGTCCGACCGCGCCCGTGGGTCGGTGGCATTGGCGGAGGCTACCTGCGGCACGACTTGGATTTCGTCAAGCGGCAGGACGGACTGCCCGACCCGCCTCCGCACGGCGATTTGGAGATCGCGTGCACGGCCGTCAATGCCCTGCAAGATACCCCGTGGCGGATGAACCGGCGCGTCTTCGAGGTGATGAAGAAGGCGTGGGCGGCGGGAGAGCCGAAGGATGTCCTGCCCCCACCGATGCCGGAGGACCTTGGACGCGACTCACGGAACGCGCGGCGTGAACGCGAGACCATAGCCGAGCGCGACGCTATGTAGCGCCGACTGGCCCTCGCTGGCCGGTTCGTCGACGAGAAGGAGATCTACTTTCCGCACAACATCGACTGGCGCGGACGCGCCTACTCGATTCCGCAGGTCGTCCATCCGCAGGGTGACGACGCGGGGCGGGCGCTCCTTGAGTTCGCCCGAGCCAAGCCCTTGGGCAAACGGGGGGGATACTGGCTGGCCGTCCATGTCGCCAACCTCTACGGCCACGGCATCGACAAGCGGCCCCTCAAGGAGCGCGTGAAGTGGGTCGAGGAGCACCGCGACGAGATCGTCGATTCTGCATTGAACCCGCTCGACGGCGCGCGCTTCTGGACCAAGGCGAAGAAACCCTGGCGATTCCTCGCCGCGGCGATGGAGTATGCCGGATACGTCGCCGAGGGGCCGGGCTTCCTATCGCGCCAACCCATCGCGATGGACGGCACCTGCAACGGTCTCCAGCACTTCTCCGCGCTCGGCCGCGACGAAATCGGAGGCGTCTGGACGAATCTCGTCCCGAGTCCCGAGCCGCGCGACATCTATCGCGAGGTCGCCGACCGCCTCGCGCCTCGCGTCGAAGTTGCACTCAATGGGCAGGCGAAGGACCGCGACGCCGCGCCTTGGATCGGCATAATCGACCGCGATCTCGTGAAGCCTGCGACGATGACGATGCCCTACGGCGTCACGTACAAGGGACTTCGCGATCAGCTTCGCGTGATCATTCGTGAGGAGTACGTGGACCGCTTCGCCGCGCCTTGGCGGGCGTCGATTTGGCTCGTGAAGCCCATCAAGGAGACGATCGCCGAGGTCGTCGTGAAGGCGGTCTCGATCATGGACTGGCTTCGCGCCCTCGCGACCGAGTTCGGCAAGAAGCGGCGTGGCCTCACTTGGACCGTCCCTACGGGATTCCGCGTCACGAACGAGTACCGCAAGCCGAAGGAGCATCGAGTCCAGACAGCGCTCCTCACGCTCCAGACCTTGCGCCACAAGGCCGGGGCCAAGATCGACATCACCGAGCAGACCAACGGGATGGTTCCGAATCTCGTTCAGTCGCTCGACGCGGCGCACATGATGCTGACGGTTTGGGCGCTCAAGGAGCGCGGACTCTCCGATTTCGCGATGGTCCACGACAGCTACGCGGTCCATGCCTGTGACGTGGATCTCATGAACAATCTCCTCCGCGAACAGTTCGTGCGCGTCCACACCGAGTTCACCCTCGCGAAGTTCTACGAGGACGTGAAGCGCCAGGCACCGGAGATCGCGCTTCCGCCGCCGCCGTCCCCCGGGGCGCTGGACCTCGTCAAGGTCCGGGAGTCCGAGTACCTCTTCAGCTGATCCCTTCCGCGCGAGCGGAGGCGAGTGCGGCCCGTCTTCCTTCGAGCGAGCAGCTATGCGTCGCGAGCGACCCTTCCCTTCGTCCTTTTCCTTTTCCTTGACCTTGGAGCGCATGATATATCAACTGATAGGTCAGGTTACATGAATCGCCGCACTGGCCGTGGGAGGAGACGGGTGAAGGTTCAAAACGGCATGGCCAGCCTGATACGCGAGCTTCGGAAGCGGCTCGATCTCACCCAAGAGAAATTCGCGGCGAGGCTTGGGGTCACGTTCCCAACGATCAATCGTTGGGAGAACGGCCGCACAGCTCCTTCGCCACTCGCCAAGCAACGCATCCAGGAGCTATTGCGTAGCATGGGGAGGGACGGCGTGGACTTGCTGGCGCGCTATTTCTCGTAGGAGACGGCCTTGACCAGCGCCAAAGGGGCTTCGCAGTGAACGAGCTCAACGAAAGGACCAGTTAACAGAAATGGGCTCCACGGCTGACCACAACTACTTCGCCAACCTCATCTGGCAGATTGCCGATCTGCTGCGTGGCCCCTACCGCCCGCCGCAGTATGAGCGCGTCATGCTGCCGATGACCGTTCTGCGCCGGTTCGACTGCGTCCTCGCGCCCACCAAGTCCAAGGTGCTGGCCGAGTACGAGCGCTCGAAGGACAAGTTCAAGGACGAGGCCCTGGATGCGCGGCTCAACAAGGCAGCGGGCCAGCGCTTCCATAACCACTCGCCGCTCGATTTCGAGAAGCTCAAGGGCGATCCAGACCAGATCCCACAGCACCTCGTCAGCTACATCAAGGGTTTCTCGGCCAACGTCCGCCGCATTTTCGAGTTCTTCGAGTTCGAGAACGAGATCGAGAAAATGCGGGAGGCGAACATTCTCTACCTCGTTGTCTCCAAGTTCTGCGACGTCGACCTGCACCCGGACCGGGTGCCGAACGAGGAGATGGGGCTGATCTTCCAGCACCTCATCCGACGCTTTAACGAATTGGCCAATGAGACCGCGGGCGACCACTTCACGCCGCGCGAAGTCATTCGGCTAATGGTGAGCATCCTCTTCATCCAGGACGACAAGCTGCTCGCTACGCCGGGCACCGTGCGCAAGCTTCTCGACCCGGCCTGCGGCACCGCCGGCATGCTGGCCCAGGCGCAGAACTACCTGCGCGACCATCACGGCGAAGCGAAGCTCTACGTATACGGACAGGACTACAATAAGCGCGCCTTCGCTACCGCAGCCTCGGACATGCTGATGAAGCAGGTGGACCACAACGGTGGCGGCAACAATATCCGCTTTGGCGACAGCTTCACGGAGGACCAGTTCTCGGGGGAGGCGTTCGACTACTTCCTGACCAATCCGCCGTTCGGCGTGGACTGGAAGAAGCAGCAGAAGGAGATCGAACACGAGCACGACAAGCTCGGCTTCACCGGCCGCTTCGGAGCCGGCCTGCCGCGTGTGAACGATGGTGCCCTGCTCTTCCTGC
>Ga0114945_10000654_pt1 | contig 22336 bp, 23 predicted proteins | sample OV2TP3_FD_87194 | JGI IMG/M metagenome (GOLD analysis project Ga0114945, IMG submission 87194) | Hot spring microbial communities from Beatty, Nevada to study Microbial Dark Matter (Phase II) - OV2 TP3 | ecosystem: Environmental > Aquatic > Thermal springs > Hot (42-90C) | place: USA: Beatty...
GCGTAACCGGAATCGGAACGGAGGGCGTCCCGCCGCCCGGCTTGCCGAAGTAATCCATGTACACAACGGGGGAGTAGCGATCTCCGGGCAACGAAGACGGGATCGGCAGGCGATCGGCAGGAACCCGCCTGACCGAGATTTGCGTGTCCGGCTGACCATCCCAACCGGTGATCGTCACGCCAGCCGGAATGATCATTTGAAAACCGGGAATTCCTGGATCAGTGACGGTCCGCTCCGCACTGCTGTTCGAAATGTCCGTAAGGCCCGCGGTCTTTTGGAAATGCAAATGCGGCGTGAACCCGAGCGTATTGGTCACACCGGCCACGATTGTAACTTTATAGGGGATAATGGGAAAGCTGCGCTCGGGCGTCGAGGCAGGGCCACCGTCAATGAACAGCAACTGATCGCTTCCGACCGGAGGGTTCACAATCAGGAAATTGCCGCCTTCATCTGTAAATACTTCAAGCGCGCCCAATTTCACTTTGACGCCCTTCACCGGCTTATCATCCTCATCCAAGACCTGACCCGCCAGATTTGTGACGCCTGCGCCCTGAACCTGTACAGTGAGCGCAACGGATCGCGTGGCCTGTACTCCGTCAAGAAGGGCCGTGGCGGTGACGGTGATGGGATGACTGCCTGGCGGTGTGGTGCCATTGGTCGCAAGACTAAGGGTTGCCGACTGTCCAGCGGTGAGAGTGCTTGTTGAGAACCCAGCCGACATTCCCGGCGGCACATCTTTCACCGCCAGACTCACCAGACCGGCAAAGCCTCCGCTTCCACTGAGACTGACGGCAAAGGCCCCTTGCCCTGTGGCTGGAATGGCAAGAGCGGTCGGAAGTGCGGTCAGGCTAAAGTCCTGGCTCGAAATGACGACGAAGGATGTGGTGCTTGTCGCTGTTCCGAATGACGTTGTGACGCGGATCGGGCCTGTGGTTGCTCCTAATGGCACGGTAGTAGTGAGTGAGGTCCCTGTGGCACTCGACAAGATCGCTGGAGTTCCGTTGAAGCTTACGCTGGTCTTCCCCAGGCCTGACGCGTCAAAGCTCATCCCACTGATCGTCACCACGGTTCCGGGTGGGCCGGTAAGCGGCGTGAAGCTGTTGATGACCGGTACCCCTAACGTGATGGTGAGCGTGCTGATCGCGGGCTGATGGGCCACGGCCGTGGCGGTCAGCGAGACCGTCCCGGACGCTGCGCCACTGACGATTATCGACGTGCTGGTCTGATTGGGCGGGATGACTACCGAGCTTGGTACGACGATGCTGCCGGAGCCGGCAGTGAGGAACGACACTGTCAAGCCTGATGCTTCGGCGGGCACCGTGGAGGAAACCGTCAAGGCGAGGAACTGCCCGACCTGCAGCGCCGCGGCCCCAGGAACTAAGCTGAGTGACGGCGGCGTCTGGACGGTCAGAGTCGTTTCCGCCCGATCAGGGCCGGACACAGCGGAAATCGTGGCACTACCGACGCTGAGACCGATTGCCATGCCATTGGCGTCGATCGACGCGATGGCGCCATCGGAAGAGCTCCACGTTACGGAGCCGGTCAAGTCTTTTGTGCTTCCGTCTGTGTACGTTCCTGTGGCAGTAAACGCCTGGACCTGTCCCGCAAAGATGGACAGAGTCTCCGGTGAAAGGCTGAGCGCGACCAACTCAGGAGGCGTGACTGTGACCTGAGAGCTCGCCGCACCATTGAGGGAGGCTGTGATGGTCGCCGAGCCTTCACCCTGCGCCAGCACGGGGAAATCGGCCTCCAAAGAGCCGGCAGGGATGGTCACCGTTGTCGGAACTGTCGCCACCAGCGAGACGCTGCTGGTCAGCGGGATTGGCGTTGGCTCCGTTGGCGCGGGGCTGACAGTTACACGGAGTACCCCGATCGTTCCCTTCGGTAAGCTCAGCGTACTCGGCGTCAACCCGGTGACCTTGGTCGGAGGCGCCGTCACCTGGATCGACGCACTGACGGTCGTGCCATTGAGCGTGGCGGAAACATTGGCCGCGGCCTTTACCAGACCTGTGACCGCAACTTGAGCGCTGGTTTTCCCTGCCGGGATGGTGACTGATTCCGGAACCTGGATGATCGCCGGAGCGTTATTTGCCAAGGGAATAACGGTGTCGGTCGATTGTGCGGCATTCAGGCTTAGCATGAGGCTGCCTGTTGCTCCTTGCTGAAGCACCAGCGGGCTCGGGAGCAGGGAGACTAGCACCGGCGGCGGCGGAACGATATGGATTGTGGCCGTGAGCGAAGAACCCGTTCCGAATGTTGCCGTCACCGTCGCGTCTCCTGCCGCTAGGGCCTTCGCAGTGAACAAGGCGTGGTCCTGTCCAGATGGGACTGTCACTGTGGAAGGGACCTGCAGGACGGATGCAGTATCCACACTGAGCGACACAGGTGCATCGTTAAGTACGACCGCGTTGAGGTGAATGGTCAATTGAGCGGTCGCGCCCACTGCCACGCTGAGCGGCGAGGGCCCCAGGGAGGCTAGCTTCGGAGACGGCGGGACCACCTGGGCTGCGGCTTCGGCTGTAGAGCTCTGCAGCCTCGCCTGCAATATGGCCGAGCCTAAGGCCACTGTGCCCACCGTGACAGGCGCAGCGGTCTCCCCGGCCTTCACCGTAACCATCGACGGGACGCTCACGACACCGTCCGGGATTGCCGTCATCTGCACCATCGTGTCGGTAGACTGTGCGGCGGAAACCGTGACAGTGAACGTTCCCACCGCTCCAAGTGTTATCGGGAGCGTTGGAGGCACGATGGAGACCACAACTGGCTGAGACGGCGAGACGGTTACCATGCTGCTGGCACTGGAGCCGTTCAGGTGCGCAGTGATTTGCGCCGTGCCCGATGTATTCGCCGCGACTGGGACGGCCGCGCTGAGCTGGCCTGCCAAAACGGACACGGAGCCTAGCACGAATGCAATTTCCGGGGCGGTACTCGTCAGCGAGATGATGGTCTCTGTCAGCTGTGTCGCACTCATCGTAATCGTCAAGGTGCCGGTGCCGCCCTGCGTGATGGCCAGGGTGCTTGGAGTGAGACTGGTAATGGTGGGAGGCATCGCTGTGACTTGCACAGTGCTGCTGACGCTCCTGCCGTTGAGCGTCGCGATCACAATGGCATTGCCAATTCCCACAGCATTCACGGGGATTGGCACCGATGCCTGCCCTGCCGCAAAAGAAACCGTCGGGGGAACGCTCGCGATATTCGGGTGACTGCTGGTGACGGTGAGATTTCCCGATGCTGGGGGAACAGGGCTGAGCGTCGCGGTCAGCGTCCCTTGGGAGCCGATCAGCAGCGGGAGCGGGTTCGGCGTGAGCTGAGCCGGAAACGGGCGTACCTTGGCACCAAAGAGAGATAGTGTGAGCCGGTCTTTCGGCTGCCCGGCCAGCCGGACGGTCAAAGTATTTGTCGGCCGCAGCCTCACCAGCTTTTCAATGAAGGCTACGCGACGACTGAACTCCCGCTCAGTGACGATGACCTGCCCATTTAAGATCACGCGGGCGGTGTCGGTGCGATGGCGGCGACAGTGGCGACGCATATGGGGTTGACTCTCCAAAAGATCATCGCCGCGATCTACCTCGATCTCCCCAAGCACTGGCGCGGAGTGACGAGTCTTCCCGCGCCGAGGCTCACAGGGCACGCCATTTTCGATCCGCAAGAGAAACGGAGCCGTTACGCCTGCAGGCAGCCGTACCGTGTCTGTGAACACATCCGGCCGGCCTCTCGTTCGCACATATTCCTTGGGGCCAAAGACAACTTGGTCAGGACTGCTCTGGAATCGAATTGCGGCGCGAGCATGGAGTTCAACGGCTGCCCCTACCCCAAACTGACTTGCAAGGAGAGCGGCCGCAAGCGCCGTCTCTGCGAGGGGCCATCTCGTCGCCAGCGGCGTGCGCCCTGACTCCATGATGCCCTCGCAATCTGGTGGACCTCTTAGCCCGGCTGGAGCGAGCCAAGTGGGATGTTTTCCCGCATGAGCAACTCCTGTGCGAGGACGATCTTGGAGAAGTCCGGGAGCGGTACGCAGGGGGTGCCTTAGGAATTCATGAGCTTAGAAATAGGTCACGAGGAAGGTCACTGCGGGGTGCCATGAGGTTGTACATTTTGAGTCATGCGCCTCGAACAATTACGTTCAGCGCCCTTGGCCTTCCGTAAGAGGTCTAGAGGCCGGAGGTTACACGTGATGTGGAGGGGTTGGACGCGGACGGCACAGGATGGTCAGAGAGAGAAGGTCCCGGCTTAGCGGTCGGGGAAAGGTACAGGCGGCCGCGGACGGAAGCGGGGATCGCCGGGGAACGGGCGTGGGGGCGGCTGGACCGGATGCTCTCGTCGTTTCGATTCGATGGCCCGGCGCTCCAGCTCTTCAACTCGGACGGCCTCCTGGCGGCTCCTCGCCCGGTCGGCTAGCTCTTTGAGCGCCCGCTCCGCCTCGGTCAGCTCGGTGGGCTGGGGGCGCGGCTCGGGCTTTTGCGGCTCGGCCTTGGGGGGCTCCACCTTCGGCTCGCTGACTTTGAGCAGGGGCCGCTGGGAGGGCGGCACCGCGCGAGCCAGCGGGAGCGCGGTCCGGTGGCCAAGCTCCTCCAGCGCCGGGAACAGGGTCGGGGTCTGCTCCCGGTTGAATTCCTCCACGGCCGTGTGCGGCACCTGCTCGGCGACGTACGGCACCAACTCGCTCAGCGTGACGATCCTATCCTTGTCGGCGTCCGCCTCGCCCTGCAGCCCGGCCAGCAGATAATGGGTGAAGAGGCCGTGCTCGGCCTTGTCGTAATCCGAGCTGATCTGGCTGCCGGTGGCCGCGGCCAGCACGATGACCTTGCCGCCCGGCAGCAACGGGTTCTCCAGCGACATTCCCATGGGGCGGGCGCCCTTGGCGAGCACGGAGCGCCCGGCCGCGCCCGAGAAGCAGGAATCCAGCCAGACGATGACGTCACTGGCCGGGAGGTCATTCAGCGTCCCGTAGAGGTCCTTGAGGGGATAGAGGCCGGAGGGGAAATCCGGATGGCCGTCCCACGGGACCAGGTACGCCTCGCCGGTCTTGGGGTTCGGCGTGCCGTGGCCGGCGTAATAGACGTACACCGTGGAGTCCGGTTTGACGCGGAGCCGAAGCCAGTCCCCCAAGGTCCGAAGATCGTTGCCGGTCGCCTTGGCGTCGGTCAGGAGCCGGATGTGCGATTTGGGGATGCCGCCCTGGGTGTGCAGCAGTTCCGCGACCGCCTGCGCGTCCTTGACGGCGTACGGGACCTTGGGGATGACCTCTTCCCGGTACTGGCTGATGCCGATGACCACGGCATAGGCCTTGGGCTGCTTGAACTCGTGCTTTCTGGTGGACGCGGCCAGGGCCTCGGGGCAGACCCCGAGCAGCAAGACAAGGGTTGCGATCACGGGGAGCATGCGCCGGGTGTCTTCCCTCGTGCGAAAGGCGAAAGTTGGCAACGAAATTATAGAATCGGCCGCCTGGGGTGTCCAGCAATGGTGGAGTTCGCGACAGGAAGTGTCCCTGCAGTCACGTCGAAAGGAGGCTTGGGGGGTCGAGCCGACCGGTGCGGTGGACGCGTGCGCGAGTGGACTTTCCGGCCCCTGCCCCGTAGAATTTGCACAGGTGAGCGCAGGAGAGTAGATCTTGAAAGCCACCCGTTTTCGACACCCTGCTTCGATGACCGTGCTCGCCGGTCTGTCGGCGGGACTTTTCCTGTGCAGCCTCCTGCCGGTCGCCCCCGCGTCTGCCAACTCGTCATCCTCAACCCGCCCGTTCTGGGCCGAGAAAGCCTCCTTCATCGAAGGGGAAGACCTGTATGTGATCGGCGTGGCCTCTCGCCTGCCCACGCTTGAAGAGGCCCGGCAACGCGCCTTCGAGCACGGCAAGCTCGAGCTGATGAATTTCACCCAGGTGAGCAACATCGAGGCCTTGGGGGCGATCGAAACCCAGATGACGCACGAAGAATCGAATCCCGATGGCACCGTCACCGTCTTCCGGCTCCTCCGAGTCCCGATCATCAAGCTTTTTAACTTGCCGCGAGGCGGCTCTCGCGGCCTGACCGCTCCGAAGACCGTGCAGCAATACCGGTCCGAGTGGCTGAAACGCCAGGCGCCGCAGCCTCCGCTCACGGGCCAAGAGCGGGAGATCCTCCAGACCTACAAACGGGCTGTGGCCCGGATCGAGCGGGAATCCCGCCAGGCCTGCTCCTTGGTGAGGCCCGGCATGACACGGGCCGAGGTGAAGGCCCTGTTGGGACAACCGTCAGACGAGAGCCGGCACGAGGATACCGTGTGGGCGTACGGGAACACCGACATCCAGTTCACGCACAGCGGGATCGTGGACACCATCTCCGGCATGTATTGCCAGCGGAAGTAAGAGCTCCCTCGGACGGCTTGACAACCCTGTGACAGCTCAGTAGTATGCTGCCCACGGTGCCGGTCGCAAGTGGCCGGCATTTTTATTCACGGACCAACATGGCTATTCGCATTGGCATCAATGGCTTCGGGCGGATCGGGCGCAACGTCTTCCGCGCGTCCCTCGGGGACCCGGATCTGGAATTTATCGCGGTCAATGACCTCACCGACGCCAAGACCTTGGCGCACCTGCTGAAGTACGACTCCGTGCACGGCACCCTCAAGGCCGACGTGCAGGCCAAGGATGATCGGCTCGTGGTGAACGGCAAGGCGATCACCATTCTCGCCAAGAAGGACCCCAAGGAGCTGCCCTGGAAGGACCTCGGCGTGGACCTGGTCATTGAGTCCACCGGCCGGTTCACGGACCGGGAGGGCGCCGGGCGTCATCTTTCGACCGGGGCCAAGCGCGTGATCATCTCGGCCCCGTCCAAGGATGCGGACGTGACGCTGGTGCTGGGCGTCAACGAAGGGACCTACGATCCGGGCAAGCATCAGGTCATCTCCAACGCCTCGTGCACGACCAACTGCCTCGCGCCGGTGGCGAAGGTGTTGCTGGAGCACTTCGGGATCCGGCACGGCCTCATGACGACGATCCATTCGTACACCAACGACCAGCAGCTCCTGGATCTGCCGCACAAGGACCTTCGGCGGGCTCGGGCGGCCGCGCTCTCCATGGTGCCGACCAGCACCGGCGCCGCCAAAGCTCTGCACTTGGTGATCCCCCAGCTCAAGGGCAAGATGGACGGCATCGCGATCCGCGTGCCGACCCCCAATGTCTCGGTCGTGGACCTGACGGTGGAGACCGAGAAGGACTGCGACATCACATCAGTCAACGGGGCGTTCCGCCGAGCCGCCGAAGGCCCGCTCAAAGGCATCTTGAACTACACCGAGGTCCCTCTCGTGTCTGCCGATCAGAACGGCGACTCGCACTCCGCCATCCTGGACGCGCTGCTCACTAACGTCATGGAGCGGCGTCTGGCGAAGGTGTTCGCCTGGTACGACAACGAGTGGGGCTATTCCTGCCGCGTCCGCGATCTCGTCAAGTACATCGCGGCCCGCTCATGAGATTGCGCAAGCAGACGATCGAGGACGTCAAGTTCTACGATCAGCGCGCCATCATCCGCGCCGATTTCAACGTGCCGCTGGATGAGGCGCAGCAGATCACGGACGACACCCGCATCCGGTCTACGCTCCCCACGATCAACCGCGCGGTGGACGAGGGAGCGAAGGTCATCTTGTGCTCCCACCTCGGCCGCCCGAAGGGCAAGCCCGATCCCAAGCTGAGCCTCGCGCCGGTCGCCAAGCGCCTGCAGCGGTTGCTGGGGAAAGAAGTGCTGTTCGCGCCCGACTGCGTGGGGCCCGACGTGGAAGCGATGGTCGCCCGCATGAAGCGGGGGGACGTCCTGCTGCTGGAGAATCTGCGCTTCCACGCAGGCGAAGAGGAGAACGACGAGGCCTTCGCCACGCAGCTCGCCGCGCTGGGAGACGTGTACATCAACGACGCCTTCGGGGCCGCGCACCGGGCGCACGCGTCCATCGTCGGCGTGCCGAAGTTCGTCAAGGTTGCGGCTGCCGGCTACCTGCTCAAGAAGGAAGTGGAGTACCTGGAGGGCGCGGTGGCCGATCCCATGCGGCCCTTCGTCGCGATCCTGGGCGGCGCCAAGGTGTCCGGCAAGATCGATCTGATCGAAATCCTGGGACAGCGCGTGGACAAGGTGATCATCGGCGGCGGTATGGCCTTTACCTTCATCAAAGCGATGGGGCTGGAGATCGGGGCATCGCTCGTCGAAGACGACATGCTCGAGTTCGCCCGCGGGATCCAGGAGCACGCCCTGAAGCGCGGGGTGAAATTTTACCTGCCGGTGGACTGCGTGGTGGCCCACAGCCGCAACCCCGGCGCCGAGACCAAGATCCTGCCGGTGCAGGAGATGCCGGTGGGCTGGTACGGAATGGACATCGGCCCCGCGTCGGTCCGGCTGTTCAGCGAGGCGGTCCAGAACGCCAAGACCATCCTGTGGAACGGCCCGATGGGCGTGTTCGAGATCGACGCCTTTTCCCGCGGCACGTTCGCGCTGGCCCACGCGGTCGCGAACGCCTACGCGCTCACGATCGTGGGCGGCGGCGACACCGCCCTGGCGGTGCACCGGGCCGGCGAATCGGAAAGCATGTCCTTCATCTCCACCGGCGGCGGCGCCGCGCTCCAGCTCCTCGAGGGCAAAGAGCTGCCGGGCCTCGCCGCGCTCCCGGATGCCCTCTAGCCACGTGCGCCGACGGCTGATCGTCGGAAACTGGAAGATGCACAAGACCGCTTCCGAAGCGGCGGCCTTCGTGCAGCGCCTCAGCGACACGCTTCCCCGAACGGACCAGGTCGAGATCACGGTCGCTCCGCCGTTCACCGCCCTGCATGCCGTGGCCCAGGCGCTGGGCTCCTCCCCCCGGCTGCTCCTCGCCGCTCAAAACCTGTTCTGGGAGGATAACGGCCCGTTCACGGGGGAGATTTCCGCTCCCATGCTCAAGGACCTCGGCTGCCACTTCGTGATTCTCGGCCATTCGGAACGGCGGCAGCATTTCGGCGAGCGGGATGACGGGATCAACAAGAAGGTGCACGCAGCGCTGCGGCACGGGCTGCACCCCATCCTCTGCGTGGGTGAGACGCTCGCCGAGCGCGAGTCTGAGGCGACCGAACGGATCGTCACCGGCCAACTGCTGGCCGGGCTCAACGGCGTCTCCAAGGACCAGATCCCGTCGGTCACGATCGCGTACGAGCCGGTGTGGGCGATCGGAACCGGCCGAGCCGCGACCGCCGCGCAGGCTGTGGCGGTCCATCGGATGCTCCGCGCGGTCCTCCGGCGTTGGGACACCGAGGCAGGGGATCGGGTTCGGATCCTCTACGGAGGCAGCGTGACGCCGGAGAATGCCGGGGACTTCTTAGCTCAGAGGGATATCGATGGCGCCTTGGTCGGAGGGGCTTGCCTTGAACTTGAGTCTTTTGCTAGAATCGTGGCCCACGCGCAGCCTGACGCTGCGATGAGGTCATCGGAATAGTCATGTACACCTTGGCCGTGGTCATTCACATTGTGGTCTGCTTCCTGATGATCGGCGCGATTCTCCTGCAGGCCGGGAAAGGCGCCGAGATCGGGGCCGCCTTCGGCGGCTCCAGCCAGACCGTGTTCGGCAGCCGCGGGCCCGGAACGTTCCTCAGCAAGGTCACGGTCGGCGCCGCGATCATCTTCATGCTGACCTCCCTCGGGCTGGCCGTGCTGTCCTCGGAACGGAAATTCGCCTCCACCGTGATCGACCTGAACAAGAAAGAGACCTCTGCGCCTCCGCACAGCGCCGCTCCGAGCGAACCCTCGCCTGCCCCCGCGCCCTCCACACCGTAGATCTAGTGCCTTGACCCCTAACCCCTCACCCCTTACCCTTAACGCCTAACTGTTTGAGTTAGATGCGCGTCAGCCAGGATTCGTGCGCGCGGTCTTCGCCGCGGACGATGTCAAAGAAGATTTTCTGAAGGTCTTTGGTGAGGGGGCCGGGCTCGCCCGTGCCGACGCGCCGGTCGTCCACCTCGCGGATCGGGGTGATCTCCGCAGCGGTGCCGGTGAGAAACGCTTCCTCGGCCACGTACAGAGCATCGCGAGTGAAGCGCTCTTCGACCACCGGGATGTTCCGCTCCCGGGCCAGTTGGATGACGGAATTGCGCGTGATGCCTTCCAGGATGGACGTCAGCGGGGTGGTCTTGAGCACGCCGTTTCGGACCATGAACACGTTTTCGCCGGTGCCCTCGGCGACATACCCTTCGGTGTCCAGCATGATGGCCTCGTCGTAGCCGACCGCCTTCACCTCGCGCTTGGCCAGGATGGAGTTCACGTACGTCCCGGAGATCTTCGCGCGCGTCATGGCGGCATTCACGTGATGCCGGGTGAACGAGGACACTTTCGCCCGAATCCCCCGGGTCAGCCCCTCCTCGCCCAGATATGTCCCCCACTCCCAGGCCGCGATCGCCACGCCGATCGGATTCTCGCCCGGATACAGCCCCATCTCGCCGTACCCGATGTACACCAGCGGGCGGATGTAGCAGGCCTCCAGCCGGTTCACGCGAACCGTCTCCACGATCGCGTCGGCGAGCTGCTTCCTGCTGAACGGGATCTCCAGCATGCCGATGTGGGCCGACTCGAACAGTCGATCGATATGCTCGCGCAGCCGGAAAATGGCGGAGCCCTTGACGCCCTTGTAGCACCGGATCCCCTCGAAGGCGGCCAGGCCGTAGTGCAGCGAATGAGTGAGGATGTGGACGGACGCGTCCTTCCAATTGACGAAAGCGCCGTTCATCCAGATTTTTTCACTCGGCTTCATCGGCATGCGCTTGACGCGAATCTTCTCCGCGGCGACTATAACAGCGCCCTAAAATTGTTGTCAACGAAACATCGTCCGCCTCCTTGACACCCCGAGAAGGCATGTGGTAGATACCAGCGCTGTTTTTACAGGAGCACGATGCATGTACGCGATCGTTGACACCGGAGGCAAACAGTACCGGGTCGAGCCCGGCGCCCTGCTGCGCGTGGAGACATTGCCCGGCGAGGTGGGCGCCACGGTCGAGCTGAAGCAGGTTCGGCTGGTGCATGGGGACAGCGAGATCATGGTCGGCCGGCCGTGGGTGGAGCGAGCCAGCGTCAGCGTCGAGATCCTGCGCCACGGCCGCACGCGCTCGATCATGGTGTTCAAGAAGAAGCGGCGGAAGAATTACCGCCGGACCAAGGGCCATCGCCAGGGCTTCACGCAGATCCGGATTACCGCCATCACGACTCCGTAAGCGACCAAGGACGATACCATGGCACACAAAAAAGGCGGCGGCTCCTCCCGAAACGGCCGCGACAGCAATCCGCAATATCTGGGCGTCAAGGCGTTCGCCGGCGAAACGGTCAAAGCCGGAGCGATCCTGGTCCGGCAGCGCGGCACGAAGTTTCATCCCGGCTTCAACGTGGGGTTGGGGCGGGACCACACGCTGTTCGCGCGCGTATCAGGCGTCGTGAAATTCGAGTCCGGAAATGTCCGGCCGAAGGTCAGCGTGTATCCGGTGCCACTTCCCTCCTGAGTCCTTCCCCTTCGCTCGCCTTTCCTTTCGCCCGACCTTTCAGGCACCGCCCTCCTTCCGCTTGGCTCGATTGCGTTGACGATCCTCGATCTTTATACTGTCGAGCGCAAGAGAGGGAGCGCTCGATCAGCAGGATTCTGTTATGTTCGTCGATGAGGCAAGGATCTTCGTGAAGGCCGGAGACGGCGGGAACGGCGTCTGCAGCTTCCGGCGCGAAAAATATGTCCCGCGCGGCGGCCCGGACGGGGGTGACGGCGGCGACGGAGGCAACGTGGTGCTGGTCGCCACCAGCCGTTTGCGGACCTTGCTCGATCTCCGCTACCAGCAACATTACCAGGCCCAGCATGGCGGCCACGGGGAAGGGTCGAACCGGCATGGACGGACCGCGCCGGATGTGCTGATCATGGTGCCGGTCGGCACGGCGGTCAAAGACGACCTGACCGGTGAGGTGCTGGCCGACCTGACCACGGAGGGCCAGACCTATGTAGCGGCCCGAGGCGGAAAGGGGGGGCGGGGCAACGCCCGCTTCGCGACCTCCACGAACCGCGTGCCGACCCGGAAGGAGACCGGCAAGCCCGGCGAGCAGCGCTGGCTCCAGCTCGAGCTGAAGCTGCTGGCCGATGTCGGCTTGGTCGGCTTGCCCAATGCGGGCAAGTCCACGTTGATCTCGACCATCTCCTCGGCCCATCCGAAGATCGCCGATTACCCTTTCACGACGCTGGCCCCGCACCTCGGCGTCGTGTCCTGGGGCGAAGACCGGAGCTTCGTCGTCGCGGACATTCCCGGGCTGATCGCGGGCGCGCATGAGGGCAAAGGACTAGGGGTTCAGTTTCTCCGGCACATCGAGCGCACATCCTATCTCCTGCATCTCGTGGATATCTCGGAGTGGGCGCCGGATGACCCGGTGACCGGCTTCGAATCGTTGCGCAAGGAGCTGACGGCCTACGACTCCGGCTTGCAAGCCAAGCCTCTTGCGGTGGTCGCGACCAAGCTGGATCTGAAAGGCACCGGAGAGCGGCTGGATGAGTTGCGCTCCTACTGCAAGCGGCGCCGGCTCCGTTTCTTCGCGGTCTCGGCGGTCACCCGCGAAGGGCTGGATGAGCTGGTCACCGCCGTCGGCAAACAACTCGACTCGTTGAGGATCGCGTGCGCGACCAACTCCTGAAACAGGCCAAGCGCGTGGTGGTCAAGATCGGGAGCAGCCTCGTGGCTTCCCGCCAGGCGGGGCTCAAAGCCGAGCGGATCGATCAACTGGCCGATGAGATCGCCGCGCTCCGCGCCGGCGGCCGTGAGGTGCTGCTCGTCTCTTCCGGGGCGATCGTCTCCGGCATCGAGAAGCTCGGCCTGACGTCCGTGCCCAAGAGCCTGCCGGTCAAGCAGGCAGCGGCGGCGGTGGGCCAGAGTCGCCTGATGTGGGCCTATGAGAAGGCCTTCGAGCGGACCGGCCTGAAGGTGGCGCAGGTTCTGCTCACGCACCAGGACCTCGCCGATCGCCGTCGGTTCCTGAACTCCCGGCACACGCTGACCACCCTGCTCGGGTTCGGCGTGATCCCGATCATCAACGAGAACGACACCGTCGCGGTGGAGGAGATCCGGGTCGGCGACAACGACACCTTGGCCGGACAGGTGGCGCACCTGGTGGATGCCGATGTCCTGGTCATCCTCTCGGACGTGGACGGGCTGTTTACGGAAGACCCGCGCCGGAATGCGGCTGCCGCGCTGATCCCGCTGGTGACGGAGGTGACCAAAGACATCGAGCGCCGGGCAGGGGGCGCCCGGAGCGTCGAAGGGACCGGCGGCATGATCACGAAAGTGCAGACCGCCCGGAAAGCCGCCGAGTACGGGGTCGGCACGCTGATCATCAACGGAGAACAACCCGGCCTGCTCCCGGCGGTGTTCGAAGGGGAGGAGGGCGGGACGTTCTTTCTCCCGCGGGGCCGACGCCTCACCAGTCGCAAGCACTGGATCGCCTTTACCCTGAAGGCCAAAGGGCATCTGGTCCTGGACGCGGGCGCGGTGGACGCGCTGGTGCGCCGGGGAAAGAGTCTCCTGCCCTCGGGGATCGTCGCGGTGAACGGCCATTTCGATGTCGGTGACCCCGTGACCTGCGTCGGGCCGGATGGAAAGGACGTGGCCAAGGGCCTGGTCAATTTTTCCTCCGAGACCGTGGACCGGATGAAAGGCCTCAAGACGAGCGAGGTCCAGAAGGCCATGGGCGCCCAGGAATACGAAGAGGTCATTCACCGGGACAACCTCGTCATCCTCTGAGAAGCATTCAGCGCTCAGCACTCAGCACTGAATTTATGAAAGTTGGTCTCTTCGGCGGAACCTTCAATCCGATCCATCACTGCCATCTCAGCGTGGCCCGACAGGTTCGCGACCGTCTTGCTCTGGACCGCATCGTCTTCATTCCTTCCAGCGATCCGCCTCACAAGCCGACCGGAGACCTGGCCCCGGCCCGCCACCGGGTCGAGATGGTCCGGCGGGCCATTGCGGCCGAGCCGAGCTTTACCGTGTCGGAAATCGAGACCGGCCGGCCCGGCAAGTCCTACTCCATCGACACCGTGTGCGAGCTGCTCGAGGAGTACGGTCCGGCGCTGTACTTCATTCTCGGCCTGGATGCCTTCCGCGAATTGCCGGACTGGCGGGAACCGGCCGAGTTGCTGCGGTTATGCCACTTTGTGGTGGTATCGCGCCCCGGCAGCTCCTTTCTCATTGTGGGCTCCATGCCCCTGCTGCCGGCCCTCGACGGGGATGCGTTGAAGGCGCTGGACTCCGGCGGGGCCGAGCGCCTCGATGTGCCCCTTTCCGGGGGCCGGACCCTGATCCTGCTGCCGCTGCCGCCCTGCGACGCGTCGGCATCCGACATCCGGAAGCGCCTCAGGCGCAGGCTGGACGTCTCAAGGGAGTTGCCTGCTTCCGTCCAATCCTATATAATTCAATTCGGGTTGTATCAGGAGGAGAGCGATCACACCCGAGTCTGAGGCCAAAGCGCTCGCCATCGCCTCGGCGTCCTTCGAGAAGAAGGCCACTGACGTTCAGATCCTCCACGTCGCGAAGCTTACCTCTGTCACCGATTACCTGGTTCTGTGTTCCGGAGAGTCCGAACGGCAGGTTCGCGCCATCGCTGATCACATCGACGCCGCGCTGACCGAGCTGGGCGCCTCGGCTCCTCGCATGGAAGGCGCGGGGGCGGCCCAGTGGATCCTGCTGGACTTCGGAGACGTCGTCGTGCACGTGTTTCGAACCGACATTCGGGAGCACTACGGCCTGGAGAAGCTATGGAGCGATGCCGGCCGCGTGCCGCTGCCGGATCAGGACCTCTCTCCGTCGGCAGTGGTGGCCGTGGCGTCGCGAAAGCTGCGATCACGAGCGCGCAAACACGGATGAGCCCATGCTCCGACTCCTGCTAAGCGTCTTTCTCCTGATCGTAGCCATCCTCATCTACGGCTACCTGCACGAGCTGAATCCCACATCGGTCACGGTACGGTTCACACCAGCCTCCGGCTTCGAGATCGGTCTGACCTATCTGGTGTTCCTCTCGATGCTGGCGGGGGCATTTCTGGTCACACTCCTGGTCGGGGTCCGAGAGACGAAGCATCGGATCCTGAACTGGCGGAACGCCCGACTGCGCCGACGGGAAGAAAAAGTCGAATCGCTGTATCGGGAGGGCACCCACGCCTTTCTCTCGAAGCGCACCGCGGAGGCGATCGAGCTGTTCCAGAAAGCCCTGGCCCTGGACCCGGACCACACGAATTCCCTGCTCTGGCTGGGCAACGTCCATCGCGTCGAGAAGAACTATCCCGAAGCCATCCGATTGCACCGGAGCGCGCTGGGCACCGAAGAGCGGAACGTCGAGGTCCTGCTGGCGCTGGCCAAAGACCTGGAATGCGCCAAGCGGTTCGAAGAGGCCCTGCAGACCCTCCAGGAGGTGCTGAGGCTGGATCAGGCCAATCTGACCGCGCAGATGTACCGGCGCGACCTGTATATCCGGCTGGAAAAATGGAGTGACGCCCTGGAGATCCAGGAACGGCTCATGAAGGCGAATCTCTCGGAACAGGATCAGCGCACCGAGTCGCAACTGCTCGTCGGCCTCACCTACGAGGTCGGCCGCCAGCTTCTGGAGCGCGGCCATCCGGACAAGGCCCGGCATTACTTCAGGGCCGCCATCAAGCGGGACAAGAACTTTCTGCCGGCGTACGTCGGGCTCGGCGACATCCTCGTTCATGAAGGCAAGAGCAAGCAGGCTGCCGAGATCCTGGAGAAGGTGTATCTCAAGACACGGAACGTCATCATTCTTCACCGGCTGGAGGAACTGTACTTGGAGATGGGCGAGCCGGGCGAGATTCTCCGAATCTACCAGGAAGCCATCCAGCACGACCCCCAGAATCCGGTGCTGAAGTTCTACATGGGCAAGCTGTACTACCGGCTGGAAATGATCGACGAAGCCTTTAATCTCTTATCCACCCTGGAAGGGCCCCAGGACCAGACATCTGATTTCCACAAGATCATGGCGAACCTGTATCTGCGCAAGCAGCAGGTGGAAGAGGCTGTGGATGAGCTGAAGAAGGCGCTGGCATTTCGCAAGCGGGTCGTCGTGCCGTACGCCTGCACGCACTGTCGCTTCGAATCCATCGAGTGGTCGGGACGCTGCCGGCAGTGCGGCCTGTGGAACACGTATGTCGCCCTTCCGTGGGTGGATCCCTCCCAGCAAGACACTCACCGCGAGAGCCAGCAGGCTCAAGCCGTTCCCTATCAGGGAATCGCGTCACCCTTTGAGATTGTCTGACGACGGCCCCGACGTCGCCATCCGGTCACCCGAGGAGAGCCACAATGACAGACCTTCACGCCCTGGCGAGCAAAGCGCTCCAGGACGACGCGTTGACGCGCCCGGAATGCCTGGAAGTCTTACACACCCCCAATGAGCGGCTCCTGGAGCTGTTGAACGCGGCGTTCCGCGTGCGCGAGCGGTATTTCGGTCGAAAGGTCCGGCTGCAGATGCTGCTCAACGCGAAGAGCGGCGCCTGTCAGGAAGATTGCCACTACTGCTCCCAGTCGGCCGTGTCCACGGCCGACATTCCCCGCTACGGGTTGCTGCCCTGCCCCGAGCTCGTCGAGGGGGCCCGCCGGGCGGCGGCCGCGAAGGCCCAGCGCTACTGCATCGTGATCAGCGGTCGAGGTCCGTTGGAGCGGGAGATCGTCGAGATCTGCCAAGCGGTCCGGGCCATCAAAGAAGAAATCCCCATTCAGGTGTGCTGCTCGCTCGGTCTGCTCACGGAAGACCAGGCGGGGAAACTCAAGGCGGCAGGGGTAGACCGGATCAATCACAATCTCAACACGAGCGAAGCCTACCATCCGCGCATCTGCACGACCCACACCTTCCGGGACAGAGTGGCGACGCTGCAACACGCGCGGGAGGCCGGCTTGGAGATTTGCTCGGGAGGCATCATCGGGATGGGAGAGCGCGATGACGATGTGGTGGATCTCGCGCTGGCGCTGCGGGAGGTCCGGCCGGACTCTATCCCGTTGAATATGCTCCACCCGGTTCCGGGCACGCCGCTCGAGCACTGTCGGCAGCTCAGCCCCGAACGGTGCCTCAAAGTCCTCTGCCTGTTCCGGTTCCTGCATCCACAGACGGAGATACGGGTTGCCGGCGGCCGGGAATTTAATTTACGGACCCTCCAGCCGTTGGCCCTCTATGCCGCCGATTCCTTGTTCGTGAACGGCTATCTGACGACACCCGGCCAGCCCGCTTCCGAGGCCTGGAGGATGATCGAGGATCTGGGGTTCGAAATCGAAGTGGACTATGCCGGGGCACGAGCGAGCATGGCTCCGCCCGCCAGCGAGACCCCGCACACCCGGCTTTGACGTGGGGAACTCCCCGTGGTAGGATGGGTACGTGGAACATCCTACGCTATCGCACGGCGGGCCCGCAGTAACCCCACTGTACGAAGCAGCGGTATAATTTAGATAGGTTTCAGCCAAGAGAGCCCGGAGGAAGACATGGCGGCATCAAGTCCGGTGAGGGCAACTCAGGTGAGGGCAGGAGGCCAAAGGTCGGGCGCCTCTCGCTCAACGAGCGCGCGAGGGCGGGCGGTCCACCGCAGGCAAGACACTCATCACATGGGCGAAGAGGGCGGGTCTCGGGCGTTGACACCCCGTCAGAGGGAAATTCTGCGGCTCGTCGCGCAGGGCCTCACCAACCGCGAGGTCGCCGACCAGCTCGATATCAGCGTGCGGACCGTGGAGGTGCACCGCTTCAATCTGATGCGGCGCCTCAAGGTCCGAAACGTCGCTCAGCTTCTGCGGCAGGCTTTGATCCTGCGGCTGCTGCCGAGGAACTTTGCCTCACCCTGAGATCTCCACGTCAAAGCTCGCGGAGTTTTCCTCGGCAGGCTGACGGCGAGGAGTAGCCTTTGGCTTCCAGCACGCCGGCAAGTTCCTTCTCGAGACGCTGAAACACCCCGACACCTTCTTCGACCAAGACCGTTCCCACCTGCACAGCCGATGCTCCGCATAACAGGTGCTCGAAGGCATCGGTGCCGGTCATCACCCCGCCTGTTCCGATGATCGGCAGCCGGGTCCCCAGCAGCTTCCAGAACGCGCGCACATTGGCGAGGGCTACGGGTTTGATGAGCGTGCCGCCGAGGCCGCCGAAGCCCCCTTTCGGCTTGATGACCACCGATTCCCTGTCCGGATCGACGACCAGGCCGTTGCCGACGGAATTGATCAGCGACAGGAAATCGACGCCGGCTCGCTCCAGCACCCGAGCCATCTTCTCGTGATGGGCCGGATCGAAATACGGCGGCAGTTTCACGCCCATCGGGACCGACACCACTTTCCGGACCTGCCGGAGGAGTCGCTCGGACGCCTCCATGTCGTACCCGATCTGCGGCTCTCCGGGGATGTTCGGGCAAGACAGGTTCACCTCGATCAGGTCAGGGCGGCTCTCGTTGATGGCGGCGGCGATCCGGATAAAATCGGCCTCGGTGAACCCTGCCACACTGGCAATGACCGGCTTGTGAAATTTGCGGAGCTCCGGAATGAGGCGGGCATAGGCCGTATAGCCGAGATTCGGAAGTCCCATGGAATTGATCGAGCCCCCCTCGAACCGGTAGTAGCGTGGCTCCGGATTGCCGACGCGCGCCTCGACGGTCATGGACTTGGTCACGATGGCGCCGGCATGGGAACGGCCGAGGTCTTCCAGCTCTTCCCGAGTGACGCAGTGGGCGCCGGCGGCGTTCATGAAACAACTGGGGAACCGGACGCCGGCGATGGTGGTGGAGAGATCCATGTGCGTCTCCTATACCACAACCCATCCGTCGCTCACAATCTTGACAGTGCCCGGGCCCTTGCTTAGAGTGACGCCCGGGGCGTGGCGGCCCGGCAGCATCCGCCTTCAAAGGCCACATGCCGGTAGTTGAGCTGGTGCGGTGGTTGGTGCACGCGATCCTGCCGGCGGACTGTGCCGCGTGCGGTGCACGGTTGGCCGAGGACCCGGTTCCGTTTTTCTGCCGCCGGTGTTGGGGACGCATCACGCCGCTCCGGGGGCCTGCATGTCCCCGGTGCGGCAGTCCCTTCGCTTCTTCCGCTGCCTTGACCCACAGTCCCGCTCATCTGTGCGGCAGATGCCGGCTGCGCCGTCCGGCTTACACCCGGGCATGGTCCGTATACTCGTACGAGCCCCCCTTGCAGAAGGCCATCCAGTTGTTCAAATATCAGGGCAAGGTGCGGCTGGCCAGCGCGCTGGGCGACCTGATGACCGCCGCGATGGGATCGTTGCCGGAGGCCGATGTGCTGATGCCGGTTCCGCTCCACCCGTCGCGCCTGCGAGAGCGGGAATTCAACCAGTCGCTGCTCTTGGCCGATGCGGTCAACCGCCGCCTGCGGCTGCCGCTGTCCTACACCAATCTGGTCCGTCTGCGAGAGACTCCGCCGCAGACGAACTTGAGCCGGGCGGCTCGCCGCAAGAATCTCCGGCAGGCCTTTACGGTGCTGCGGCCCGGCGAGGTGGCGGAGAGGCGGATCCTGCTGGTGGACGACGTGTTCACCACCGGCACGACCGTGAATGAATGCGCCAAGGCGCTCCGGAAAGCGGGGGCGGCCGATGTCTATGTCTGGACGCTGGCCCGCACGGTTTGACGGCCATATGCCATCAGCCATACGCTCTTGGAGTTAAGCCATGCCGATCTATGAATATCGCTGTACGGCTTGCGGGAAGCGCTCGAGCATCCTCGTCCTCAGTATCAAGAATCCCGCCCCGGTGGCCTGCAGGCACTGCAAGAGCCAGCAGGTGGAGCGGATCATGTCCCGGTTCGCGGCGCCCAAGTCCGAGGAAGCCAGACTGGAGTCGCTCACCGATCCCAGCAAGTTCAGCGACCTCGACGAGAACGATCCGCAAAGCATGGCCAGGCTCATGAAACGGATGGGGAAGGAGATGGGCGAGGATCTCGGGGACGATTTCGAAGAAAGCCTCGAGGAGGACGCGGAAGAGCCGGCCGGCGCGGACACCACTGACCTCGATTGACCTGTATTGACAGCAAATATCACTTGACAATCAGACGGCACCCGCTACACTGGGACCAGATTCTACTGAAGGGACCGGTTCGCTTCGGATCCGTGACGTGATGGGTCATGCGACAGGGAACGCGGGACGAATTGATGACGGCCGCGGATACGTGTCGCTACCTCAAGATCGCGCCGCGAACCCTCTATCGGTACATCAGGGATCGCCGCATGCCGGCGTTCAAGCTCGGCAAGGAATGGCGTTTCATCCGGTCCGACCTGGATCAATGGCTGCGCCGGCTGGCGCCCGCCGGCAAGCGGACCGGACGGAAGCCGCGATAAAAGGATCGCTCCATGTTCGCCGGTGAATATCTCTGCAAGATGGATGAAAAGGGCCGCTTCATGGTTCCCACGCCCATGCGCGAGAGACTGGAGGCCGAGGGTAACAGCGTGGTCTTCCTGAAAGGCCAGGAGCAATCCCTCTGGATCTACACGAGTGCGGAGTGGGGGAAAGTGCTCGAGCGCACCAGAGCGAAGCTGGAGGAAGACCAGAGCCGGCTGTTCATGCATTTTGTGGTGTCGGAAACCGCCACGTCCGATCTGGACAAGGCAGGCCGGATCCTCATTCCCGGACGCCTGCGGAAGGCCATTCCGGTGGACGAAGACCAGGAGCTCGTGGTCCTCGGGATGTATGACCACCTGGAAGTGTGGAACCCGGCCCAGTGGCGACGGTATCTGACCATGACCGAGAACAAATACGAGGAAAGTCTAGGCAAGATCTGGAACCTCCTCTAAGTGCCACTCCCGCGCGGCATACGAGCCTCCCGCCCCAAACCCGTTGCCCTTCGCGTCACTTCCTATCGCTCCTCCACTCCGGCCACTGCGTCCGTCGCCGCAGTGCACAATCACGTGCTGCCACGGCCGGCTCGCCGACTCCGGACCGCGACCGCGCCGCTTCTCCCCGTCTCGGCGCACAGCCAATCCACCATCCTGCCTGACCGCCTGAGCATCACGCTGCCGGTCCCCCCCAGTATCAACCACCAGTACGCCACCGTGAAGGCCCGCCGCGTCCTGTCGTCCGTCGGCCGGGCATACAAGGCGCTGGTCGGAGGGCTCGTGCTGGTGGCCCTGGCCCGATCGCCCCATCGGGAGCCGCTCTACCGGCTCCTGCGCCAGGCTCCGCTCAGTCTGGCGATCCGGTTTCATTTTCAATCCGCCGTGCGCCGGGATGTGGACAGCGGGCTGAAGATCGCGCAGGATGCCCTGTGCGAGGCCCTGGGCATCAACGACAACCGCATCACGGAGATTCATCTCTACAAGCACGCCGACCCCGTCCGTCCCCGCATCGAAGTCTCCCTGCGCCCGGCGGCTCTTCGGTCATAGCCAACGCAAGACTGACCTTCTGCCCTGTCAACGCTTAACGACGCAAATGAGTAGCCTCTCAATTGGCTTGTTATGCGGCACCATCACAGAGTTACTGGGGTAAGCGTAAAGACTCGGCCGTGTTGCATGGCTGCCTTAACATCACCTCGTCGAAGCGCCTCACGAACATCATCAAGCTTATAGGCGTCCTCAACGGACAAATACGGCGACCATTCATCATCCGTTTCCATCAACTCAACGTCGACTTCTGCAATGTACTTACCTTCGTGGATCAGCTTCGTGCGGCGTCGTTTTTTCATCTCCGCCTCCTTCGAAAATCATCTTCCCATCGTTCTCGATCGGGCCTATACGCGGTGACGAAAAGAGCAATTAGGGTCAGAGTACAATTTCGATTAGCGGACCAGTTCGTATCGGGTATCCACGCGATGAAATTGTTCACTGACCCCATTTTTCTTCCATATTGGGGCCTAACGTTCGCGCTGAGCCGCGCGCCGCGGCGACAGGGTAGCATGGACGATGGGCGCGTCGGCTCCAGCGCGATGTTCGGCGGCGCTATCGATTCCAGGTGTACTTGATTGGATTGGCAGCACCCCGCTTGCGGAATTCGTCCGGCACGCGTTTGTGCAGGTAAAGCCGCTTGACCTCCTCCGGCGCCTCTCGACCAATGAAACCCAGGCGCCCTGGTGAATCAATTCGCCCAGGGAAGTTCGCGGCCGTCGCCTCGAGCCAGTCGTCTGCTACGAATGCCCCTACGATCAACCCCTGCAGTGTCGACAGAATGACCTCGGCTTGCATCGCCTTGGATCGGCTGATCTTCCAGGCGTACCGAGTCGCCTCGTAGAGCGAGGTCTCCGCAGCGCTGCGGTTGACGCTGATCAGCAAGGCCTTGTGTTTAAACACGGCGGGCTCAGCAGAGTAGCGTCGGAGGATCTCTTTGGCGTGCATGGCCCCATAGTCCGTACTTCCGGCCCCTCC